>Ga0157363_1007464_pt1 | contig 10356 bp, 2 predicted proteins | sample AttsexASBM1_FD_111477 | JGI IMG/M metagenome (GOLD analysis project Ga0157363, IMG submission 111477) | Fungus gardens microbial communities from leaf cutter ant in Ribeirão Preto, State of São Paulo, Brazil - Atta sexdens ASBM1 | ecosystem: Host-associated > Fungi > Mycelium > Unclassified ...
ATAAACAATTTCCAAAAAATTTCAAAAATTTGTGAAATCCTATATTTGTTTATTAATATAATACTTAACACATTATCTAGACAATGATGATACTCAAACAACAAGACAATTAAAAGTGGCCAGGATTGAGTAGCATCGCTACTCAAAAGTGGCCGGTGCAGCGTAAAATCATCAATTATTAATTATAATAGCTCATTACAAACAAATGTGCGTGTAATCATATAATAGTATATTCCGCTGTGCACAGCTCCAGCTTTTCTTATATACGTATATACAATATGTGCGATAGACCCCGATGATAACCTGGAAAGAATAAACGTGCATAATGAGCATTGCAAAGTTATGTATTACAATGAAATAATTGACGTCAGCGCGCGCGCGCGCACAAAGAAAGATCAGAAAAAAGAAGCGGAGCCGGGTTGTCGCTAGTGGAAAGTTTTCTGAAGGATACGAGATGATTACCCTCGGCCCGCAAGAGATAATCGATTTTATCAAGAAAAAGAAAGAAAGGAAGAGAGGAAAAGAGGAAGAGAATTTTCTTGGGAAAGGTTGGTAAATCATTGTCTATCAGTTAATTCCGTAAAGCTTTCTCGGCAAACACATCTGTCATTATATAATCAGTGTTTACAGACTCCTGTTACAAACTCCTGATAAAACGCGTTCACTAGATTTATAATAAAAGTTCGCCAACTCTTGAATTCCGGGAATTCCTCTCTTCAGAAAAAACCTAGACTTCAGAAGAAACTCCACAAATTTAAAGCGAGTCAGTTCGCAAAGTATGATTAATTTTTCCTTTCAACACATATAGATAAGTAAAGAAGGTCAAAATAGATAAAATTCATGCAAAAATACTAACTGTGTTTAGCAGAAAAAGTAACTTTGTTATAAGATTCTTTAATATTGGTTATGCATTTAGATTCATATGGAACTAAGAGCATTATTAAAGAATCTTACAATAGTTATAAAGCTGTTCTTCTTACGAACGCAATCATTATCATAGCCACTAAGACCCACTTTGACCGAATATGACTTCCTTCACTTATATGCGAACGTTTCTTTGTCGATTTCCACTTATACTATCCAATTATTGTGTAGAAAGAACGATTTTGCTGAAGTATCTAAAAATTTAATAAGATACAGATCTAAAAATAATTTTGTTGGCCCATCAAAATAATTATTTAGAAATTTCAAACATGATGAGGAATGCTGCAAAAATTTTTAACATTTTGGCAATCATTTTGAGCGTCCTAATTATTTTTTTAGATCTAAAAATTATTTTTAGGTCTATATCTAACTAAATTTTTAAATATTTCAGTGTCCTACATAACTATTTTAATGGTCGAATAAAATTATTTTCAGATCTGTATCTAATTAAATTTTTAGCAAAACCGTTCTCTCAGTGTATGATTATTTTATATAATCATTGTATAATTATTTAATTACTGTATTTTGTATGTAAAAAATTCAGTAGTCACATCGCAAGTTTAAGATAAAAACGTCTTAAGTTTTCAGATTAAAAAAATAATTTCATTTGTTCTAATTTCCTTAATATTGCTTGATTTTTCTTTTTTTTTAACACTTTCTGATAGCAAATCGATTTGTCAGAGATAAAACGGCTTTTAAAATTATATGCTTAGGCACGATATCCATCAGTGGACATGTATATTGGATGTTTACGTATTAAATTAATTAGCGACTGTGGAAAGCACGTGCTTCATTATAGAACTCCGTTTGTATCCTCCCACGTAGAATGAAAGCTTTCTATCGTGCGTGGTCGATCGCCATTTACGTATACATTACTCTCGCGCGAGTTAATCAAATTAATGCGCAGATAGACAGCGGTTGATGAATAACTCACAAAGAATCTGAAACAGTAACGAGTGTATTGATCGACACTCCTATTCCGCGCCATGCTCAGAAAAAGTCCAGCGACCTGAATTCATTTCATTTTTAAATACTACGCGAGATATTTGCAATCAGTACATCCGATATAATTTTAATGGGCTACGCGAATAAGCCGAGAAATTGAAACTGATGAGAAATATAAGAGACACGTGGTCGACTGAGAATTTTAATTTTGAAAAGAATTAAAAATCAACATCACACCTCGATAATAAAGATCTGTAACAGGATAATGGATTAATATGTGTGTAAAATATAATTTCATAATTTTCTACTCTAATTAATTTCCAGGATTACGTCGTTCAATTATTGTTGATAATTGCAGTTATTATGCATAATTATTGTGTAATTACTTAATTACTGTATATTGATTACTTAATATTTTGTATGGAAAATACAAAAATTAGTAGTCGCATCACGCAAATTTAGGATAATAAAATGTCCTGGGTTTCCAGATTAGCAAAATAATTTCATGTTCGTTTGTTAATTTTTTTCTTTTTGCGTTGATATGTCGCATCCTACCATAGTGATTATTCACGATTACAACTAAATATAGCCTTTGTCAAGGACGTTCTTTCCTCTAAGATTAAATCTGTTCGAAAATTAAAAAAATTCGATGCATTTCGAGACTCTAGAAAAAAACATAAATTATAGAGAGCTGTAATTGAACAGCTAGGAAGATTTTCCTCGTCAGATGTATTACGACTTTCGTCAGACTTTCAGCATAAAGCTGGAAATGTAGGAATTGAAAATATCCCGTCATTTTACTAGATTAAAAATTAAAAATAATGATGGCAATGTACAAATTTTCTTTGCGAACGTACAATGCGTCACTGACAAAATATTCTCTTGAATCGGAAAGTTTGTAGAGCTACTTCATTTGTATCATGTCTGCACGTTAAAAAAAATTGGCAATTATACCGATAGACTTTTAGTTTTAAAAATCTATTTTTTTAAAATTGCGATATAATAAATTTTAAGAGAGTTATGAGCAATCGAAGTAAATTCTTCTTTTATTTAATCTGCGATAACTCAGTAACACAAAAAATCTTAGGAATATTTAAATAAACGATTTTATAAGAAAAACTTTAAACTTTCGCATTAGAATATCGAAAATTTTTGCAAGATTTTTTGTCATGTGACAGGCTTACAAAGTAAGAATTTTGTTCAACTCGAAGTTGTTTATATACAAAAATTATTAAACACACAAAAACTCAAAAAATAGTAATCTTTCGAAAATAAAAATTTTAATCTTTAAAAATCGTTTTTAATTTAAATTTCATTTATTTTTATTAAAGTTATAACTACTGGAATTGAATTTTGGAATTCGTAGCATTACAAATTTTTCGACTCATGCTTTCGGAGAATGTATTTGGCGTATCGAGGCCAGGATACGCGTAGGAAAGTTGGATTATTCGCAGAGATGCAGAGAGGTCGTGACGAGGAACGAGCAGGACGAAGAGGACGCCACGCAAGTGCAAGTGGAGATCAAGTGTAGGTGTTAGTCTATGATATGATACATGTGGGAGCTGAATGGACGTGCTCGAGAATGAGATTGATAAACGGACGTAGGCGTACGTGTACCTTGATGAACTTCCCGTTGGCGAATGCAGGCCTCAGAGAGGCATATTATATCTTAATTATTGCAAAACTAATGCAGCCGATTAAACGGATCTCATTCATTAGCTAATATCTATTTCAAAAAAGCAGTGAATTTCTTATCGATTTTCTGTTTAGATCGACTAAATTCGAACAAAGAATTCGTCAGTTTTTTCTTAAATTGTATTTTGAGATAATAATGCTCTGATTTGATTGACTTTCTAAAAAAGAGATGAGAGAAAGCTTTCTAGAGATGGAAAATTGTGACAAATGATGATCCATGTTGATTAATAAAAATTACTTTGAAAGTACATAATTTTATCTCAAATATTACTTGACAAGATCTGCGTCAATTTTAAAAAGTGATTTAATTATAAAAATATTAATAAATAAAAACTATGTTATTGTTCATAAAAAACATATAGCTAAATAAAAGATTTTCTCGTTATTCATATAAATATGTTATTCATATAAATACAGTGAGGTATCTAGCCGCAAACAATTCGAGTCAGCAAAAAATTTAATTATTTCCTACTGAAAAAGATCGTGGAAGATTTAATTATCTCTCGCTTTAATTATCTTTTAAATAACTTCTTGTAAACATTTATTAAGTATTTAATATTAAATTTAATATTATTTAATAGTATTTAATATTGTTAAATAATGAATAGACAAATCACATGTTTTTTTCGAAAAGTCAATTGTGAGTGATTGACAATATAACATTTGACGATTATATATTGATTGGGCAACAATAAAAATTAATTTAAAACAATAAAGAAATCCTATTGTCAAATTTTTAACTGAGAATAACATTTCTACTTTCGAATTGATTGAAAATAGAATTTCTATTTTCGAATTTTGATTGGGAATTTAATTCAAAGAAAATTATCCTATTCGGGGAAGCTTACGCAAAACTGATTGTCAAACTGTAAAGACGCACGTGCTAGCCCCACGTCATCCTTTTTCCTTATTCATCTCGTACATATACATATATTTCTATTTTTGCCGACGCAGATTTCCCGCAAATAACTCAGACAATGACATACCATTGTAGGCGCCAGTCCTCTTGCAATGGAAATCTCCATTCGCGGAGTCATTGGCGTAAGCAATTCTATGTATATTACAACGATGCAATCAAGTTTCTTTTCTTGTTAATTCTATAAAAATGAAAGAGAAAATAAATAAATAAAAGTATTCTAACTTAAGAATTGTTACAATGGTAATATAATTGACAATTTTTTGTTATAATATATGTATAATATAATGAAAAAAATAAAAATAAAAATTGAGGTCGTCTCAAAAATTTTTTCTTTAAAAAATTAATTTATGTGTGCCTATATACAAAGAAGATGCATCTATATAATTAATATAAGTATAGAAATAATTCCTTGCGGATATGTGTCGTTCGCTAAAAAATTACACTATAAGTTCTTTAAAAATTTTAAAATTAGCATAAAAATCTTGTCAAATAAGATTGGAAATTAAATTAAGCACGTACATATTCTGCACTTACAAAATTCTGAGATAAATTTTTATTGCCTTCCCTTCAAGGAAAAATCAACTCAACATTCGTCGCATTTTCAATTTTTGGCAACAATGTCTTATTATTGACAAAATTAAGTGCTAAATATACTTTCGGTAAATATATTTTCGGTGCTGCGTTTACTTAAAATGTCTCAATATTTCGAAATCCTGTCACAACATACAATTTTGTTTAGATTATTGAGTACACGCCGGTGTAAGATATTGTTCCGTAACTTGTGTGCACACCAAGCGTATCGTATTCACGCGTATCAATATCACAATAGACTCACGCGATATCTTGCAACACGTCGCAAATTAATGCTTAAGTTCGTCATCTCGATCGCGTGAAAAATCAATCTCAATTGCATCATCATCATTGATAATCGAACTTTCATCAATGATGATCTCTCAATCGGATATTTCGAACATTTCGCATTGTGCTGCATGCTTTATCATTAATATTGCCAAGTTGCGATACGCTGATTGCGATAACTAGAACGTCCACACGTCCACGAATTGTGTCGCGAGGAATGCGTTGTTCATAACGATAAGAGATTATCGTGGCTCGTTTCGCAATATGAAAGCGTAGGGAGTACCTGATGTTCTGCAATGACTGACGTCCGCATATCGCACATTGTGACGTTGACTGTTATGTTTTTTTTTTGTGTAATCTCGCCTACGCAATGCCTTTCTATTTATATCTCGGAAAGAAAATAAAAGCAAGAGATTTAATCATAAAGAATAATAAAGTTAAAAACAAGAATGATTTATACAGAATATTGTATAAAATCAGGATCTTTTTATTCGCAATTTCTATCCTATGAAATTTCATTCAAAAATTATTTTTCTTATCAAAAATATCATAATCTATATTGCTCTTGCCCAATTTTATTTCATATTACTTTTTTAAATATTTTTAAAGATAAGATTTCATTAAAAAAAACTCGCATAAAATAGATAAAAGATAATATAATCATACACGGAGAGAGAGAATTTTTTCTTAGAATTTACCCTGAAAATATGACAGTCGTAGAACAACATTGTATTTCAAAGAATTTTAATGTAAATCTCTCTCATTCATTAATAAAACTACAATGAAGTATAAAATAAATTTAATCCATTTTATTGAAGTGTGTGGTAAAAATCTTTAAAATATTATATTGTACCACAACCACTACCATATTTTCAGAATAAATTTTAAAAGAAAATTCTCTCCATGATTATATTATTTGTTTCCAATACGAAACTTTTTTCGCTAAAAGCAATTATTTTCTCAATCGTTAATCATTATATAATTGATATTTATAATCAATAGAGATGAAAAATATTTATTGACTTTTACACAACATCTGATATTTATTTTAATATTGAAATTATTTATATTTTTTATTATAAAAATTATTTTAAAAAATTAATAAATTATTTCAAATTATATTTTGATACTTGTATTTTTTCTTACACTTTCAAAAAATGCTAATTTTATATAAAAAATCTTTTATATAATATATAAATATATTTATATAATATATAATATATAAAAATAAAAAATAAAGATAATAAAATCTAATATCCATAATTTCTCTTATTTTTGTAGCACGAGCTTTCTTTACCCAGAGTTGCATCTCATGATGCAATCTTTCGTTTCACAAATATTGTAAAGCAAGTTCGAAGTACTAGTATTATCCTTGGATTAGAAAGTATACATAGTCAAGAAATAGAAAATAATAACTACTCGTATTGTGAATAATGTATAATACATGTGTGCAAACATATTACTTAAAAGATATATTTTACGAAGCAAATGCCGGAATAGTTTCTGTGGCAATAAAATCGGTTAATTACTGCTTGTGTATCACATGTTGAAATACTGAAATTTGAGCTAAGCTACGTGGCGTGAATTTATTATTGAAAATCACGCGAGAGAAATTATATTAATAAGATAACGTAATGCAGGAGTAACACAGATCTCGATCATGAAATAAATGGGAGGCAAATACATGATACGCTGTTTCCACATTAATGAATTCAACTGATATTATCTAAAGTCGCATGCTATTTTAATCCAAATCGTACATATAAAAATTTGTTTCTGTTACAAATAAAATTGTCAGGTTGTAGATCAAAATTCAAAAAGAATAAAATTTAAAGAAAGCTTGGCTGAAATAATATTTTACTTCAGTAAAATTATTTGCAGTGTTAAGAATCTCATTAACATCTTATTATTAATGTTTTTATAAAGGTGCTTATTAACATTAAAAATTATTAAATTGCTTGTTGGTTTAATAATTGATATCATTACTCTGGTTCTGTACATATTTGCATTTCAAGATCAAAAAAGAATTCGATGCACAGTTTGTAGAATCAGATATGTACACAAATTCAAACAAAAATATTTACTCTAGGATCCGCTTTAGGAATTCTCTTATTTAATTAGATTTAAAGAATAAACATTTTTCCTAAAAGAAAGAAAAAAGTTCTATTTTACACAGATTATTTCATTCCATGTCATAAGACGTATACTTAATTGAGTTTTCATTGTCATTAATTTTTTTACTGCTATTTCCGGATAGTAAAAAAAAATTTACTTTCAATAATATCATCGATATGATGACTCAGGCCATTCGAACGCATCGCGAATGAATCAGTCACTGATAAATTGAGACATTAAAAATGTTTTCCTCTTCACAATTGTCTCATTACATATCAATTCAAGTCATGTTTCATATTCTTCATATTCTCATTAAAAGAACGAATTCATAATAGAGTAATATTCTTAAACATTACATATTATGTATACACGAGTTATTCATTGAAATGAAAATTTCCCATTTTCTGTTCTCTTTTTTAAAAAATAATGTTACATAAAGTCGCATTAATAAAGTCGCATAAAATGATAAACAATACTGTTCAAGATTTTTTATTTCACACGTTTCACAACTTTGCCGCGTAATGCAACAAAATTTTAATTAAAATTTGACAAATTAATTTCTAAATTTTCTGTGTCATATTTCGAATATTTATTTATTCATCATTTTATTATTTTTTGTATTATATTATTTTTTTACAATATCATATCGCTTTCTTACTTCGTAATTGACATAACTCAAAAGATGTGATTTTCGAGTTAACCATGAATGAGTTAAGTAAAGCTTACTCTGTCAATCATGAAAAGTAAACTAACTCAACTTCATAATCCATCCGCCAAATAGTACCTACTTGTTGTTCTTAAGGCTTTCAAAGAGATCGTAATATCTTCTACAAGAGTGACACGTTGTAAGTTATGTCATTTTTGTAAATAAAAAAGAAAATCTTCTGCAAAGAACATTTAGAATTAAGACTTTTTATTATCGAAGTTTGAAGAAATTGTTTTATTTTGAATTTAGACATTTTAGTTGATTAAAATAAATATAATTGTTGGTGGAAATTTTGATATTACTTTTTATGAATTATTCCGTATTTATTATAGCTTTGTAGAACATAAAAATTGTCACAAGTCAAAAAAGATAATTTTTTTTAAATTGTGAAACAAAAATAAAGTAAAAAACCGATATATGTATCTATTTATATACTTCAGTATCTTATATGTATATGTAAAATTATGAATAAGGATAGGAATATAGGTCAGTAACTCTTGAAATAAAAAATCAGGGAAGTAAGCTGTTTAAAACTCATTTATTGAACATGACATAAAAATCACGATACATAATAATGATAAACCGAGTCTATTGTAAGCTTCGAAAACTTTAGGAGGGGATACATTATTCATTTATAATTTTCCAGTGCAGTATGGCGCGCGCGCGCATGTTGTGTGTGTGTGTGTGTGTGTGTGTGTGTGTGTGTGTGTGTGTGTGTGTGTAATGTTGTGTGGTGTGATGTGTGTAAACCCTCTATCAAACTCTAATAGATGAATATTTTATACATGTACGTATAATCATTATGTATGGAATGTGCACCCATCTTCTTATTTTCGCTCGCATCTCTCTAAGAAATTCGAATAATTAACAATTTCGACAACAATACCGACTATTCATCTTCCTCATGAAAGTGATTCTTTATCTGAATTTCAATTTCAACACTTCTTCCCATAATTAGGTAAATCTTTCTAGCGAATCATCCAAATAAAAACTTACATCTTGCATACACAGAGAATAGATGTTTTACGAAAGGAATTTTATTGAGAGAGACAGCGTTAATAATAAAGCCAATAATAAAAGTTTGAATCAATAAACAGCAAAGAACAGAGTTGATTTCCGATTTATACACGGATAAACTTATACACAGGAGTCGTTGCAGTATTCGCTATAATCCTGTATTCTAACTTATCAAGACTTATTACAAGTATTTTTTCTCTAATTTTTATTTGCTTGAGGAAAAGTACAAAATTATGATTTCGTAAATATTAATCCGTTCAGAAGTCTCTTCTTTACATCGTTTATTCTTACAATCATTCCGTTGAATATTGTGAAAAAAATTCGAAGAGAAAATCAAACAGAGATCTCGTATGTATGGCGAATCGGTATCGTCGTCGGTACGTCTGTTTTACGGAAAAAAAGGAATAAACGGATTCGCTCTACAACGAAAGTTGCTATCCGTTGAAAAATAAATATGTTAATGTAAACTTGAGAGATAGTGTATGAGTGGAGAGAATATGAGACGGCTTGATCCGAGCGCGCCGCCACGTGAATGGGGGATCCGATCGGGCCCCGCTGCTCTACGCTACTTTTTTTTTTGCTTTTATAATCGTGGGCTTTTGGCAGTGATATTCAATCGTCGTGACTGAGGAGAAAACCTAATTGATCGACGTTGAACTTCGTCAAAGTAACGACAAGTATTACTTTTATGAGAAACGCATTTTTCTTTTTTCTCAAGGTCTTTAAACGAATTTCTGTTGAATGAAATACTTTAGCCTATAGATAATTTGACTGTTAGTGGAAATTAATAATTCCTTTCCGTTCTTGTATTGCCAAAAGTATAATTTCCATACGGTGATTTTACTATCATATTGACTTTTGCTGAAAGAATCGCTGTTGCAAAGAGGAAGGAAAAAGACGCGGGGAAACGTTTCTCGTTCTGTAAACTTGCAAAGGTTTTGGCACTTCTCCTCAAACACGCAATAAAAATCCGCTCAAAATATCCCGAGTAAAGTATAACAAATAACCATAAAACAGTAGTAGTGATACAAAAAATAGTCAAGTATCGCGTAATAAATAATATATACGTATACATATATCATGCGTATGCATGCATATATATTATTTATTATATATATATATATATATATATATATATATATATATATATATTTTATATATATATATATATATATAT
>Ga0157363_1007465_pt1 | contig 10355 bp, 3 predicted proteins | sample AttsexASBM1_FD_111477 | JGI IMG/M metagenome (GOLD analysis project Ga0157363, IMG submission 111477) | Fungus gardens microbial communities from leaf cutter ant in Ribeirão Preto, State of São Paulo, Brazil - Atta sexdens ASBM1 | ecosystem: Host-associated > Fungi > Mycelium > Unclassified ...
GAGGAGGAGGAGGAGGACGAAGAGATGGAGGAGAAGAAGAAGGAAGAGACTGGCGGAGGGCTCGAGAGGTGCTTTGTGCGATGATGACGTTTCCTCTATGGGATCGCTTCGGATCACCACGCAGCAGTAATATCCAACCGGAGCGAATACAGGAAGCTCCTTGGGTCACGTCACAGCGATGAAACCTGAAAGGCTTGTTCGAATGGTGGAGGAATGGAAGTGACGGGACGCAACCGATAGTTCGATCGGCTTCGGACGACTAGAAAAGGCCGAAAAAAAAAATCGTGTACGAAGGGCGAACTCCAGCGAGATGATTATCCGACGTTCACTCATCCGACGATCAACGAAATGTCCAAAATGCACTACAGCGACGACAGACGCGGCTGGATATATATACTCGGGATATATATTCAGGAGTTATTTTATTATTATTAGACCATGTACTCTTGCTTCCTTCCAGCGGGAATAATGTGTTTGCAATGTGTAGGTATACGTATACATACATATAGTACGTTTCGTCGCATCGTATGAGAAGATAGTTTTTTTTTCGTACTTTTATAACTCAGAAGGAGACTATAACGTAGCATGAATGTACGTGCGTATTCCTCAACAGCGTAAAGACACATATACATGGAATACAAATATATACCAAACATAAATGCGTATAACACGACAGATATGAATATATAAAATCGCTCGATTATATACACACACATATATATATATATATATATACACACATACTTATTCACATAAATACGCATACACACACACACACACACAAACATACATATTGCCATACTTTTTCTCTGTACGAATAACTGATAAGTAAAAGTGTTCGAGAAAAATATATATTGCGGCCCGCCTAAGTATTTTACAGTGTGCGAGATGATGTACCTGAATCGGATATTTGCGCGAACTTCTTTTTTGTGTTGCTATTTAGGAACTATGTACTATACGATAAGCGAGAAAAGAAGATGTGCTATATCGAGTTATATATATGATAACGACACAATTTTGTGTATCTCAGTCATTCCATTTCGTATTAAAGCGTAATTAATTTATTAAACGAGGCTGATTTAATTGATGTACAGTACGTCTTATGGAGTTTATTATAAATTCATTAAGTATACTGCCACTGTGTTTCCTTATGTGCAACCTCTATTTCTTATATTTCGTAGCAATTCACATTGCATTCTAATACTTTTTTTTTTACATTCACATCATGCAAAAAGAATCTACTGTCTGCGCGTAGATATACCATTCATCAAATATCGGCTAACATCATAAATTATATCGCGCGCAGTTTGCGCTTATCGATATTCGATTCGTTTTTTATCTCAAATGAATTACTGATGAATGTTTTAGTAAAAGTCACGTTAAAACTAAAATATACTATCAATTAAAGCTAAGGCATAAGAATAGAATATCTGAAATATGTATATATTGAAATTAAAATAATTTTTCTGATTTTTTTTTTTTATCACACAGCTAAACGTAATTATTCAGATGAGTATAACGGTTTGATTTCTTGAACGATATGTATATGTATATTGTGTACATTTATATTAATACTGATATTGATATGAGAATATATTATACTTATGATAACATGATGATAAGCATAATGTGAATGCAAAACAATTATTCTTATTAAAAAACAAAATTTTATTATATATTAGTTATTCTATTGACGCGTTGCGTCAACAATATAATCTTATTTTCTATACTAGAGCAAATATCTATCCATTTTAAACGATTCAGATCAGTATTAAAACAATGCCGTGATTTAAATAATGCGCAAATGCAAAGAAGAGGGCCGGTAGTCGGCTACTGGTGAAAATGCTTGATTCCCGTGAACATTAAATAAAATATCATTCGACAAAAGCGCGCGTTAATTTGCCCGGCGAATCGAGGAACGCCGCTTTGCGGATTATTATATTTATTTATGCATGACCGCCGTGTGTGTACGCCGTTAGTATGATAACTCAATTATTGTACTCCGTACAATGTTTACCCAGTGTCGTTATGCGAAATATATAACCACACAGGTATTTTTAATACTTGTTTATTGTTCGTAATTATATATGCCAGGAAAATTGGATTATTTAAATAACCTAAACCTAAAGTATTAAATTTGTTAATCTTAACGTCTTTTTTTTTCTACGAATTTTTTAAAATACATTCATAATTATTCTGTATTAATATCTTAACGATTTTTCAATTTAGATTATAATTTTAATTTTTACAATTATTCGATTTTGTGAATCTCACATTAACCTGTTGAAGTATGATAAATGTTAAATACTTTCAAAATATAATTTTTTTGATATCACGATTTCTCCAAAAAGAAACATTAATAATTATTTCGGAATTCATCTTTTAAATTTTGCACTACGCAATTCTAGTTGAGATGATTACGCTGAAATAGCTTTGAAAGTTTTCAATATTCTTCTCTTTTATTTCATAAGGATCTTATTGAACAGTTGAAGTGTTCGTAGAATGCGACGGACAATCTGGAAATGTGATTGTTTATCGTAATATTCTTTTTTTTAAGCATAAAAGAAGTTTTTCAAGAGTTTATGAAAATGCAATAGTCGATAACGAAAAGACTGGACTTTGCATTTAATGATTCTCACTGAAACAGTAAAATTTTCTCAAAGTTTTCTATATATATATATATATATGTGTGTGTGTGTGTGTGTTTTCTATCATTACAAAAAATAAAATTTAAAAAATAGTGACAAAAAAAATTCAATATTAAAACTATGCACATTAAATAATCTTACGTTGATGCGGAAAATGTGTTTACAGCTGTATATCCTAATAAAATAGCATCAAAAATATCATTTGGTATCAACAAACTCACGTATTGCATGGATCGATATTTACCTACAATATTTAGTTTGGATCCTCCATTCTGCTCACGAAAGTGACCGCTGTATCTGTTTACAACAATGGGGTATTGTAAACATATTTATTATTTACTACACTAGAGATCCTCTCTCCCATATCGCCTAGGGAAAATTATGCTGAACAAAATATAGCCTCGTTTCCGATCCTCGGATATGGACCACGAGGTTATAGGGGCTGCTGGCAATCGATGGCGCCAGACCGTGGATGTGTGGGCATACGTCAGGCGCTCACGGATATCAGCAAACGAGATACTGCAGTCCAGTACGTACCAGTACGTACGAGTACTCGCACACGAACGAAGGTTCCGTTGCTTGGCGACGGTAAATCGGAGCTGCGTCACATCGGGGATTCGTGAAATGATGAGGGTCGCCGTACAGTCCGAGCGATCCTTCTCTCGGGGTGGCGAACGGTAAAAAGTCGTGCCGCGTGCGTATTTTCTCGCGAGTCGAATGCCACGTAAAAATTCGCGGAAATCCCTTTGGAGGATCGTGTTGACCTGGTAATTCTCGCGTGGCGTTTCTCATGCGCGAGTTTAACCCTTACGTTAAACGCGAACTCGCATACGCGTGAATTTCCGAAATAATTCGACGAGAAACTCGCGCTAACCAATCACTATAGACGCCTGATTAACACGGAAGTTGAATTTCTACAGGTGTTTATCCTTCATGATGTTATCGGTCGTCATGTAATGTTTGACGGTGATATTATTACAACCGAATACGAATACACATTTGCGCGTTTATCCACCATCTGTATCGCGAATGTTCGCTCTGTAGAGATGTAAAACGATGCGCACCGAGACCAACTTCAACAACCGACAATCTTAATGCAAACACATTAATGCGGGTAATGTATTCCGTATCCGATCTTCCGAGAGAGATTGCTTTCTGCTGGCGTCACTCTTGCGAGTGCGTGCGAATGTATGCGTGCATGGCATTTCGCAAATACCCATCACCCGCGTGAATCCAATAATCGAGTCGCAGTAATACTCTTCGCGTATTTCCACTTTAACCTTTGATTCGATCCAATATTAATATACGCGCAAAGAAATAGGTCTCGGTATTTTGTAGAAGTCACGTGGGAGTTGCGACGGTGATAGATCTAGAGTACCACGACTGATGAGAACATCGACCGTTGAGCACCGAACGTACGCGAGAGCTTTGGCGTCGAACCAACAAAAGCGCAAAATATACTCGCCATCGTAGGACGAATTTTCGCGAACTCGTTGGACCTCTGCCCGAGAGATTCCGCCATGGAGTCGCTGTTGGAGGAGGGTGAGTCTTAGTCTTGGAGATGTATGCCACTTGCGTACGCACCTGCCGACTTCTCTCTTGAGACTCTCGGCAAATTTGCAAGATGTATCGCGCCAAGCAATTGGACATTGTTAATAAATTCGCATGGAGCTGGCTAATTTCTATGCACGACAAAGCACTACGCTGAATGCATTATTCAACATTTATTTTCAGAATTCGCCGTCATCTCCAATTCTCCATAATCTGTATTTATTTAAAGAAATTTAAGTTTGTAACGAAATTGCTCATAAAAAGATAAAATATTTTCGATTTCATTTGTTTTCTATATATAAGTCCAGACTAACAAAAATAATTTACAAATAATTTCGTAAATAATATAATATCACTATAAAAATAAGAATTCGAAAAAAGGATATATTCGAATTTATTTCTTAAAATTGTAGCGAAAAATAAAATATTAGACGATCGAATGTGTGTTGATGAAGGCACCGCTTAGGTAGGTCTATTTTTTTTAGCTGAACTTCTTGCACAGTTTATTTTTTCTCTTTTTCTCTCCACGCTGGAGAAAAAAAAGGGGAAAGGTGACTCATGTAAGAAGTTAAGCTAAAAAAAAAACAGGCTCATGCAGGTCTCATCACATTTACGCTTCTGCTTTCGCGCCAAAGAAAACTAGCTGAGCAGATCATCAGCGAAGTGTCGTGTGAAGCGTATAAAAAAAAAAGATGTTCTCGATAAACTACGGCTGCTATAATCAACAGTCAAATTTCGTGTTGGAACTCATCACCTGCATCGTTTCACCTGGCGCAGGTAACGCCGAAACCTTTCCAGGAATACATGCTTGGATAAAAATATCGTGGCCGACATTTTTGTCATATCGATAACGAATGGCATCGTTGATTCTTAACGCGAATAAATCGAATTCGCGAACCAGAGAAATAATCGCGCTGTAATTTGTGCCGTGACAGCGATGCAACCACTCTTTGTCCGCTCTTCGTTCATCGGTCGATATGGCGTTTGATTAATTGCGATAATGCTTCTTCCTGACCGCTTTTCTCCCGGCGAAAAAAATCGCTAGAAAAATAAGCCGATGATTCGCGGACGCTCAGAAAGCCGGTCGCCAAGCTGACGCGGGCGAAAGCTCGTGAATATTTATTTCCGATCATCTTCCGGTCGCGACGGCGCAAAAGCGACGAATTACCATCGAGCTAGCGACCGTAAACATCGCACGTATGAATAAGTTACGTTCAATTATTGTGTACACGCGAAATATATGTCGAGCTAATAAAGCGTGCGACATTTCAAGCTGCATTTTGCATGATTGACGCAAAACTCATGTATAAATGTGAAACTAGCGTAAAATACGTCAGTAGTGGTTATCGCGATATCCGTTTCATTTCGAGATGCTCAATTCTCGCTTTGACACGTAGAAAAGAGATATCATGTAGGGTTGTTGTATCAAATTTTTCACAACTAGAATTTACAGGCCAAAAATCCCGGATATTTTATCTGTAATCCCCACACACATACAAAAATGCATATAGATAGTAAAATTGATCAGAACAGTAACAAATATAATTATTTCACATATAATTATCCATTAATAATACTAATTTAACATAAGAAGTTAATCAATCGTAGTCGATTATTCTCTTTATACTCAACTGTAAATCCTGAAATACAAAAGTGTAGTAAGCTTTAAATCCAATTATAGTCGATTATTCTCCTCACATCCGACTGTGATTGATCAATATCTTACGGCTTGCTATACTTATTGTGTTTTGGAACTAATTGATTTTACAGCTTAAGATTTACTACACCTATTGTAAATTTAATCTGGGACTAATACAAAGTAACGCTGCGGAGGAGTCGAAGTAAAATATTTAGAAGATTCCCTGAAGATACTCGGATGCTCATAATTATCCCAGCCTTAGAAAAGCCTTCTCCTCGGATGTTCCCGAACGTCTTAAAAAAAAGAACAATGTCTGAGAAAAAGAGGTTGGTAACATCGTGTCGTCTTTAGCCTGATGCTAAATTCATCGTTGACGAAAGAAAACTCGGAATACTAACACGATCCTTTGTACTGCATGTCCCATTTCTGCGAAACGTATCGACTTTCAGTTGCGGGGAATTATTCGCTGTATATGCGCCATCGGAAAGTCGATAATTTTCTCGACGTATCGATACCGCACATCGGCGATAGTAAGATAACGGGCATGGCCATGCAATCGCGAAATCTGCGATTGCAAATACTAACATCGCGAATGTAATACAGTAAAACGCGTCATAAACGACTGGTGCCGCAAATCGACGAACACGATTCTCGACTACCTCCTGACGCGTATTCATTACGTGGAAGGTACTGAAACTGGAAAATAACAATCCGAGAAATTCGCACGTTACAACGTTGAAATTACACGCGAGATACGTGCAAGTTACGTTTGAAATAAAAGTTACACGTCCGCACGAGATTACGTTAACTCCGCTTCAGACGACGCGCAAATTCTAGATATGATATGCCGTGCAGCATAGAAGATACATTTGACAAATTAGAATTATTGTCCACACAAAGTACACAAGGCATTTTATTTTTAATATACGCTCGTGTATAAAGGATTTAATTACTTGTTATCCGTAATACAGATTCCAATTACGCGTGCATTTACATAGATAACATTATCTGACTTCGAAATAGTTAAAAAATAAATAGAAATAGAAACGTAAGAAAGAAATAATTAGTAATCAACTAAATAATTTTTATTCATACATCTCTTTTAAATTATTGTGTGTAAGAAAACGCAAATAATTTATACCTATAATAGAACAGCATCAAAATAAAAAAAATCGAAGATAAAACACAATTACATAGCATTTTACGAATTATATAATATCTAGTGTGATATCTTCTTCTTCTAAGTCATAAATATATACTTATACTTTTAGATTTATTCATTTAAGATCACAAATAGGATTTTATTTCATTTTTTATTCCAACAGATGTAGATTGTCCAAAACGGGTTTTAATCACCGGCGGCGTGTCGAAGTCATCGAGTACATCTGCACGGAGATGGAAGCGTGTCCGGCACACGAGCGTGTCTATGTTTCTTCATTATTACGACGCGACACGCGTGGCGCATTCCGAAAGAACGTATTTCGCGTAGGTCTAATTGAATGGCTTAATTCGTCACGGAATGGACGTGTTTCGCCACGTGTTTCGAGTTTATAGAGCCGGGCACAACGACGTGTGTGTTGCGACGACGTGCGCGGGTTTCCGCTCTCTTAATTTAATGCGGCCTCGAATTTTTCACGGACCCTATCCGTGATGAATTATCTCGCAACCGCGTACCTGTGTGAGAGCCTCTACATCAGCGCTGGCCGTCGTGTGCGATGCAGTCGGAGACGGATCTTGGTGTCTAATAATATTTGTGCGAATTCTACAATTTCCTGTTCAAGCAAACTTTGTTTGTTGGTCAATTTGTCGTCTTAAAATATATAGTTCTAAGGACATAGTTCTAAACCGAAGCTATAGAGTATGTAACGTCACGCATTAAATTGGCGAACAATTTGATAATTTTAATTCTAAGTACCTTTAAAAACTGTCAAAATTTTTACTTAATATTGTTTAAACGTCGAAAAAAATCTTTTTTCTACATTGGTTATTGCAATAAATAATATTATACCTCGATAGTTGAATTTATTAAGGCTCGATTATCTCATATCTAGAAGCTTCATATTGGTGATATAAACAACGATTTTTAATAACTGAAAAATGTATCAGAAATTATTTTACATTTCTACGTGACATTTCGGATAGATATGTCACGTACAAATAATTCTGGAAATAATGGTAATTTCTCAATTTGCCCATTTTAGAAGTTTGAAGATTACGAAATTATAATGCTTCAAAATGAAAAGATAAAAATGTATGCAATTAATTTATCATATGTCGTTTATCATCTCTGATATGAATTAATATGGTGCTTCGAGACAGCCGAACCTTACAGGAGGAAAATAAAAACAGCTCAAAATAAAAGATATTTTTGGAAATTTTTTGGACAAAGAATATATTTTTGGAACAAAGAAAATAAATGGATCTCTTTAAAACCTGAAAGATATATTATTACATATATTTTGAAGTAGGAAAAATTATTTTTAATTTTATATAGGACTTATATCATATCGAAATACCCTCAAATTGGTGTTTCATTATATCGAAAAGCCATGTATAATGATATTGCGAAAATACGGATAATTAATAATATCGCTATATTGGACGTTCAATACCGATATTAAATCATTACAGAAATAATTCCCGTATTTTCATAAAATCTGTGATTATCAAATAATAATAAAACAAATCTGATTTCGTCTCCTTATCGCGTCTTTAAGACGTCGATTGCTCGCGATTTGTTCGCGTTTGCCGATTGAAGTAACAATGGAACAACGCGAGTTGATATCATTGAAAACGCACCTCGACAAGATTCGTAATTATTTTTCCAACGCGCTATAATCACATTCGTTCCTTTGGTCGCAAATGACGCGGACATTTTGCTATTTATAGGTTTAGATATTTATTACAAATATTCATTACATTTTAACATCATACACACACGCGCGTGCGTGTGCGCGCATAAAAACACACGCTTTCTTCTTTTCTAATATTTTTTATATTTTTCGATTTTTCCATTTTTTTATAATCGACATGGAAACATGTAATAAAACAAGCATGACAAAAAGATATAAGCGAAGCTTTCAATAAACTTGGCTTACTGATGTGCGATATAAATCGTGGATACGCAAAGTATCATCCAATGATAGTCTTTATTACTGTAATGTATGTAACAAAAATTTTTCATGTATAACATCTCTTCCGAAACATGCGAAATCTGCATATCACAATAAGCGAAGCTTTCAACAAGCTTGGCTTACTGATGAGCGATATAAATCGTGAATACGCGAAGTATCATCCAGATGATAGTCTTTATTATTGCAAAGTATGTAAGAAAAATTTTTCATCACAATCATCATCTCTTCCGAGACATGCAAAATCTGTATATCACAAAATTAGAATATAAAACGAATTATCATCTACTAATGACAAATTATTATTTAATGATGATGATCATTTGTTAATAAAAGAACCTTATACTCTATATAAAGGAAAATTTCAATGTAAATGATTAGACATTAAAGAATTTAAATATTGGTTACGCCAAGGTCCAAATGATGATCATTTGTATTATTGTTTAATTTGCAATGAATCTTTTGATGCTTATTTATCGCACATTTATTTTCATGCAAATTCCAGAACACATTTAGATATATGTAAAAGCAGAATCTATTGAAATAAATAAATCGAATGATGATTCGAATAGGCAAACTAGTAAATCATTTATATTATTTAATGAGCGTAAAAGAGAAGCGGAGATCAGATTTGGCGCATTAATCGCCGATCAAAATATTCCTCATGAAATTGTAGAAAACATTCTTAGTTGGTTTCAACATATAGGAAAAGATCCTATGGTATTGAAAAGCATGAGCATGGATCATACAAAATGTGAAAATATTATTATAAACGTTTTGTGCTCAGTTGAGATGGAACGTATCGTAAATAGAATTCGGAACACAAAATTTTCCATTTTCATAGATGAATTGTTTGATATTTGCAATAAGTGGATGATATTCTTTGTTCGATACGTTGACTCAGAAACATTAGATATTTATACACAATTAGTTAAATTAATTGAAATTGATGCTAAAGATTTCAGCGTAGAAAAGTTGTTTCATGCATTTCAATGTGAAATGTCGAAATTACAGATACCATTTAACAATATTATTGCCCTATCGTGTGATAGTGTGTCTGTCATGGTAAGAAAATTTTCATCATTTAAAACAAAATTGCAAAGAGTCTGTTCACGTTTATTAACACTTCCATGTCCTTGTTATTCCGCCTTTTTAGCAGCATATGCTGCAACCAATGAAATCCCTATATTTTGCGAGAAATTTTTAAAAAAAGTTAGTACTTATATTAAAAGCAATCACAAGCGTTCGGCTCTTTTTCGTGAATTTTCGAAATGTTTTCAAGAAACAGATCACAAAATTTTAAAATTATACGCTGGCTTTGTTGCTACTCATATGTAGAAAAACTTCTGAAATCTTGGGATTCAATAAAACTCTTTCTAAACGAAA
>Ga0157363_1007466_pt1 | contig 10355 bp, 8 predicted proteins | sample AttsexASBM1_FD_111477 | JGI IMG/M metagenome (GOLD analysis project Ga0157363, IMG submission 111477) | Fungus gardens microbial communities from leaf cutter ant in Ribeirão Preto, State of São Paulo, Brazil - Atta sexdens ASBM1 | ecosystem: Host-associated > Fungi > Mycelium > Unclassified ...
ACACAAAATATAGATATGGGCAAAATATATTTTTAATAAAATTGTGCAGGGAAAAAATTGTGGGAAATTTTTAATGAAATAAAAAAAAATAAAAGAGCTAGATAAAGACTGCGTGTAATTATAATATTTCTAATGCTTGCAAAAGTATATAGAAGTATATAAAGCTTACACATAAAAATCTGCAAAAACAATCGACATTGCATTGTTCATCACGTGCACTTTATATCATGATAATTAACATACCCGTTATATAGTTTCGAGCAGCGGTAATAATGGTCAATTTCATCACACTGATAAAAATTGCAAAAAACGACAGGATCAGGTGAAAGAGAAATGCACAATCATATGAGACCTGATGCGATTGCATGTGGCCGCACATAAATTAAGATGTATTTATTTAATCGAATTATATTCGTATGTATAAGTTAAGCTCTCATGCCTTGTTCACGTTTAGTTGTTGCCAACTAAACAATATCACGTTCCTGAGACATGCTACCAAGACAGCTACCTATCGCAAGCATTGATTGATAAACAACACAATATATAAGAATACTTTATTTGCATATTATTGTGCAATAATAAAAACGTTTGACAAAAATAAAAAGATTTTTTGCAATTTTTCCTTTTAATTTCTTCCATTTTCAATAAAACAATTTATTAATAGGAAATTTTACCTAATTTTTAAAAATCTTGTTTTATAATCTTATTTTTTCAATATTTTTTGTTGTAAATAATAATAAAAATATGTTAAATCTTAATTAAAATCTGATTCTAGTATATTTATTGCTTTATCTAGTTCTTATTTAATATTTTTAGTACGTAAAGATTTCACAATTATAAAACAATTCTAAAATTTTTTATAATTGTGTCTGTAAAAACGTTTTTGTAACACGTATATTTTAATTCTGATAATGATTATATATCTTTCCATTTGTCCTGCAAAACATTCCGTACGATGAACGAAATTCGTTCATCTTCGAATTAGCGCCTTCGAATCGCTATAAAATTTAATCAACGTATTTTTTGGCGATGTTACATCAAATTGATGTTCTTTGTTGCATAATGTGATGTAATAAATATGTATAAAAAATATTTTTTATCTTTTCGAACAATATCTTCGATATACTAAACAAATACTAAACAAATACAAGTGTGAATTTAGAAAAAAATTATCGCTGCAATGGATAATTTTAAAATATTAGATATGGAAAAAAGTTCATGACGTTTTTTTTAATGCCATCTAATAGGAAAAACAATATCATTGCAATATCATTTTTTTATAGTTAAGAATATATGATAAAGATATCACTCATCTGTACACGTGTCACAGCATTATCAAAATGAACTTTTCTGTAATAGGATTAAGTAATAAAAACTTTAATTCTCTTCTCAAACATAACATATCGCAGAGAGAATGGAAAAGAACTCGAGAGGATTCGATACTTCTATTAAGTTAAATGAACGTGAGTTCATAGTGGGGATGACAATCTCATTCGACAATCGCATCATAAGAACAACCGCGATATCCAGACAGAATATTTTAAATGGAGCATATTATCGCGATATGTCATTCGTAAACTTGTAAAAAAACGGGATATTTCGGATTCGAGTTAACAAAAATGTCTACTTAAAAGAAGCTCTATTACTGCTACGACTTCATTTTACAATAAAATCTGGAAAGGTGAATATGATACTGCCATTCTGTAATTAAGATACTGATTTGATTCTTTGAAGTTAATATATCTGCTACTGACAATTATTTTGCAAGAAAAAAATCGGAATTAAAAATAGAGCAGAATGAAATAATGATAAGCATAAACATCATCAATTTATTGTATTTTTTTCTAAAAAGTCCAATGTTAATAAAAGTCCAAAAAAAATTGATGAAATATTAAAATATAAAAATTAATATTATTTTTCAATAAAAAATGTTTTTTAATTTATTTTTCGTTACATATAGAACGTCTATTTACAGAAGTGTTTTATACTTACAATCAAGGCTATATATATTCTATAATTAGGTATGATTGGAAAAATTATCGATTGCCAGACATGATATTGTCTTTAATATAACTTCACTGATTAAAATTCATTATATTCCAAGGCGTAATAAAATTAATTAGATATATTATTTCTGAAGATTCATTTCACAAGTTGTTAAACAAATTACAATTGATGAATTATATACTTAGAAAATATCATTACTTCCACACTTACTATTTTTACAGAAATAACGTTAAAACATGTGCAATATTCTTTTCAGGTGATGCTTTTCATTCATTTCAGGATTTAAGAATATTGAAACAAAAGCTGGAGATTATGTGGGATTTAGTGACGCAATACAATCGAAAAATCAAAGCGATTTTAATGGATAATTTAGCAAAAAAATTTCCTACACATAAGATACTAAATTTTTTAATTTGACGAAATTGAATATATTGAATATATTAATGTTTGTGTACATATCATAATAATAAATCATAATTACATAATAAATAACTATTTCATGAATTACTATTCATGTAATATCTTTTTATACAAAATTTTGGAATGTTATAGATTTATTGGTGAAGAAACAGTATCACGTTCCAATTGTCTGCCAGAATTTACGAATGCAATTACATGGATTATTGATCTCATTGATAGAACAACGAACTTTGTACATTCTTTTCCATAAATTTGCATATCGATTGCATTGGCTGTGAATAAGGAATTCGAGATTGGAATAATTTACAATCCCGTTTTAGAATACTTATTTACAATTAGAAAAGGAGCATATTTCAATAAAAAATTGATTAAGAGCTCGAGCTCGATAGAAGGTAAAATATTATTTTTTATCTTTCATTAATCGTTTTCCATTCTTTTTTTCTTTCGTTTTGGAATTTTTCACAACAAAGACAAAATGTCCGCATTCTCTATCAAATAAGCGTGTATATGCCTGTATATGTATCAGTAAGTATATTTTCTTAACTTTAATTTTCATGTCTAATTATATTAATACAGTTTTTTATTTTTATTTTATTTTTTTATTATAATTCTTAATTTTCACAAAATAAATCAATACGTATGACAAACAAATCATAACAATAATAATAATATTTTATTTTTCCCAGGAACGAAATAATAATATTTTACTTTTTCTCGAACATCTTCACTATGTTTGAAAACTTTATACGCGACTATTGAGAATATTCACGATATTATTTTAAGAAGATTGGAAGCTTTCATCTCGATAGCATATGGAATAAGAATTATGGGTTCAGCAGCGTTGACTCTGTGTCACGTTGCTATGGAAGCTGTGGAAGAATATCATTCTGGCAATTTAATACCTGCAGGTGTATTTATAATCAAAGAGGCTGGCGGTGTAGTGATCGATACAAAGTATAACATTAAATATACCTTCGATTATCTCTCTCATAGTGATCAAAGTATAATGATATGATTATTTCACAATTAAAAAAATATTTTATTTAAATCGTTTCTTGATTTTATTAGGTGGAAAATTCAACGTTATGTCATCAAAGCTGCTAGCTGTCGATAACTGAAAGCTGGCAAAAGAACTCATAAAGTTAATAAAATATAAAACATGCACTGAAAAAAAAATATAGTCAATTTTAATTAATATTTAGTTGAATACTGCCAACTAAATATTTATTAAATATATTAAAGATATTTATTCGGTACAAGAAATGTTAATTTGATTTAACAATCTTTTTTTTTATTGAACAAACATTTACTTACTACTTACTAAGTAAATGTTTAGTTGGCAGTATTGAACTAAATATTAAAATTAAGTATATTTTTTTCTCAGTGTGCGGCTCTTAAAACTCATCAGAGAATGCTGTTATTACAGAGTGCAAAATAACATTCTTATACGAATCGAAAACAAAAATTTGAAGTAACGATAATTTTTAGAGAAGATACACATTCCTCTTCAATATTATTTAAAATAATTAAAAAAGCTAGCATCACGTCCTTATTAAAATATGTCTCGAGTAAGCATTGTTTATAATTTTAAAATAGCTAATTTTATTATTTACGAATAGCTAATTACGATGATAGAACAAACGTGTTCAATTATTTATTATTTGTTTAAAATAAAGTGTACAACACATTCAATCACGAGATATTGAAAATCTATGGCGCGATAAGTACAATGTACAACAAATCACTGAACAAGATCATGCATGGAATTAATAACGCTAATTGTAAGAGAACACGCTAAGTTCATAGGAGCATACTTTGCAGTTTGAGAGTAACAGCGGGCCTGATCAAGTCTACTGGCGAGCGTTGAAAGTGTATTATAAAATATCACGCACGTATAGTTACTGAATAGTAAGTAACATTATCTACGCTTTGTTATTTCCTAATATCTCAAATATATAAATTGAAAACAGTATTTTACATATACCATATATAATTATCTGGCATAAATAGTAAATATATTATAATTCATGTATAATTAAAGTAGAAATGTTTAATGTGACGTAGTAATATTAAAAATTAATCGTATTTAAGAAAGAATTATTTTATTCATATAAAAGATTTTTTTAACGTTTCATTCGTAAGCAACTCATAAATTTCAAATACTTGTTTCAACGAGCGCTCGGCTCTACTTTGTCTGTGCTCGTAATATAACTAATGAAATTCCACAAACCGAATTTCTTTTCCCCATCCATCTTATTATTGTTATTTATAATTAAGTCATGACACACATGTATAAAGACGGCTTCAATAGGCCAACATATTCGCTAAATATTGACTTACATTCATATAGATAATTCATGTACTAAATCATGTTATAAAAAAAACACGTGGATAATGTTCGTACAGCATATTCATATATAAAGTCAACATTGACTTAGCATTGATAGCTAATGTATTCGTTAATATTTATTAATATTGTTATGCAGTCCGTGTTTACGTGCTTAAGATACAAAGGCGACTTATTGATATCTTTGCATGGTATGTCTTAAAAATTTAATGGTTATTCCACATAAATCGCAAATACAAAACGGAGTTCGCAACGTTTGTCGTGACAATCAATTAGAAGTAATCAATAGTACCACTGACGCTTTAAATTTGTTATCGCTACAACTATTGCAAACTACAATAAGTATTAAATTTGCTACTTAGAATAATCTTAATTTTTTGTACAATATTAATTCAGTAAATATAGACTCTATTCAATAAATATAAATTATAATTGTATAATAAATAATGTTACTTATTATGCGAAGAACATAAATATTAATATATTAATATATGCATAATTGCATAAAATATTATGTCATATCATAAAAAATCGATATGGCGTTTTTCACTCATATATGCAAGGAAAATAATAAACGTGAAATTATCTCTTTTCATTATGGAGCAAAGTTCTTCAAGTTTCTAGAAAACTTTTTAATGCTTTTTATAAATTATGATGAGCTATCAACACACAAAATATACGCGCACGAGTTGTTTTAAATGTTAACATTTAATTATCTGCGTTATTTGCACTGTCAAATATCATTAATTACAGAGATAAGGATACCTATAAGACACAATCCATTTATAAATCCGGTTAGTATGAGGATTCATTAGCCGTATCGGCACATTTCTCGACATTGGCAATTATGTCGTGCGATCTGGATATCGCGAAGTGTTTCGATTTCGCGAGAGAATTCGTATTACAAACTGGCAAGGTGAGTCACAACTCATGCATAAGCGAAAGGATTGCACAATTCTGGGAGATAAAATTGAATGATAAATTGTACTATGTATATTATACGTATCTAGATAAATAAGTGAGAGGGTTTGTAAAGATATAATTTGAAAAAATAATTCTTATAAGACACATTTATAAAACAGCTAAACATTTTGAATTAATTTCAAACAATGCACTTATAAAAAAACTTTTTTCCTTTGTATCACAGCTGTTCGATCTATGGCATCACTCACTTTATCTCAGCTTGGCTAAAATCCCATTTTGCGTTTTGGGTTTTTGGTGTGCACGTGTGAATGTGTTGTAGATTGTGTGTATATGTGGATTATAGTATGTTGTATTATGCGTGAGTTCTCGTGTGTTGTGCGTGTGCTCATGTAATATCTTTTCTCTTGCTCTATTCACTTCTTACTACTTTTAAATTCTATCTACTGTGACGCTTTATAGCAACAATTTTGTTAGTGCCTCACCTGCACTTATGTGCAAAGTGTTATCTATATCTCGCTTATATTTTTTCTCGTCAAACTTTGCAACTTTACGTTGTGCATTGCAATAAAGATTAAAGATAAAAAAAATTCGACTCATGAGATTTTTACAACAGAATAAATATTTAATATTTCACATGAATCTCCCGAAAATGATTAAAAAATGTCAATACGAGTTTCACTCGCGCTCAATTTTTAGCCAAATATTTACATTAACTATTATTTTCTTAAATATTTTTCAATTTTCTTTCTTTTTCATATAATTATTGAGAAGTACATTTTCAAAATGTGTTTTGTCCAAAATTTGTAATTCTTAATAAACGAGAAAGAAGGAAACTATGCACACAAGAAAACTACGCACTTTATAAAAAAGAACAATCAGTATATGTCAATCAGTAAGATATAAAATATTAAACAAAATTGCTTAACAATTGCTAAAAATGTTGAACAGATGCATTTTGTTTATTTCTAATTAAAAAACACAATGCATTTCGAAATGTCTTATGTTTTTTCAGCATATAAATTAACGATGAAAAAATATTTTTTGAACATTTCAAAGTAGTTTATCATATAAGTCATTCAACACTGAACACTACGCTACTATCATCTCTAATTAAAAAAATGAAATTTTGGACAAAATGTATTTTAAAAGTCTACTCCTCAATTGACATAATCATATATTTTGCATTATTTATCTGCATAGATACTTAAACATGACGAGAACGAAAAAATTATATATAACAAAACTGAAAGGGACTTTGTAACCAATTATGATCAGCAAATTGAAAAATTATTTATTGATAGCTTATCCAAAGAATTTCCCGATCATAGGTGAGTTACAACTGTAATCGCATAAAAACAAACAAAATCATTAGATAATCAAACTTAAATTTAGTTTAATAATTAATTTTATAATATTTATCGTAAGATCGTATTATGTTCTATTAATACGTAAGGAATTAAATGTTTCGCTAAAATATTTCCTATTTCAGAATTATCGCGGAAGAAACGGTATTTGCAATGCAAAAAATGCCAGAATTGACAGACGCACCAACATGGTTTCTCGATCCAATAGACGGAACCGTCAATTTTATGCATTCATTGCCTTATTTCAGCATAAGCGTAGCTTTGATGGTCTGTAAAGAGCTTGTTTTAGGCATTATCTACAATCCATCGAACTCAGAGTTATACACTGCAATGAAAGGCAAAGGCGCTTTTTTGAATGGAAAGCCGATTCACGTCTCTAACATCACTGGTAAGATGTAGAAGCGACATTATCAATATCATAGTTTTTTAAATGTTAATTTTCGCCGAGTTTTCACAACAATTGTTCAAGATTTTCAGAATGCTATATTTTTCATTTTGCAATTATTCTATATATAATTTGCACAATCTTTGCAATCCATCATAATCGATTTCCATTATGTATCTTCCCATCTTGCAAACTCAATACTAAAATATGTTCGATTCAATAACAATTTATTTTTAACAGCAAGTTCTGGATTATCTATATTAATCATACAGTTGATTCATTCAGGGGGAAGAACCCTAATAATTTCGCAACGGATAGGAAAAGCCACATCTGAGTGCATCTGTAAGAAGTGCATTCTCATTGCTTCAAATATTTTGCAGATCTAAAACAAGCAATGCTAGGGATCGATGCGTCAATTATAAAATACGTGAAAAAGGACAAAGACATATATATAGCCAGGCTAATCACTTTAATCGAGGCGATGCAGGCGTAAGTAAAATGTTAATTATATATTCAAGATCAACAAAAAATCGATGCACAATTAACTTGAACTGAAAATTTTATAAATTCACAGAGAAATGATTAAGTATGAAAAACCGCGCCTTGACCGAATAATCTTTTTCACTTATGTAATATATATTTATCCAGCCGTAATGTATATCTAGTCTGTATTATATACCTATTATTTTGAAAAGATTTTCATGCGTTTTCTATTAATTCAGTAACAGAAACATTGGATCAGCTGCACTGAGCATGGCATACATAGCGCAAGGTATACTAGATATCTTACACGGGGATGTTCTTCTTAAACCTTGGGATGTAGCAGCAGGAACGCTGCTTATACGCGAAGCGGGTGGAATTGTTATTGACTCGAAAGGTATGATAACGTAAACAATAAATTACTAAATATACAAACAAATATCATATGGCTAAATTTTACAAATTTTCTGTCGCGATATGAATCTATATAATACGAATATAGTAAAAAAAAAATTTCTCTAAAAAATTTACCTAAAATATCTAATATTTAATTTACTATTTAGAAGAAGATAAATATTAACCAAACTCAAGCTCAAAAAATTGACTTGTAAAGCAATTATAGATAAATATATTCATATATTGAAATACTTTCATTATGATAAATAAAAAGACAATTATTTTGTACAATCACAGAACACAGTCGGAAATTTTAGATTTAATTATCAGAATTACGCAGGGTTAAAATCAGATGATTTCTTACTAGAATAATACAAGACTTTAAATAGAAGTAGTAAACGTAAAAGTTGATGATAATCGATTACTGCAAAACTAATTATTATAATCACAGATGGTATAATCTTCACAGGTGGTACTTATGATATTATGAAGCCAAATATTATCGCAGCAGCAAACAAAAATCTAGCACAAGAGATATCTAAAATAATCATCAATACAGATTTAAAAACGCAAAGAAAAAGACTCAAAAGAACCTGACGCAAAAAAGGCAAAAAAATAACTCACGTTAATTCATTCAAGAGCTGAGTGTATAAAACAAGAGAAGGTGTGTTCCAGCAGCGGATGTATCATGTAATACAAGGAAATTGTCTATAAAAATCAGTCTAAAGAAGTTTTTGTTAAAAAGTTCTATTGACGCACTTACAGATGTCATACCTACGAGATCAATTCGAATGTGTTAACCAATGTACAATGTTGTAAAATGAGAATTAGCATAATTAGTTTTTTTGGATCAATTTTCCCGTTGTTATTACGAATAAAATTAAAATTAAAGCACTATCAAATTCATTATAAAATTTTATCATTCATCATATATTATGCGGTTCGAAGATATTGATAATAATATGTATTTTACACAAAATAATAAAATTTATTCCTCGAAATTGTATTTTATATTAAAACAATTATTTATTCTGTAACATTATCGATATTATTTTTTGTGTTAAAATTTTAGATTACACTATTTAAATTAAATTTTGGCACAATTTATGAAACACGATAATGCTAATATCGTACTTACTGATAGATATATATATATAATGTAATATTAGAAAAAAAGATTGCTTTAATTTGTTCTGTGCGTAATTATAAAATATTATTAAGAAGAGTGTGAATGAACAAAATTATTTATTCAGAAATTAGAAGGAGATAACTCGTAGACGGCCATAATAATAAATGATCATGTATGTTATCCAAGACTTATTTTTTAGTGAAAAAAATTATAATACACGCATTCACTCTTCTTTATTCTCGCTAGTGAAATTTGCGATAGATATTAATTAATTTAATTACCATGCAATTCATCACCAAATCAACATTTAAATTATTTTTTCATTAAGTAAAACTTTTTAAAAATAGTTTTTTATCATTTATTCTCTACACATTTGGTAAGCTTTCTGATTATTGAATCTATATTAATTATACTAATCTATATTAATTATCGATTTTTTAAATAATCGGTTGATTATCATAATATATTAATCGTTTCATTATGAAAACATTACAATATCGAATTAAAAGTTAAAAGTTTGATAGGTTTCTGTGTCGTCTTATAAGATGCTGAAGAAAATAAGATAATAAAATTAATTATCGATGTCCTGAAAAAAATCTTTTCCGATAATTTTTTTATTTATTATGTGCGATAAATATTCATGGCTGCTGTCCGCGTGTTATAAACTGCCTTCAATTTCTTTCATTGCAATGGATGATTTCAATGTACATGATATTTTCGATATATAATGTATGTAATTTAAATGATCCTTTAAACACATCATTGAATTCTCGCGATGTGCGCCTTTTTTAAGCCATTACAATATATAAATAAATAAGCATTATTATGTCATGTATGTCAATAAAAAAAATATTAAAAAGTGTTGATTCCAGTAAACATCAATGTTGGATTTCGATTTAGTTG
>Ga0157363_1007467_pt1 | contig 10355 bp, 6 predicted proteins | sample AttsexASBM1_FD_111477 | JGI IMG/M metagenome (GOLD analysis project Ga0157363, IMG submission 111477) | Fungus gardens microbial communities from leaf cutter ant in Ribeirão Preto, State of São Paulo, Brazil - Atta sexdens ASBM1 | ecosystem: Host-associated > Fungi > Mycelium > Unclassified ...
GATTTTTAGAAAATATCTTTACACGTAATATATTTCATATGTTTTATTTTTTATATAGAAATTATGTTGTATTTTTTGTATAGAAATTATACGAAAAAACGAACTACATATTTTATGATTAAAATAATTATTTGTTTGTATGAATACTATAATTACTATAATATTTTCTAAAATATAGAAGTGACATTAAAATGAAAACTATTTTTTGTATATTTCATAAAAAATATGTTACTGCCAATGTTACTCTGTAACATGACAATCAACCCCTGAAGCTAATTATCACATTTTCGCAACTTTAAAATTATAATTAAATAGCTTATTTATACAATTATATATTTAAGAATATTTTTTAATATCTAAGTCACCTAAAAAGGATGTAGAGGTCTATTGTAAGTATATATAGTATTTCAAAATTTTACATTCATTTTTTTTTTTATAAATTATTTATAAATATTATAACAATTGACTCAATTGTCTCCTCTGCGCTTAGTGTCGGATTTAAAATGCAATTATAAAATGAAGCTGAATAACAATATCATAAATTAAATTGATCGACAATTTAATAATATTGCTAATAAGCATTTTAAAACGCGCATTTCAAATTCAGTAATAACACATGATATTTATATAGTTGCAATTTATATAGTTGAAATATACATATTTAGAGTTTACATATAAATGTTATTACCAAGATGTCTTGATCGCATTGTTCCTTTTTTTACTTTTGATTTATTCATATGATTGTCCAGATAAATTTATTATTATACAAAAAATGTATATTATACAATAAATGTATATATTTTATTCTTAAATATTTCATATGATACTTCTACTCGCTACTGTGAACGTGTAAACACGTCTAGCAAATGACATACTATAAATGCTATGTTTGTGTTTACATGACTTTCGACTTTCATTTTTTAATACTTTTTAATATTTTTAAACATAAACATTAAAGAAAAACTGAATATAGGTAATAGAATATTTTACACACGCATGATTCATTCGTCAAAAGTATTCAGCTCTGAAAGGAAATAGAATTTTTACATCTGCTACATATAAAAATCTATATGTAAAGAATGGAATATTGAATATATTTCGTTTGTATTATATCTCGAATGCATCAACATATAAATCTATCACGTTGATGGCAAGTCCGATAAATAATACTTGCCGGGCAGACATACAAGGTATCTGATAAGTACATTGATCTCGGATCACCCTCGATAATCAGAAGCGCCCTGTAGGCCCTTCCTCATCGTCGTAATCTCAGGGAAGTCTGCACGAGTAATCGTGTGCAGTATCGGGGATGGCTCTGCCCCATTCTGGCAGACGACGACGACCCTCTCTTATCGGGGCGTCGAATTGCTAATCTTCGCTAAACTCAGCGAACGGAAATCCAGTTAAGTGGGTGTCGCGACCGGCGACGGGGGCGGCATACACGGAGAGATCGAATTTCCTTTCGGACGCGGCAAAACTTGGGGGACAGTTTGGCACCCGATACCTATCTACCTTCCTACCTACGATCATTCCTCTGCCCTCTCGCCATCCTTGTTGGATCCCTTAGGGTCGTCGATACGTCTCAACACAAGGAACTGAACGACCCATCATCTTCTACATTCCCCGTTCTACCTACTACTCAACGTCCATGGAAGTTAGTTTAGCCCTTCTCTACCCCTTAGGGCTGCTTAATCCATGAGCAATTTAAATCTTGTTTCCGAGATTTTTATTAATCTCGGAATTATTACTTACTAATTTCACAATATTCTTCCACATATAATATAAAATCTCTTACAATCGTTTTATATTATATAAAAGATTTCACACATTTTATTACTTGCAAATAAATAAGAACGAACGATTTAATAACGCAGATATTTAATCCGAGATAAGTACTTTTCTATATATAAATCAAAAGGTACATTTGTCCGTTCCAGTATCAATTACAGATAATCATATTACACACAAGTATGCATACGCGCACACATATTCGTAACCATCACCTCGTGTAGAGTTTCGTTCGACAATATTCAACTGCTGTAGAAATGAATCCAGCAGACACTGATGTGTCGACCGATGCACGACCGATTTCACCCGTTCCCTAACTAGAGCTTTTTCTATCTCACGAATTGTTGGCTGGCGTTGGATACAAGAGAAATGGAGAAGCGGCGCAAAACGAAAGCTAGAAGGGAAAAGAGAAAGGAGGGGAGAAGAGAGAGGGAGAGGGAGGGAGAGAGAGAGAGAGAGAGAGAGAGAGAGAGAGAAAGAGAGAGAGAGACGGAAAACCAGGCCGTTTTTCAAGCCGCTTAACAACCGCCCCCGGGGTGTACCGATGCCGTCACACCCATCCCCTTGTCTGTTGCTGCTGCTACTGCTGCATCAAGTTGCAACGTTGCAACGACCAGCACAGCGACGTCCCTTGTTTCGTGTCCACGTTCGCATGTCCGCAGGACAGCTAATAAATGCCAATCATCCGAAAGATTGCCTCTGTTCATACTGATCGTATCGTTCGTGCTGTGCAGCAGCCAGCCAATCAGCCTTTTTTTCTCAAACCTGCATCCCCATCTGCGATCTCCTACTAATGCATACAATTACTTACGCCGAGCTTCGTCAAGCGACAAGTAGATTGTTCGTGCAAAAAGTTATTACTAAAATCGCCTCCATGAATCTCAATCAGCAAATTGTTTTATACAAGATTCTTTAGAAATTATTTACAGAAAATTCTTAATATCATATCTTTTTTTCAAAATTAATTATTTATTACGTTAAATAGAAAATAAGATAGTTTCTTATTAATTTATAATCTATATTGTAAAAAAGCACAAACATTTTATCTTGAAAATTCAACATTCCATTAAATGATCGAAAGATTGAAAAAGAAAATCGCTGGTGTCGTCATATTATGTAATTTTCTAAAATAACAATGTCGTCTTCGGAAGAAGAATGTTTAATATCAAATGTGAAGATATTCTCAGCAGGTCATAACAGAATTGAGAATATTCTGAAGCTAAACAGCTGCGATATTATCCGTAAGTGCTTCACAAAAGGTAAATACCAAGAAAACTGAAGACATTTAGATTCGATTTCTTAACGAAAAGTAAATATCTCCCAGTCAAATCTGAAACCATTGTTAACCATCGATTTTTCAATCAACACATGTTCATTGGTTATAATATAAAAAGATTACAAACATTATACCGATTTATTATATCACGACAGTATGATATTAACATTTCGTATACTTAAAAATAAATTACTTTCGTGCATGTAAGTATATGTATGTTAAATAATTGAATAAATAATGATTGATTGTTGTTTATCTTTTTGAAATTGTGTATACTTATGGAACAATTTTATCTCTAGAACCATAATATGAAATTTAATTTAAATGAATGTGAAGTTCCATGTAATGTAGTATTATTAGGAAAAGTTTTCAGATATGGTACTCGAAGTTTATCTGTTGCTCAAAAAGAGAATTATTTGAACACAAATGGAAATTATTATTTAACAGAAAATACATTACTGTCGCATGAGTATCAGGTAAATTGAATGAATGCAGACATGTAATATCATGTTCTTAATATAACACACAGAGAAACGTCTTAAAACATGCTATTACGAAACTACTCCGCTGCATTTTTCCATGTTGCATTACGTAAATACGTTTTTATCTTACAATAGAAATTTGCAATACATACTGCAGTTTATGTGGTAAAGAATAATAACATTAAATTTCATTTGAAAATAAAAAGCTCACAGACACTTCCAACAACTTATATAATTGAATGCTAAATGAACTCTTAAAAAGACTTATAACTTTTATCATCTTTTTCTATATTTTTTCTTTCATATATCTAACAATCAGAATTTTGGAACAGTGTATATTTATTATATTATATGTGTTTTACTGCAAAAAGTTTTAATCCAAATATGTCACTTATAAAAAGCATATGTGTTGCGCAGATAATGACGAGAACAATACACGGGGTACAGAAGGAACATGGTCGTGAAATTGATTTCGTGATACAATGAGTATTCGATTAGAAAAAAAAAATTTAGGCAAGTCACCTCACAATAGACCAAAAATTGAAAGTTTATTGAGAATACGAAATATCCACGATCGCTCTCGAACTGTGTTTTAGCAGTGCATCGCCCTAGTTTTCCGCTGTTGCCAAAAGAGTGTTTAATAAATGCACAGGAGTGGCTTCCTCAAAGTTTCCAAATAGCGTCGCGTGCTTTGAAAAAGCGCCCTGCTTACCCACAGTTTTCACGAGTATTGAATATATACATTGTCTCATGGCGAAAATAAGAAATGGATATTCGAATGGTTTCATCCAATTTTCATTCAATTAATGACATTTAATGATTACAGGGTGCTATCGCGAAGAAATATAATTCCGAATAATTAAATAAATATTCATTGGATAAATATTCATGTGCAGAATGATAATTATTTTGTAATGAATGACCAGAATAAAGTTGATTAAACGCGATTCTACAAAAGAAACAATCATTTTTCTTATACAGAAATACGCAAAGAAATATTACATATTTATAAATTCATAGAAAATATAGAAATAGATTATATTAAAAAGTCGATTTGATTAGTTGTCAAATCAGTTATATATATCTAAAAAATCTATTTATAGCTATTTTTGTAAAAAGAAATTTACCTGAAATTTTTCGAAAATATTTAATTACAGTTATTAATGTTAGAAAATATATTTAATAGTTTTCAAAAACGCTTTGAGTTTCACGTAAATTTAAAAGGTTATTATTTGAAAAATATGTTCGCTTGAAATAATTGATTATGATTTATGGAGGAGACAGAGGCTAGTCATTTGACTTAACAGCGAAAAGACAATTTTATACAACTCTTAACTTGACAATAGGAATACGTACTCTTTTGGTCTCAAATGAAATACTTTTCTAACATTGCGAACTATTTATCAAGACATCGATGATAATTTACCTATCTAACATTTTGCGAACTATTTAATATAACTATTTAGTATAACTATTTAGTATAAGATATTCGAAAGAAAATTTTTCACAACTTGCTGAAGATGATTTGAAGCAAACTGAAACGTCCAAATACAAATAATTTGTACTGACAATCATTATATATCTTTATAATATGTAAATTTTATTTGATAATTATATATATATATATATATATATATATATATATAATTATATATATATTTTTTTGCGCACTAATTACCGCGCTGTATTGATATTCTCATTGTCTGATATATCCTATTATAGTTTTTGAAAAATATATATTATATAGATCACTCAAATATATCATATGTAATGAGAAATTATCAAACCTTATAATATTTTTTTATAAAAGGAACTTATGGAAAATTCGAAGAACGCTACAGTTATTGATGTTGAAGAGTGTATTTAATAGTTTTTAAAAATAAATAACATGCAAGTAATTCAAATGGTCACTTGGAAAACAGATTAGGTATTTAAGTTCTAAGATCTCTTAATTTTTTCTCAGAAATGGAAGCAAATAAAAGCATGGACGATGTCTTAAAAGAATTCGTTGGGAATGAATCAGATTTTTGGCAATATCATCCAATTCATAGAACGCCAACTAATGTTGGAAGCATTTTAAACGCTGAAAACGACAACATTCACATTTTCAGAATAATCTTCTGAACTGTCGCATCTACAAACGTACATTTTTATGCCTTCTTTGTATATTTCAACTAATGATAAATGTCGATGAAAATTATACCACACAAATCAAGAAAACAGATGATAACATTTTATTCTGAAAACATCATTATTTCGATCCAAAACGTTTGCAACATCCGCCGACGTTCTATAAGCTGGACAATACTGTCAAAAATTTCACATTTCTCTTTTTCACTATTCTCAATAAATTTCCATGTCTTTTAAGACATTACTCTATGTTTTTATTTATTCCCATTCCCAAGAAAAAATTAAGAATCTTACAAATCTTGAATGCATTTCATAAGAGACTGAACGTTTCGCTATGCATTTCAGTTAAATGCAATCAGCCCTTTCTCATAGTATTTAATTTTACAAGTTCGTATATTATTATATCGCTATCTACTAATAAAAGTAATGAGTCTCTATTCATAAAATAAACCTACCATAAAATAAAATCTATTTAGATTTTCACAGCTTCCCGATAGTCCCTGTAGATCTCACCTCGAATCTCGTCGACGTAACTAAACCATTTATCGTACCGCTTTAATTCCCTTCCGGATAAGGATTGGATTGGACCTTTTAGCACGGAGTCCAGGTGATATCCTCGTTGTGAAGATGCATGAGAGAGCAACCTCGTGAGTAAAAGAACGACTAGTTCTCTCGAGTTCGAAATGCGAGAAAAGCTTCGAACAAGGCCACCTTCGTTCTATAAAAGGGTTAAATAAGGCGAAAGGATCTGTATCTCTTTGAAGTGGCGGTAATTCCCCGGAGGTTTAGACAAACGCGGTCCCGCAGTCCCATCGTATCGATCCCGCTCGGAAGCTGCGCTTTTTATTATCGCTTCCACCGGAGGCGATAGCGCGAAGGGGCTTAACTTCGCGCCATCTCTTCGTGTGCCGCCCACAATGGCACGACGCGTCGTAAATAACCATGGAATAATTCCGCTGGCATTCCATTTGTAACGGTAAATTAGCAAACTACCGTCGAGTAGCGCCGTGGCGTTTTCGCTTCGTCTCACGAAACCAAAGAGGCGAAAACGCCCTACGGCGGCAGCGACGGCGACATCGCCGGCGGCGGTGTTTCGGTAATTAGCGAGGACATTACCCTGCAATTGCGCGGCGATTTACCCTCGAATTGCTACACGGCCGACAACACTGCCAGAGTTACAGCGTTTCGAGGAGTAAAAGGAGAGAAAAAAAAAGAAAGGTGCGCGCAGCACGTCGGACTATGGAGTTAGTACAGAAGCGGTATGGACGATTACTCCATTCCACTTCTACGCTCTCATTGCTTCGTGCTTGGTATTTCGTTACATTTCGTAACGCAGCGAATGATATAAAACGACAGATTCTCTCTCTCCCCTGTGAGCATTTCTATTCTTGGCATTTAAACCTGTTGTCGTATTTAATTTTTAATACGCAAACCTTCTTTTCTCTTGTTCCGCATAATTTCCGTACGAGAGAAGAAAGAAGCACAAGATTTACATAAAGAGATGGGGGAGATCCTTAAAATGTCTCTCGAGGTAATATTTTTCTTAGCAGTTGAACACTATGTGGAAATGAAAGTTAACGTGTAACCGTAGGTGTGTTAATAATATAAAATTAAATTAAGATTCTACTGAGAAGTAAAAACAGCTTGAAGTTAATTGAAGCATGAGGTTCTTCTTCATTATTTGATATTCCAACTCGATTGTTGGCACAATTGATATTCTTCTGCATTATCTAGCTGTATTTAAATACCAAATTGGAACAAAATATATATAACAGTTTTTACTACAATCTCCGTAAAGATTGCATAAATTATGGACTTGTCGGAAACGCGCGTATTTCGCGTGTGCTTCGAAATTGCGTCGCGTCTGCGAATACGTGAGTGCAGCAGTTGAAATGTCAACTGCTCTTCCTTGTTCGGGAAAATAACAATGCCGGATGCAAACGCGAATGTGTGCCAACAAGAGCATTGAATTATTCTCAGCTGTTGATAAAAACGAATCTCGATGAAATTAGCATACGGTCGACATAGTATGCAAATTTCATGAATTGTTAGTATGAATTCAAAAACATTTAATGATAACATCTTGTCGTTTACGAGCTGATACTCGCGTAAATTTAAAGCAGTCTAATCAAATTTTTTATTTTGATGTATATTGAAATGAATTCTCAAGCGCAACAATATACTTATTGTTTCGATTCGATCGTCGATAAATATAAAAGAAAGAAACTTGAAGTCGTATTAGTAATTATACCTTCGAAACTGATATTAAAATGTGCAACACAGTTACTTATGTTAACTAAAAAGCACTAATTTCAAGGAATCAAAATGATATAACTCATAGAAAAAATAAATATTAAGTTTATTTTAATAACAATAATTCAAATATGCAAATGTAATACAAAGAATATAATTCAATGGACTTACTTACATCACACATAATTCCAGAAGGAAAGTACTTTCTTTCAAAAAGCGAGATTTAAAATATTATCAATTCGAGGGAAATGAATTGAATGTCAACCACAACATCAAATAATGTCACCAGGAGAAAGTTGACGATTCTTCTTACTTTTCTCTGCACAAATAATCGCATTACTCTCGAAAATGTGCGATGCGTTACGGACGAAGAGACATCGTAGAAATTATCGGCTTTGCTCGAGGAGATATCGAAGGCAGTTGAACCATATATTAATTTCGTTCGTCGCTCGGGGTCGTTCTTCATGGTTCCAGGAGTTAAAATCCATCTCTCTCTCTCTCTCTCTCCTCCCCCCCCTCTCTCTCTCCTCCCCCTCTCCCCCACCCTCCCTCCTTCCTCCTTTCTCTCTCCTTCCTCTCCCCCCTCCTCTCTCTTTCTCTCTTCTACATATACAGATTCAATCCGGAAGCCTCTCAAGCTCGCAAAATAACCACGTGCAGCTTGACAAACTTATGTCGAAGTGCATGCGCAGCAGAGCACACATGTAGAGACCATTCGTAGTGATGTGCAATGTGTGCAATGTATATAAACCCCGGCCATGGCGTCCTATGTGCATACGATAGAAATGTACATAGCGAATGCGGCAGTATCGCGGAAAGGATACTGGCTGCGCACATAGGCCAAGATAAGTAACTCGGTTTATCTTTAGCCGAGATCACCGTCCGCTGACGAGTTTTATGGCCGCGCCGAGAGACCGCGCGCCGCATTCTCGGGCAAACATCTCTTTTCACTTTCTCGAAATGGACTTACGGGAAGCGAGAGGCAACGCGGAGGGTGCCAATTTGCGTCGCCCGGAAAAAAATTACGATCTACCCTATGGCCATCGCTAGAGTCAGAGTAGAGTGCTCGTTGGACGCATTCGCAAGCAGAAAGCTGGATAATGTACAGTAAAAGCTCCGGTGAAAAATTTATGAGAATTATATTCGAATAAATCCAATAAATCGACGCATAATTATTTTTTGTACTATTTATAATTTTTTGTATATTTATAATAATATTATACTATTTATTAGGGTCCCGGATATCCGAAAAGTATCCAGTCTTATTCTACTCTTTTATTATCCAACTGTGTAGTCAGATATCATTAATATCCAGCACATACATCCGGAAATGATATATTGAATGTTCACATTATTGATGCCGTCGAGGTTGACGTCATAGAATTCTATTCTTTTCAGCTTAACTTCTTGTACAATTCATCTTTCTCCTTTTTCTTTTCACGTTGGAGAAATAAAAAAAATTATTATCGCTATTTTTCTCTTGCTTTCCTTCTATCCTTTTTTTTAATACAATGGAAAAATTATACTGGATATCCGGGAAATATCCGATATCCGGGATAAATAATTATCTACCGGATGTCCGACCGGATATTGAATATATCTGGTGCTATATTCTTTCCGGATAACTGACATTCAGTATCTAGTAATTTTACGATCCATACTATTTGCAAAAAATTTTCTTTTATCCTATTTGCATTAAATTGTATATATTTAAATGTGTCTGGTAATTGATTATGTCTATTTGTTTAAAGTCCTCAAAAACTTTTGCAGTTAAAACGAAATAAATATATATTCTGGTATTGAAGAGAGAAAAATTGAAGATATTGAATGCAAAAAGTGCAAGAATTTGAACAATTCGATACGCAGTTTTTTTTGCGATATTTGCAACACTATCACTGTTTACAAGAAATTTTCCCTTACACTATTTACAATAAATCGTAATAAATACTAATACTAATAAAAATGTACAAAGATTACATTCGAACAGGTTGACATGCAATTATATTTGTGATATTTGTAACTATTATGCTATTGCAATGCATTTTCTTTTGCTGTACTTGCAAAATTGATCTCAATAACAGTAATAACTGTTATTGAATAAATTTTATTAAAAGAGAATAATATGTGAATTTGTATAACGATAGGAAGATAACGTTTTATAATGAAATTCTTTTGCATTGAAACAGCTATTTATGATGAAAACAACAGTGTTGGAAGTACGATGACATTGATTTTACGTCAACGTTGTCGATAACATTATTAAGGCACGTAACTGAGTGAACTGTAAAAAGGATATTGAAAGTTTTTACTCATTAGTATGACATAATCAAATAGCATTCACTCCTTAATTAATATGCGTGCAATAATGAAGAGATGTTTTGTTATGATTCATTCAGTTAAATGACATTTATTATCAAAATTTAGCA
>Ga0157363_1007468_pt1 | contig 10353 bp, 6 predicted proteins | sample AttsexASBM1_FD_111477 | JGI IMG/M metagenome (GOLD analysis project Ga0157363, IMG submission 111477) | Fungus gardens microbial communities from leaf cutter ant in Ribeirão Preto, State of São Paulo, Brazil - Atta sexdens ASBM1 | ecosystem: Host-associated > Fungi > Mycelium > Unclassified ...
CGCCTGGTCCGCGACTACGAAAAGCGCCTCGACGTCTCCGGCGCCATGATCGACATTGCCATGGGCAGCCTCCTGCTCCGCCGCATCAGCCATCCATAGACATTCTCAAACGGGCTCTAAGACAGTTTCTTAGGCGACGTTTCCTCGAAAGCTGCACGCTTTCATGGGAAACGTTCGGAGAAGCTATATCCTGCCAGGAGAAGAAATTACCCAACAAATAATGATGAGCATTGCTGTGCCTGAAGGGGAGGTATCAATGGCACCGCTGACTTTGCCCTCCCACTGTCATGTTGTTGCGGGCCGCAGATTACATAGCTAAAATGAGAAATCGGCGGTTTTCCGGATCCGAACAATGACATCCTTGCAGCTGCCCTTATTAATTGCCACTGTGGGCATGAGGGGTGTCAGGGTACCCCTCATGCGACCATATTGATCAAAGACGATGAGGATAAGTACAGGACCTACTTAGCAGCATGGACTGCGTCAAAAGGGATCAGGAACGTAGAGGACAGGAGGATTTGAAGGTTTGACGGTGATGTCACGTTAACTGAGGCATGGTCGATGCGGGCGATGAGAGCGTTATCTGTGAGTTACAAACGACAATGCTTTCGCCCGGCAAATCCATCACGTCCGGGCTTTTGCTCATGGGAACAGCGCGACCGCTCTCAGCGTCTGTATATCCCTCTCGTGATTTTCACCTGACTCAATTCAGTTAACGTGACAGCACCTACTTACGAGCCCTCAGGCGAAGGGCCAAGAAAGACGTTTTTTGACATGCGGAACTTATTCGTATGATAAACATCCATTTAAATTGGGTATTTCAAAAATTATGGATAAAGTCCTTAAAATCGAAAGATAAGATCCATTCCAGTGAGAGCAATGATGGCAAAGATTGTAAATACTTATAAAGTAAGTAGTCGCCTTGTTAATTCATTGCATATTCATGCAAATGGAACGTCAGCATCCATCATACAAAATGATTTCCTTCCGGACTCCGCAGAAAGTTGTTGCCATGGATTGAAATTAATATCAATAATAAATGGGGATGCTTATGAAGCGCCCGATAAAATATTACAATTCTTAAATGAAACTATATGGCCAACAATAATACTCTCCCGGCGCACATCAATGAAAATGTCTTTGCATTATATCCAGGCAGGAGCCATAGATTTCGTAAGCGGTAGCATTTGTTCTTACCTCTTGCTCGCGAAGTGTATAAATATCTTCAATCTTATGGATAAGTCACACTCTCATGATCTTATCGAAGATACGAGAACAGTTTTGTCTCTCGATTACAAAAAGAGAACCATCCGCACAAATGATGGAGCTCATGTCAAATTAACAGCTTCTGAGACCACTCTCCTAGGTCTATTAGCCGAACACCGCAGCGAATGCCTGAGTCGAGACGAGTTGTTATCCCGGAATATCACGGGAAATGATGCGACTTATCGATCCTTGAATGTTTTGATAAGCAGGCTACGCATGAAACTAGAAACTATAACGAAAAATACAGTCATTGCTTCAGTGCGTGGTTATGGGTATTCCCTAGGTGCTGGCGTGGAATTATCAAATGTGCGGGCACTAGATAGGCGATAGGCACCAAAGACTGATCTACATCTCTAAAAATGATATTATTATCCCTCACAAAAAATAAAATTTATGAGCACAATATTTACGAAGATTCTATGACAAATTTGAAATAACTTTGGGCTCACAATGGTAGTTTTCTGATGATACCATATAAAACAATGCGAATTTCTAGGGCCTGTTAGGTCTTGATTCAGTCTGCGGCTACGGCGATGCAAATGACAGTCATAAAAGACGTGGCGGTTTTCTCGTATCGTGCTGCGACGGCTCTCCACTCCTGTAGGCGCGCCCACAGGTTGTCAACCAGATGTCAGTGCCGATAAGCCTATGCCGGGCAGGTGACCTGTGGCTCGCTGCGTTCGGACGGAATGACAGGGCTTGAGCCCCTGTCCCATAAGGCCGCGCGAAACCGGTTCGAGGCATAGCCCCGATCGCAGACGAAGTAGCATGAGGAATGGGAGCGGATCGCGCCGCTGATGCCCGAACCGGGGCGCATGGGTCGTCCGCGGGAGATTGAGTTTCGCGAGGTGATTAACGCGGTGCGCTACTTGGTCCGCTCGGGCTGTGGCTGGCGGATGCTGCCGATCTATTTTGAGCACTGGCATACGGTCTATGGCTGGTTCCGGGAACTGACACACGGTTTCTGTTCCAGACCCTTCACGACGTGGAACTGATGCTCAATCGAGAGCGATCAGGGCGCAAGGCGAGCCCTTCGGCCGGGGTAATCGACAGCCAGAGCATCGAGGCGCCACATGGGAAAACAAGAGGCTATGACGCCGGGACGGAGCAAAAGGCTTCTAGGTATTGCCCCGACGATGGGTCGTGGAGCGCACGTTCGGCTGGATGACCCGGTGGCGGCGCCTGGTCCTCGACTACGAAAAGCGCCTCGACGTCTCCGGCGCCATGATCGACATTGCCTTGGGCAGCCTCCTGCTCCGCCGCATCAGCCATCTATAGACATTCTCAAACGGGCTCTAAGATGTGTGGGAAAAAATTTGATTTATAAATAATTCGCCCACCAACAGATGTTGCCATTATGCAACACGCAGACCGACCTTGCCACAGGCGGACGCGAAAAACATAGTAACGCTATTGCAATAAAAAGATAGAAAACGCAGCCTTGTAAAACCAAGTTAATCCGAGGGCAAACTTTTATGAAAATCGTTAATTTTCAGAGACGAGGGCGATTGCTGCTGGGCGCGGCCATCATCTTTTCCCCTGTCGTAACGAATGTCGCAGCGCATGCCCAGACGGCTGCAGCGACCACGCATCATCGCAAGGCGGCCAGGCACAGCACGGCTCGCAAGACCACCACTCGTCCGGTCAACGGACCGCAGCTCGGCGCCCAGACAGCGCCTGCAGCGACGATGGTCCCCACACGCTCGCAGAACGCGCTGCGCAATGTCGCACCGGCAAGCGCTGTATCGTTCTCGCAGGGTGGCAAGTCCGAAGAACTGATCGTTGTCGGTTCTGCTCTGAGCACGGCTCATAACACGAGTGCCAATCCGGTACAGATCGTTACAGCCAAGCAGATCCAGCAGACGGGTGCTACGAACCTCAACGACTTCCTGTCGCGTCTGCCCTCGATCGGCTCGAGCGGCACGACCAACACCAACACCAATGGTTACGGCGGCGCGGCCTGCGTCGATCTGCGTAATCTGGGCCAGAATCGCGTCCTGGTGCTTGTGGATGGCAAGCGCACCACACCGAACGGCAACAACAACTGTATCGATCTGAATACGATCCCGGTACAGATGGTGCAGTCGGTCGAAATCCTGAAGGATGGTGGTTCGGAACTCTATGGTGCCGACGCCGTATCGGGCGTGCTCAACATCAAGCTTCGCCACGACCTGAATACTGGCAGCATCACCATTCGCGGCGGTATTACCGGTCACGGCGACGACCGCACCGGCATGATCTCGGCCATGAAGGGCTGGAACTTCGATCACGACAAGGGCAACATCACCCTTGGCGGCAGCTACATGACGCAGGGCGGTATCCAGCAGCGCAACCGCTCATGGTCCGCTACATCTCTAGGCGCGCCTGGTACCTATCCGAACCAGCCAGGGCTACAGGTCGGTTCAATCATCACGCCGGGCGGCACCTACGTTGGTCAGGATACCGGCGCCACTTATGTCGGCAACATTGATAACGGCTCGCTCAGCCCCTACAGCAAAAGCAAGCGTTACAACTACGGCCAGAACACGTCGCTGATGAACGCTTTGCAGGATTCGACCCTTTCGGGCGATCTGCATTACGAGATCAACAAGCATTTCGACCTCTACTCGAACGTGCTCTACGCCCATCGCTCATCCAAGACGAGCCTTGCTCCTGAGCCTGCAAGTGGTAGCGTACCGCCCTCGCCTCTGCCCAATTCGATCATTCTCGGCGCCGATTATCCTGGCAACCCGACGGGCGAGGATCTGCAGCTCTATCGCCGTCTGAACGAGTTTGGACCGCGTATCGACAATAACGTCAGCGACACGGTGACCGGCATGTTCGGCGTGCGCGGCGATATCGTGCGCGACTGGAAGTACGACCTGTCCTACACCTATGGCGCAAGCCAGGTGACGGATGAGATTCAGGGCGTCGGCAACTACTCAAAGCTGCTGCAGGAATGGGGCCTGGAAAATGCGATTGATCCGAACGACCCTTATGGCGCGCTGATCTACAACCCGAACAGCTGCGCGGGCTCACCGGGCTGCGTGCAGTCCAACGCTTTCACGCGTCTGTCGCCGGGTGCCGCGCAATACGCCAATTACACCACGTACCAGCACACCATGTATCAACTGCGCGACCTGAACCTGCGCATCCACAACAACCATGTCTTCCATATGCCCTGGAAGGGCGGCGGCGATTTCGGTGTGGCGCTCGGCATGGAACATCGTGGCGAGCAGCTCTCGAACAATCCCGATCCGCTGGTGCAGAGCGGCTACTCGCTCACCAACACGGTGCAGTCGACCTCGGGCGGCTTCAACGTAACTGAAGGCTATATCCAGGGCCATGCGCAGCTCCTCAAGGACGTTGCCTTCGCCAAGGATCTGTCGATCGACGGTCAGGGCCGTTACTCGTCGTACAACACCTTCGGCGGCGCCAAGAACTGGAAGGTCGGTATCGACTGGGCACCAACACGTGACATCCGCTTCCGCGGCACGCTGGGTACGTCCTTCCGTCAGCCGAATGTTTACGAACTCTATGGTGGCGTCGGTCTCGGCTATCCCGCAGCATCCGATCCCTGCGCTGGTGCAGCGAACCCTATCCTGATCGCGAACTGCATAAAGGGTGGCGTTGCCAACCCGCAGAACTTCAACTCGGCCAATTCCGGCCAGGTACCCACCCTTTCGGGCGGCAACAGGGCGCTGCAGCCTGAAACCGGCCGTACCTACACGTTCGGCACGATCATCACGCCGCGCTGGGTACCGGGTTTGTCTGCCTCGGTTGAATACTGGCATTACACGATTGGCGGCCTGATTGGCTCGCTGCCGACCCAGTATATCCTGAACCAGTGCTATCAGGAGAGCGTCCAGTCCTATTGCAACAATATCACCCGTCTGCCGAACGGCCAGATCAACACGGTTTCGGCGCTCGACCAGAACCTTGGCGATTTGCTAACTAGCGGTATCGATTTCGATCTGAACTATCGCTTTCGTGTCACGCGCCATGACTCGTTCATCGTCGACAACAACTTCCAGCAGCTGGTCAAGTACAAGCAGCAGCAGCAGCCCGGCGGCGCATATCTGAACCAGACAGGGGCACTGTTCTACCAGAACGGCTCGAGCAACCCGCGCGTTCGTGACTACGCCACCCTGACCTGGCAGCATGACGCTTTCCGTGTTTCCTACATGTTCCAGTATATCGGCGGCATGAACTGGAATGACGGTGGTGCCTTCCTCAGCGAGGAAAGCCCTGCAGCCAACGCCCGTATCAAGACACCTGCAATGGTTCAGCAGGACATCTCGATCGGCTACACCTGGAAGCGCTGGAACTTCGAAGGCGGCGTGCAGAACATCGCTGGCAAGAACCCGCCTTTCGTCCTCAATGCAGCCTCGAACTCGGCTGACAGCACCTATGGCGGCTTCTATATGGGTCGTTACATCTTCCTGCAGGCTGGTCTGAACTTCTGATCATACATGTTCTACCCCTCTGACTGGGACGAGATACATTTTCGTAGCGGATAGAGGGGAGAAGATGAACAGAATTGAAGCTCCTAGCACTACTTTGGCAGAAGTCTAATTTTTAGGATTCCCATGGGGTTGATTGCATGATTTATGGGGAGCCAGCTTTGATGGAGGCTGGCTTTGGAAGAAGACTGGCAAGCGGATCTTGAGCAATGGCTGGTCCCATATCTGGAAGGTCTGGGCAACAATACACGGCGTCACATTTGCCCGGCCTATATCGCAGGTCTGATTGGGCCCGGAGATCGCAAGAGCATCCAGCCCATGGCCGCGCGTTCGGATGCGATCCCCTATGACCGACTACATCATTTCAGCGGCGCCGGCTTGTGGGACAAGGCTCCGCTGGAAGCGACCTTGTGGAAACAGGCGGATGAACTGGTTGGTAGCGATGGATCCTGGTTGATCATCGATGACACCGCATTGCCAAAGAAGGGCAAAGCCTCTGTTGGCGTTGCGCCCCAATACGCTACCGCACTGGGTAAGAATGCGAACTGCCAGACAATGGTGTCTGTGACACTGGCTTCGGGCGAAGTTCCGCTGATGTTGAGCCTGCGATTGTTTCTACCGGAAAGCTGGACAAGTGATGTCGCGCGCATGGACAAGGCAGGTGTACCACCCTCCTTACAAAACTACCGCACGAAGCCCGAAATCGCACTTGAGGAGATTGATCGCATCATCGCAGCAGGCATACGTTTCGGCTGTGTTCTGGCCGATGCCGGTTGTGGGTTATCAGCCCCGTTTCGTCAGGCACTGACCGCGCGGGGTCTTTGCTGGGCTGTTGGTATTCCACGACATCAGAAGGTCTATCCCGACGATGTTCAACTGATCTTCCCGGTTGCCGGTCGCGGCCGTCCACGAGTGCGACACGTTCCTGATGTCACATCCGTGGCTGCACACACCATGCTCGAAGGGGCGAAGTGGCGGCAGGTCAGTTGACGCAAGGGAACCAGGGGACGCCTGGCGGCTCGTTTCGCGGCCATACGCGTGCGCATCGCGGATGGTGCACCCCAGAGGATCGGCTCTGCCGGGGCCCAGCACATGCCGGGCGAAGAAACCTGGCTGGTGGGTGAGCATCGCTCGAATGGCGAACGCAAATACTATCTCTCGAACTTACCGGCAAACACGCCGATCAAGGTTCTGGCTGGCGCGATCAAAGCGCGGTGGATATGCGAACAGGCCCATCAGCAACTCAAGGAAGAGCTGGGCCTGGATCACTTTGAGGGACGATCCTGGAGCGGACTTCACCGCCATGCCTTGATGTCGATGATGGCCTACGCCTTTTTGCAATCCCGCAGGCTCGCCCAGGCGGGACGAAAAAAAAGATTCTCCGGACCGCCATCGCAACCCAGCCTGCCAGCAGTGCGCCAGGCCATCCTTGACCGCATAGCTCGTTCACCACCAACACATTGCCCTCATTGCGGATGGACACTTAACAGACACCCTAACTCGATTCTGCCAAAGTAGTGCTAGAGGGCAGAGTCCTTGCCATTCGCGGTAGCTGGGGTTTCGGTAAGTCCTCGCTCAAGAACCTAATCACCGAGCGGTTGGATGCCCGGAATGACGGGGCGGAATGGCTCGACTTCAATCCTTGGCAGTGGGGAGACGGCGACGCCATTGCGCGTGCGCTCTTCGGTCAGATCGCCGATCGGCTCGGGGGTGAACACTCAAAGGCAGCGCTAGCCCGCGCCGATGCGCTGCGCCGCTACGGAGCGATCCTAACCGGCGCAAGCGCGCCTCTCAAGAAGGTCGGCAGCTCCTCACACATTATTACGACCGTGCTTACTAACGTATCCGTCATCGCTATCGCCGCGGCAATCGGATTCAATCTACCGACAGCAGTGAAGGCAGCAACCGGTTTGGCGATGCTTTCCATTGGTGCATCCTTGGGTGGCCGTCTAATGACGCACCTCGGGAAGGATCGCAGCGCCGAGCCCCTAGACAAGGTGAGAATGTCACTGGAGGCACGCCTGCGTGAACTCGGCAAGCCGCTCGTAGTCTTCGTCGACGACATCGACCGACTTGAGCCGGAACACATCAGGGTGCTCCTCCGTCAGGTGAAGGCGAACGCAAATCTTCCGAATATCGTCTTCGTGTTACTGTTCCAGCCTAGCATAGTGGAGAGCGCACTCGATCCCGTTGCGGACGGCGATGGGCGCGCATTCCTAGAGAAGATCGTTCAGGCTAACTTCGACCTGCCAGCGGTTCCGGTATCAATTGTTCACGAGACGTTTGGCAAGGATCTGTCGGCACTGGCCGAGCCATACGCGACTAAGGCCAACGGCTTTTCGCAGATCCGGTGGGGCAACGCTTTTGTGGGCTGCATCCAGCCTTTTCTACGCAACATGCGTGACGCACGGCGATTGATCTCATCCATAGCTGTCCATATCCCGCTGCATTCGGCGGGTGAGGTGTTTGAGGTTAACATCGTTGACTTCCTCATTCTGGAGACGCTTAGGGTTTTTGAACCGGATTTACACTCGGCGTTGTTTCAAAACCGGACTCTACTTCTTCAGGAGCAACGATATCTCGCAGATGGTCGAGATACTGCAACTAAGGAGCAAGCAGAGAAACTACTTGAAATGAATTCAGTGCAACGTCCTGATGTTGCTAAAGATGCTTTAAAGAACTTGTTCCCGATGTTCGAATGGGCCTTCGGTGGTACCTACTATGCTGATAATTTTCACAACCAATGGTCCGCCGAAAAGCGGGCATGCTCGCCGCGCTACTTCCCCCGCTATTTTGAACTCCAAACCGCTGCAGGAGAATTGTCGGAGCGAGACTTTGTCGCCTTTGCAGAGGCGACATCAGACAAAGCGCTTCTCACGGCTCTTGTAAACGACGTCGAGGCGAAGGGCCTAGTCAAATCGCTCGCCGCCCGTCTCGACGAAAGAAGAGAGATGCTCCCAGGCGAAAATGCAGCTGTTTTGCTACCAGCGATGTTTGAAATCGCACAGAGTCTCGTCGGCGAAAGCAGTGGTGATCCGTTCAACACTCCATGGGTGTCTGCATGGCGAGCGACGAGTTGGTATCTCAAGAGTATACCAAAAGATGTGCGCGGTAATCTCGTAGTAGAGGCACTCCGGAGCACCAGAGCATTATCGGTGGGGGCGATACTGATCCAGCTGAACGACCCTACGAGCCAAGAGGATGATAGAAGGGAAACTTTCAAACCTGCGCTTGAGCTTGTTACGGTAGAGGCGATGAAGATCGAGTGGTTGAAGTTGATAAGGGAACAATCTGTAGACATTTCCGAAATGATCAATGCCCCTGATCTGATGTCGCAACTCTACAGCTGGCGTGCATACGCCTCCGAGGACGAGCCTAGAAAATGGGTCGAGAAAGCAACTCTGACCGACGAAGGGTTCGCGACTTTTTCCAGTCGAATGATGAACAGGGGTACAAGAACTTCGGCGGGTGACCGTGTTTCCACTCCCTACAACTCATTCCAACGAGAGACGGTCGAAAGTTTTATCGGTATCGATAAGGCGAAGGCCAAATGTGATGCTATTGATCCGACTGTTTTCCCAGAACATGAGGACGCTCTTCGTACATTACTCAGATACCTTGAAATATGGCTGGGCCTCCGGGACCATGATCAATTCGATTTTTGATTTTGGCGTCTTTGTGAAGCCCGACGAAATGTAACCATCCGGCGAGAGACGCGGGCACTGTAATGCGACGATCGTTTAATTGGATTACACCTCGCCTGCGCAGCTCGGTGAGCAAATTCGCGAGTTCGTCATGTTGCTGGACAAGCTCAAGCCAGCGATGTGGTGCGCGTCACCGTCACCGTCACCGTGAATGCCAGATGCGGAGCGAGGAAGTTCGCAAGGTCAGATTCGAGAAATTGGTCGAGCGGATCGGCGACTATTTCCCCTCCGATGCGGAAGCGGAGGTGATGACAGACGAGATGCTTCCCGCAGTCCTCAATAAAGCGTTCGGCGTAGCGGCGTTGGAAGCCTTGCCTATCTCGGGAGGCAATGCCTTCGCCCCACTTTCCATCGTGCGCTATGCCGATGGACAGCAGATGCTTTCGCTTACCGGGATCGTCGTTTCACGAGATCAGGAATTGACGATGCGAGAGAAATTAGACCTCGCCTTGTGGCGCTTTGCCTCGAAAGATTGAAGCGATGTACATCTTGTGACTGTGCCCGATCTGACGATACGAGAAAGGCTGTTTCTCGAACGGGCTATTGGAACCGCTACTATACCAAACCTAAAGGACCATCTCGGCTTCGACTTCGGCGCTTTGAAAGTCGGAGAGGCGTTCTTGAACGACTATGAGCACTATTACCGCTTCTACCCCAATCTGCTGACCGCAGAAATCTAGAAGATGAATGTCGGTTTTTCGCATCGCTCCATTTGAAAGCTGACAACCCGCTCGTGGCTCAACTCGACCGCGAGATGCTTACGTCGACTATGTAAAAATCTGTTTATAAGCACCTACGCCCGACAGTGGAGTGGAAGCGGTCGTTTGATTGTCAGCCACCTTCGATTTCCTTTCGCATGTTTTTAGACCGCTTGTAGATAGCTTGGCGCGATACCCCATATTCGGCGGCGACCGTCTGAGCATTCTCGCCTGCCTGTATCC
>Ga0157363_1007470_pt1 | contig 10350 bp, 6 predicted proteins | sample AttsexASBM1_FD_111477 | JGI IMG/M metagenome (GOLD analysis project Ga0157363, IMG submission 111477) | Fungus gardens microbial communities from leaf cutter ant in Ribeirão Preto, State of São Paulo, Brazil - Atta sexdens ASBM1 | ecosystem: Host-associated > Fungi > Mycelium > Unclassified ...
AAAACATTTTTCTATTTTTAGTAGATTTTACTTCAACAGAATTTTAATTCAGATTTAATTATTTTGAAAAATGTAATATCGAAAATAAAATTTAAAAAGAATAGTGTAATCTTCCTTAAAAAATAAAAAAATGGGTTTTACATGCACTAGAAAATCTACAAGTACAAACACACACAAATATGTATCTTACTTAATTTAAGAAAAAAATATATCACAAAGTCTTGCGAAAAAACAACAATAAATCTTTTATCTTTAAAAATTATATATTCGATAAATATGTCTTTCATTATTAACTTAATCAAATGAAAAAGAGAGAAATATCTGAAATTATAACCGTTAAATTATCTAAAATGCAAACAAATTGCAAAAAAAAACGACACATTACTGTCTACTGAAAATTTTTGTAATGATATGTAGATCTACTTTTGCAGTTTATTATGCTTTAATAACGCATGCCAAAATAAAAGTCTGCGTGAACAATTTTCTTCTTGACATTTGCTGAAGTACTCGAGCGTTCCGACGTGGAAATCTCGAGACGCCGGAATCACGCGGTTACAAATGCTCCTCTCAGAATTTTATAAAGGATACCATCGTCTCGTTATACCGGATACCGCGAGTTCAGGAGCACCTTGTATATTTGATACACTGATGCACTCGCTATATTTGCAAATTCTTTCGTAAAAGGTACCGCCAAATGCGCGTTGCATTTTTCAAGATCGAGCGATCCGTTATATTATTACGTGACTCTACTACGAACAATGCGAGACTGAGAATCAAGGTTGTGCACATATACCAATGCTATTAGATATATACAATTCAAGAGGAAACATAATGCGATCTACCTCAATATATGGCAATCAATGATGGATTTACATATGAATCCCACGAGACATGATATTATATATACACGGAAGTATCGATTTTGCTGAAAAATCTGATAATTTAGATACAGATCTAAAAATAAATTTGTCAAATAATTTTCCACTATCAAAATAATTATGTAGGAAATTCAAACATAATGAGCAATGTTGTATAAAATTTTAACATTACAGAAACCAGTGTGTGCCTGAAGAAATTACCAATAACATTTTGTGATATTTCTGTATTAATCACAATGTAAATTCTAGATAGATTTTGCTTCTGTATCTAAGCAATGTCAATATTACTAATAAAGCGGACAAAGTGGTTACTTGCGTTGCATAAGTTTATGCCAGATATAATAGGTCTTTGACAGGAGTTCGGGAGATTCATTGTCGCAGCAATATCGCGCTTTGTATTGAAGCAGTTATCGAAGTTACCCGTGACGTTAATTTGATAAATACTCACCGCTTATTAGAAACTAGGTTACAGGATGACGAGCTGAAGTTCAGTCTATCGGCATAATACGGTACTTCATTACTCCGTGATCGCGCCAACTCACGTCGACTACGCGGGAAACGCAGTCGACACCATTATAACCTCGTAACGATGTAACGTAAAATTTAAACGCTACAGGCAGCTAACGCCCGAGTCATCCTAACGCATAACGACCACGGACAATTCAAAGTACGATAATGTAGGCATAGTAGTGCGAAACCGCGATCGTCAGCCAACACCGCGCTTAGAAACGAGAAGTGTCATAGATAACAATATCTAATAACGATACGCTGATGATCGACGCTGCCATTTTCTCTACTGTGTAATGATATGTTATTAGCATTAAACAATGTTTATGCAACAACTTATAAGAGTTTACAATATTATATTTTCTACTGTTTCTCTTTGTTTTCCTTTTGCGAGTAATGGTTATATAAAACAAGTTACACTGAAGAAAATCAATTAAAAAAAGTAAAAATCTATTTCCGGTCAACTTATATATTTCAGTACTTAAATATTTTAATATTTAAATATTTTAGAATGAATATATTTTATATATCATATCCAATGCATATTATGCAAGCTGCATACCAAAATCTTTTTTTATCTTGAAATGCATAAACAGAACTACAGTAGTAATATCACTTATAAAATTGACAAAAATTTAATAATTTTTTATGCTATATAATATCTTAGAAGGATATTAATAATTTGTTGCTAATATAAACATCTTAAGAATTGTAAATAATTTAATTTACTTACAAAAAATATTGTCTCAGTTGGAATATTTTTCGCAATAAATTTAATTATTTACAGTTCTTAAGATAAAAAACAGTGCTTAAATCAAACTATTAATATCCTTTTAAAATGCTTATTAGCATCAAAAATTATTAAATTGCTTGTCAATTTAATATATAATATTACTATTCTAGTTCTGTCCATGATTGCATTTCAAAAAAAAATTTCGACACGCGGTTTACAATATTTATATAAATTCATTCTGAAATATTTAAGCATCAAGATTCACTTTGAAAATAAGTTTTTTTCTTTTTAATTGACTTATACTCTTATCGTTTTATGAATTGTAATTACTGAAGAAAATGTTCTGATTAAACTAAAGGATCCAACAAAAATAATATAATAGAAGTTATATCTAATAAAATTCAGGTTGACCAAAATCTTTTAATTTTTAATGAGAATATTTTTCTTAGTGTTTTGTTTTTTAAAACTGCTAGCAAAAAGAAAGATTTTTTTCAGTGTAAGTGTAAAAAGAAATTATACATATATAATTATAAAGTAACAATAATTATAAAATAACAATTGCAGATTGTGTCGATGTACTTTCATGTCATTCAAACAAATCGGCTGGAAATTTTTGGTTATTGCATAACGCGACCATGGCACGGTTAAAGAATAATAACTCAAATATCGGCACGCGATAATCGTATTCACTTCAGTCATTTGCAAATGCAATTCGCAGTCGTAAGAGCGGCGTGTTCGGAATGCACGAAGGTCGCATTATTAGGTCAGGAATTATCTAGGTGTAATACGTGCGATAATCAGAATCTATTTCTGCACTAGTATACGTATGACACGATTGACGATCGACAAATCTTCATACCAACGAAGTGTCGATATTCAGCACAAGCTGAGATTTAAGTGCTACATTTCACTGACTTCCTATACCTCGATATCGCTTATCTAACTGGACTGAATCCAACAGCATCGAAATTTTAATGAAGATGCATATCTGCCATGCATGGCTCCTAAGAAAATTTAGATTTGTCTCACTTCAAAAAATCATAGGGAGTTGAACAAGAGAAGTGCGCGATATGTTAAGCGATACGGTGAAGAGATACGAGAGCAAACTTTAATTGTGTACATCGCCTGCCGAACGCATTAATGATAGTCTACGCACATGAGTGCGTCAACATCGAATGTGCTATGCCGATTCAGATGTAATCGACCGTTCGTCAAACAATTTCTGTCCGCTGTCAATCGAACTCGTTTGATTGCGTGTACGCTTCGGCGTGAAACAATCGATTTGAACGATTGCTCAGTCGATTGAATGACGTCGATACCTGCGGTGTAAACAATTGTAGAAAATAGTGATGTAATAATTGTACAAGAAAGCGAAGATAATAGATAATCCTTTTTTGCATTTTTATGCGTACTTCTATATGTATCTCATTCCTAATTGATTGATGCAATACTATCAATTTCATTGTTTTTTATTACATTTCGGAATACTAATACAAGTGCAAACTTGAATGTACTGTTTCTAAAATTTTTAGAATGAATCTTATCCTAAAGAGTGAAATCTCACTTTTAAAAATTGACAATTGAGCCACTCTTTATCAAAATTTGACTCAATTTTCTTTTTATTTAGAATGAGATTCCACTCCAAAGAATTTCGAAGGTACATAATTACTTTAATAATTCAATAAAATTATTTTCAAATCTGTATTTTTAAACTTCCGCAAAAACATGTAAAAATATGACATAAATAGTAATATTAAAAACGTTAAAAAGGATTAAAAATGAAATTAAAGCATTAAAAGAATTAAAACTATATATAAACAATAAGAATCTTATTCTTAAGTATAAAACTAGGTATAAAAAAAGACAATGCATTATTCAGACGTACAAATATATGTAGTATATAAAAAACGCTATTCTAACATCACGTTTTAAAAAACTCGACATTTGCGACATTAAGCAATATTAAGAGAGCACTTTTCTTCTTGACAATAAAAAAATGTTATCCTCTATATGTTACGCGTAATAATTATAATGTATCTACATTGTATAGATAATTTTTCTAGGCCAATTACGTTCATAAAAATTTATATAATATTCAATTTAAAAATCTGGATGTAAGAAGTTCGATAAAATTTTAATAAATATTAAGAAATAAAATAAAATATATAAAAGAAAATAAAATAGAGAGGAAATCTCTACTATCAATTAAATAGTCTATTAGTAAATTTATATAAAGCATATGAATTTGTGTAATAATACACGTGTATCAGACTCGTTACATAAAGTAAAAATTTTAATAACAATAATTTATATATTAAAATATTAAATCAATGAAATTGCATGAACATATATTGTCAATTTAATAAAACAAAATATGATTCTGATAAAACATCGTTTCAGTTAATTTTCACTTCAATTTTAATCATTTTTTAAATATATATATTAGCAGCTACTTCTGCACGGTGTTTTCATGCAGACAAGACGTAGTAGAATCCCAAATCTTTATCTAAAGCAAGAGATAATTGAATTACGTCGCATTAGAAAGGTGAGAGCATCGGTTGGTTAAAAAGCGCACTGGCATCATTTGTGTTCATTAATATTCGGTTCATGTTCCCAAAACTTTTCGGGCGCGACATGGGTGTCCGGCCGGAAATTGAGTACCTGCACGTAATCCGCTATTAATATCGAGCTTTAAACTTGTTTCCTCGTCGTAGAGAGGGGCGGAGAGGGAGGAGGGGAAGCTCCTACCTACGGCAACACGCCAGTTTTCAGTAGATTATGAGAGCAGAGTGACGGGCGCGGGTACGATTAATGCACTCGCGGCTGTCCCGGACGGGAAGAAATCCAGTGCGTCGCGAGGGTAAAGCGCACCTGCGGCGAACTATGCACCTGCTCGCACAGTTGCACGAACTTTCGAACCGACGACCGGTGATTAATGATTTCCACCGAGTGGAGTCGCCGCATTTCCCTTCTCCTGAAATCGCGCGACGAATTCGGTTCAGACTGAGTTTCATCGGATTAAAAGTTTTACGGGCTCGGTACAGAACGCTGCTTTGTACAGTGTCTTACTGGGACTGAACAAGTATTATGCTATCGCATTTGAGCAAACACAAAAAGTTAATTCTCTTATATTTCTGTAAATAGATTGTTAAGATTCAATCAATTTATTAGCGCAAAAATTAATTTAAAACATAAAACACATGAAATTAGGAGCATATCAAATAAATAAATATATGTATATAGCTTCGTTAAGATTTTAATCAAAACTAGACACTGTTATCCGAATACATGCATTGATTAATTTTGCATTGTTTCGAAATGAATAAAAATCAAAATAAAAACAACCTCGTTCGTTCTAAAGCAACGCGGAATCAATCAACGCATGAATTTGGATTAAAGTATCTAGTTTCAATTAAAGAAAATCAATAAAGTTATATAAAGTAACCGTATCCAACATAGCCTATATAGCGCCCAATATGACTTATTCACTGTTTGTAGATAGTTAAACAATAAATACACGTAGTACTAGGATGTCATATAGACTGTTTATCTGACTTGTTTGCATCGGTTAATTATTCAATTTGCATCCTGTTGTTGTCATCAGTGAAGCCAAATGTAGACGTCATCTAATATTTCATAGGTAAGTTATTGCTTTCTATAACTATTAAGTGATGGTTAATTTCTGCCTCATTCATTGTATTAAAGCTCTATATTATACTTAACAACACTGCATTAATTTCTATTTTCATCACATTTTGTTTACAACCACATTTGTAATTATTATATAATATTTTGTTATATAACATTTTTATTTATACAAAGAAAGATCTTTATAAAATAGGCAGATTCAATATGGATACTCTAGGCATATTGTATATATACATACATCGATTACAATGATTTTTTAGTACTTTTGTTATTCTAGACAATGGATTCTAATTCACTTGCTAGATATCGTGGAAATAAATATAATAGATAAGTCACTTGTTTGGAAATTAATTTTTTGTATTCTTAAATTCATGTCAATAATATATTAAACTTATAAACTTTTAACTTTATTTTTCATTTGTTTAACATTTTTCATAAAATTACATACATATGTACTCAATATAGTCTAAATATTATTTTGTGATCTAAATTCTTTTTTTTTAATCTTTACTGTACTCATTTCAAAATATCTCATTTTCAATATCCAAAAATATTAAAAAATATCTCTTTTTTTAATTAACTTTCAGAAATATTTCCTCTTGTTAAATCTGATTACTAGTTTTCAATTTCAAAAAAAAATGAGAAAAAACTTAGATAAGCCATATTTGGGATACGGTTACTTTATCTATTTAATTTATCTAATACATATCTAATGATACGCTCCTAATTTCATGCATCTCTAGGAGATAGATCATACAATTCTTTTGAGACAGATCTATTGACATAAAAGCAACTTTATTCATTCCGATAAGTAACCATATTTATTGTTTGTGCAGTTATATAAATATATGCTATTTTTTGTAATATACGTAATTCAAGCAGCTAAGGCAATCTATGCAAATAATATTTACAATGGCTGTGCTAGCTTATTTGTAGTATTAAAAAATAAATATAGTTTTATGATTCATGGTAAAAACGCCATAAAGTATGCGAAATTAAAATAAAGAGATTTTTGTCATTATTAATAGAAAAATTTGTTTTCATCGTACGAAGAATACCAAGTACATATACCGCGGTACAACGCAATCCATTGTCTCGAGAGCTGTTCTCGTAGAGATGCAAAAAATTGCTAATTTATCGGTCTCAATGAGTCAAGGTACTCAGACGTAGAGAATTCTCTGCAAAAAGCAATCGATAATTTATCGCGATTGACTGGTACCAGGCACCGAGATAACTTAAAGTATTCCGTTTTAGTTAGACGCTGCGCTTGCGAGTCTGACACAGCAAGGAACATCGCAAGAAAAGCCGTCGTGTCCTCTTGAGCGAATGGCGAGGAACGAGAAATATTTCTTGTCAAGATAGCATACCGTACATTGACTTCTGTTTCATGTAATAATTTTTAACAAATTCCAAATGTTTTAACGATTACTGATGTCAAGAAGTTTGGTCATGTCAAAACATTCTTTCAACGTTACCAATCTCTCTCTCTCTCTCTCTCTCTCTCTCTCTCTCATAATTTAAATCTCTTAAGAATTTTTCAATTAGACACATACAAAAATTTTTTTATTCCGAAATTAGACCATGGTATTCTTATGTATTATAACGCTCTGAATCAAATCCGATGATCAAATTATTCCAATACATATAATACTCCAATATGATATAATTTTTTAACAACGGAAAGTAGCTCGATTTTCAATATTTTTAACCAGCTTGCATATTAACTTTATAAGCTTACATATTCTCGTTGAATTTCTTTCCTCTCTTTTATCTCAAATTGCATATTAAAAACCATAATAAATGACTTTAAAAATACTGGAAAATCCAACTATTTTTAATCGTTAAAAAATTGAATCGTAATGAAGCAAGTTGGACATCGGATTTAGTTTCAGAGCGTCAAAATACATAAAAAGATACTATGATCTGATCTCCGTATCAAATATTACATTTTATTTTGTGTGTCTGTGTTATCAATAATTTATTTTTACACGTAGCAAATCAATATTATTATAATCAAATATATCAGATTTCTCGAAAGTTGCAGTAAATTTACCATGCCACTTCCTTACTTCAAAAGTGATATAACACAAAAAAATATAATTTTCGAATTATTACTATGAATAAGTTAGGTAAACATGTAGAGACTCTGTAGCAGAGTTTGATAAACATAAAGACTCCATAACAGAATTAGGTAAACATAGAGACTCTATAACAGAATCTAATGAAGCAATTTTGTCAAAATCCTACGAGAGAGAGAAAGATATATGTACAGCACTTCTTCCCTGTATATGTATATACTAACTTATTTAAATTTATACTATCTCATTCTATAATTTTAATCGAGATTATAAAGTGAGGCGATATAAGTTAAAATAATATATTTATATACATAAAGAGAAAATAATATACCTTTTTCTTTCGTAGAATTTCGAAAATCGTTTGTGACCAGATTCTATTACAATACATAATCTTTAAATAAACATTATTCAATCAATCATCAAAAATAAATGACGTTACTTCATAAAAAGTCATTAAAATCGTTAAATTCAGAAAGGGTTGTTTTTGACAAATTATGAAATAAAAACGACAACATAAAATTCGATTGAAAAATTCTTTTTACCGATATTATTTAATCAATTAATAATAATCTGTCAAGTAAAAAGACAACTTTCTGTTTCTTTTCTCAAAAACTTAATTTTTCATTTGTGTTACTTTTAAAGTAAAGAAACAATATATGTTTTTAATTAATTAAAATTATGCTCAGAAAATAAGATACAACAATTTATCGCACCTGTTACCAAGAGATCCGGTATAACAAACATATAGAATGTTTCAGGAAGATGTAAAACTACATGAGAAATTTCGGTAGATGTCTAGAAAGATTTAACGGCATTCACACGAATGCAAGCTGCTCGGCATCACGTAGCGAGAAAAGTGAAAGAAACAGAACATTTCGCGACAAAAACTACCACCGGGACGCAGCCGGCTTGCGCCGTACATTGCGAGTTTTGAAGCGTCCCATGAATTATGAAGCGGGGACAGAGGAGCGGAAAGGACTTGCGAAGTGTTTAAACTTTAAATGGCCGGAAACCATTTTAGGAGTTCAGGCTGCATCTCTGCTCGCTAATATATATATATATATATATATATATATCGACTCTTTTTTTCACGTATATCACAAAGACGCGTTTACTTTACCGTCTTGTCGAGATCTCTTGGCCATTATAGTTGAAGTTAGATGAAGTTTGTTGGTTCAGTATGAGCAACGTGGCATGTGTATTCGAAAAGGATTACCTAAAATCAAAAAGAGAAATTGGTTAATACAAAGACACAAACTCATCGAATTTTTAACAGCACGCAAGTCGGTGAATGTGTCGCGTGAGCGACCATGATGCCATTATCGGACGTGTAACTTCAAGGATTATGGCAGCGTTATAGTTCTACTGAAAATCACCAGGATATTTATAATTTGTCGCTAATCCTATTGTCGTGACGCTTTTATTACTTGATTTACGTACGACGGAACGGGTCGTTTTAACGGCCCGCTACAACGCGAACGCAACGACTCTAATTTATTTAGCGTTAGAGGGTCGTTTGCTTAACGAGTTGTACCACGTACTGCTTTAATAACATTTGCCCTAGTACAACTCATTCTTTTTACGAACGAGTTTTAGCAACCTAATCGATCCGTTAATCTTACCCATGTATCACTTTAGAACTACATTTTTGACAAAAAAATATCTATAAAAAATATCTATACAAGAAACGACATGATAATTTTGAAAACTATCATAAAAATTGCAAAGATGTGTATTTTATTAAGAATCCTACTAATATATATGTACAAATTAACTAATAAATCATTTTTTATCAATAATGGCTATGTTCAATTATTCAGCAGAAAAAGCAGCTTTGCAACTGTTACAAAATTTTTTAATATAATTGATTTACATTTAGTGAAGAACTAAGGGCCAATCATAAAAAATTTTACAATTGTATTATAATTTTACAATTGTTGCAAAGCTGCTTTTTCAGCTGAACACAGTCATATTTCATCGCGAAAGTAAAAGTTGTACGATAAAATGGTATACGGATCTAAAAATAATTTTGTTAGGCAAAATAATTACATAGAAATCTCAAGCATAATGAGCAATGTAAAAAATTTTGATATTCTATTCTTCAACTAGTTTGAGCGTCCTATAATAATTATTTTAATGGTCCAACAAACTTACTTCCAAATTATCTAATTTTATAGATAATTTTATATCTAATTTTTTAGATATTTCAACAAAAATACCCTTCTCTTACGCGCACTGTCTTTTTAAATTCTAATTAATAAGAATTCTTAATTAATAAGACTTTTGATAGCTTAAGTCAATTTTGCACCATATAAGTAACATCTCATTAAACTGCTCTCTGACTAAGTACCCAGTAAAGTTGATCCAAAGTATCTGATTTCCGTTATCGCGTGTTCGCAGTATCGGCATAAATATTTTATCAGGATACCCTCATAATTACCATCTCTATTAAAAACGACTTTTCACCCGATAACTTGACCAAAAGAAGAAATCTTCGAACGACTCG
>Ga0157363_1007471_pt1 | contig 10350 bp, 7 predicted proteins | sample AttsexASBM1_FD_111477 | JGI IMG/M metagenome (GOLD analysis project Ga0157363, IMG submission 111477) | Fungus gardens microbial communities from leaf cutter ant in Ribeirão Preto, State of São Paulo, Brazil - Atta sexdens ASBM1 | ecosystem: Host-associated > Fungi > Mycelium > Unclassified ...
CAGGTATTCTGTCTTCCACAATGGAGATACTCTTATTCAACTTGGTCTTCCATGATGGAGTTACCCCTGTCAGTATCTCAACACTGAAACTTCCACTCAGGGTAATAGGGGTTTTACCACTGAAACCCCAAGCATTTCCTATACTATCCGTTTGTATATAAGACTAGTAGTTACACTGTAATTTGCTAGTCTGATAATTGATGAAGATAATTCTTATTAAACTCGATCTCCAGTGTTTAACAGCAACACACCAAATCAGCATTCACTTCCATCTCGGACTTCTTCCTATCATCTGAAGTTGTGACTATATGGCAGACAGACAGCACAGCACATAAGCTGAAGCCAAGGTCATTCTACAAGTATTCTACAAGTCCACTCATCTCCGAGTTCATTTTGCAGACTTCTATCCCAGTGTGAACTGCACCTGACATTACACTACTACTACTTTGTTGGTAGTTAATAGTAGTCTTTTGTTATATAATTGAATAAAATCAATAGAAATTTCAGATTTGACTCCTTTCAAGAGTTTGTTGATATTGGAAATATAGATGTTAGCTTTATTTATCACCCTTTCAGAGTTGCAGAATTTCATAGAGATAATAACTTGTTTTCTTGAGAGATCTTTGATAGTCATATTAAGCTTTGGTTTGTCTTTTTGGTTCAAATTATTTTTCACTTTGTGAATTTCTGAAACTTTGTCAGCAGAGAGCTTCAAAAAGATATATTTTATCTTCATAATCTCTTTGACATTTCTTTTGGATACTTGAGTATATGATGGTTTCTTCAATTGTCTGTTTCAAGATAAAACTTGATTTTCCTTAAAGAATTTTGATTTTTCCAGAACTTTCTTACTTGGTCTGGGTGAAATAGATGAAGGAACTTTCAAGATATTGGCTTGTTTATTTTTTGGTAATATGCTTTGATTTGAGACAATTAAGGATTTGGAAAGTCTTTGATTGAATTGTGCTAAGATGTACTGTCTGAAGGATTTATGGTTTTTGTTGGCTGTTAACTTGTCCCATCCAGCCTTGTAGATAGCCAAGATAAATCAAGCATATTCCTAACTCCACTAGCTTCTGATTATTTATATTTCTTTCTTATTCTATTGTCTAAATGTTTGTGGAAATTATAATCATACTCATAAGTGCCTTTTCTTTGTAGCTAGTCATTTATGAGTTCTGTATTGTTTCATATCTCTCAAGACCTTGTTTTCTAATATTCAGTTTAACAGCTACCACACCATCTCTCAAGTAGAAACCAACCTGAGAGAGGCTGAGACATTGTCTAGAAGTCTCAAGTCTTCTTACTGATGCCTTTAAATAGGGTTTAAATACTTAAAAACTTGATAAGAGTATGTTTTCTTACAAAAAAGCATTTTTTAGTATAATAGCAGACATCTTTTCTCTTAAGATTTAAGATTTAACCCCACTGTAAGCCTTGCTAGACTTTTACTCAGCATCATCCTGATAATTGTATATAATATTTGATGTTTCTCCATCAGGATTTCTGACCACCTGGCTCTATTATTCTGTAATTAGATTATTATCTTGTCTAGTTGGAATAAACTTCTAAGTATTGAGTGCAAGCTGTTTCCATCACATAATCAGAACTCATACCTGATAGGGCTGTCATCTGTCATCAGGCTAATTTTAGAAGATAACTAATTATATCACTATATTAATATACTTGTATCTCTATAAATACTGATTTCCATATAATGTATAATATATCATAAGAGAATGTTTGTATTATGATATACTTGAACTTGAACATTTTTCTTGACTTAATATTTCTTGGATGATGAAGAGGCCTGTGACTGCAGTCACATGATGTTATAGGCATAGAATCTGGGAGAAGGGGCTAGAAGAATGATGTCAAGATGTATGTTAATAACATGTTCATCTCATAGTGTATATATTGTGCACTCATGAACAATACATGGACATTAGGGTAGGGTATTTATCACTAGCATGGACCATCTGTTATGATCTTAAATCCTTAGAGTTGGATTAAGAGATAATCTTGTATTGGATAACATAAGAGAACTTAATAGAGAGCTCTTTACAAAATAGTCTACCTTATATACTCCTACAGATGGTCTGTGCTAACTACTGTGCATCTTACCCTAAATGACCATGTGTCAAGCATGAGTCCAACATGTGGTATCCATGTTGTATGACATCACTTTGCTCCAAAACCTTCTACTCCCTTCTCTTAAGTCCTGTGATTAGTGTTGTGACCACACCATCAGATGTGACTGATGTGACAGTGTGACAGATCACTTCTAACCCTAACCCCAGAGTTCTAAAAATAGAAAAATGAAAAAATAAATTGAAAGGAAAATAAAATGAGAAAGAAAATGAAGAAGAACTAAGTCCATATTCTTTAATCTTGACACCATCTATGTATTGTATAAATAGTATAGGAATACAGCAGGGACTTCTTGTCAAGTTTTCTTGTGATTCTCACAAGATAATTTACTCTTAAGTTTACTTAGTGGTCTATTAGTTGTTCTTAGACTAGTGGTTATCACAACAGTTTGATGAGCATTTTCCAATGCAAGTTTGATCATGGGAATCTATTTATTCATTTCTGAAATAATAGCCAATGAAATCTGTAATTACTGATAGTCTAATATCTCAGTAATCTGTTGTCACTTTTGTATATCTTATATATGTATAAATTGCTCTTATTTGGGGCTTTCAAGTGCAACTTGGTTTGTGAGCATTGGTTCACTAGTTAAGGATATACAATTTGAATGAAGTTTGTAACAGTTTAGCACTTTTTCTACTCTAGTAAAAAACTGAAAAAACATACTCTACAAACTTTTGCTAGGTAATAGAAAGAGTTGTGTGACTACTTGTACATGATCCAGTAGTGCTTAGAACCCTCACCTCTTAATCTCCAAGTAGTAGCTATATCACATCCTGTTCTGATCACATCCATTCCAGCCTACAGGTAATATCTCTTTCTTTATCCACATTCTATGACCTCTTTTAGTATAGATTAATTACCTTTATTCCACCTCAAATATCCTTGCTAGATTCTTGCTAACTTCATGGACCTCTATTCTCTAACATCCAAGAATTACTAGAAATCAGAGTAACTTGCTTGATAGCCTTCATTTCAAATAACTACCCTAGATAGCACATCTAGTATATAATCCAGTAGTTTACACTGTATTAGTTATTCTGAAAATCAAATAGAACTAAAACTCTCTTCCAGTATTGGTAACAGCACATCTTGCTACTCTCTAGTGGTTTCCACTTACTAAGTTTCTGAAGTCCACTTTCAAAATATATGATTAGTACAGCTAGTAGAAACACAGCATACAAGCTAAAGCCAAAGATTATTCTAATTTGTCTTCCATTTTATTGGATAACATACTAACTTACATATTTGGACTTCTGAGATGCCTTACTGGATCTCAGATAACAAGGTATAAACTATGTCTAACAAACTACTCTCTTTCAACATCTTTCAGAAACTTTTTGTTATAACTAGGTTATAGGTAATACCTTTGCTATTTTCTCACATATCTAGTATTTCAAGTTATTATTCACTAAAAAAAAACTTTGATACCCTTTCAGACTACCATAAGTATGATTATATCATCAAAATAGTTCTAAGAGCTAAGCCTAAGACATCTAAGGTATATTCTTTATTCTTTGTGGAGCAGACTGAGTTGAATTTATTCACTGTTGAGAATCTATGCACAGGCTGTATAAGATCTTTTTAGTCTCCCATGGCTGTACCAGTTTTCTTTATCAAGAAAAAGAATAGCTTACTTAGATTGGTATAAGACTACAGAGTACTAAATATGATGACTATTAAGAACAAGTATCTATTTGCCCTGATTTTTAGACTAGTCACTAAGCTTCAAAAGACCTAATATTTCACTAAACTAGATATCTGCTGGGAATTCAATTGTTACAAACTCAAGATCTTAGAGTAAGTTAAGAGAACAAACTTTGTATTAGGGTTAACATAAGAGAACTCAATGGAATTTCTAAGTACAAAACTGTCTATCTTATATATGCTAGACTACTGGTTTGTACTACACTACTATTAGCCTACCCTAAAGGGCCATGTGTTTATTGTGGCAACCACTAGTCAAGACAACCAATAGACTACTCAAGTAAACTCAAGAGTGAAGTATCTTGTAGGAATTACAAGAGAGCTTGACAAAGAGTCTCTAATGCATTTTTACCCTATTTATAAAAAAGAGTTATGGTCCATGCTAGCAATAAATAGTCCTATTCTAAAGTACACATGTTGTTCATGAGTTTACCATACTGTTACTATAAAACAAATATGTCTTCTGATATTACTGTTCTAGTTCCTTCTACTATGTTCTAGACCTATGTCATCACATCATGTGATATATCATGTGACCATAGTCACATGCCTCTTCATCATTCAAAACAAAACAAAAACAAAAAAAAACAAAAGGAAAATAAAATCAAGAAAATTAGATAAAAGAAAATTAAGATAAATTGTTAGTGTCCAAGTGCACCATAACAGTGTTTTCCTCAATGTCAACATGTGTAATATATGCTGTATGACATTATCTTATTCCAAGACCTTCTATAATGTTTTATGTTCTATATGATTGTTAATATGTGACCAATGTGTGATAGTTTGTGACATTTATATGTGATATCACACTAACCCCTAACTCTAAGTCCCAAATAAGAACATAAATAAATAAAAAATGTAAATAAGAAATGAAATAAAAATAAATAAAGTCTATCATCTTTAACTTTGACATTAATAATATCTGTATTAAGCATGGTGATGAGTAAAAGGCTACCTTCTGTACAAACTGCAGACTTTTTGAACCCTAGTAATATTCTTCAATATGACAAACAGCCCTACCATCTTTCAGATTATGATAAACAACATCTCCTAGGATCTTATAACAGAAGATATTATAATAGTGTATCTGGATAATATTCTAATCTTCATCTGAACATTGGAGAAGTATTACTGAGCAGTATGTAGAGTTATAGAAGTCTTTGCTAAGCATAAGCTATTCCTGTATCCCAAAAAGTGTAAATTTGACAAATAGTAGATAAAGTATCTAGGTCTGGTAATTTCAGAGGATCAAGTTGAGATAGACTTCATCAAGATAGCCAAAGTGTAAGACTGGCCAAGTAATACTGGCTAACCCCAAAGAATCATACTGAACTGTAGGCTTTCTTGAACTTCACCAACTTCTACTGATAGTTTATTTGAGAGTTCTTATCAGTAGTATAGTCTCTTTTTGATCTCACAGATAACAATAGTACTTGAACATGGACTCCAGATCAACAAATAGTATTCAATTCTCTGAAGACTACCATCATCTCTATACCCATCTTAGCTTCTCTGGACTCTGCTGCTCTCTTTCATATTGAAGCTAATAACTTTGATTATATAATAAAAGAAGTTAAACAGATAGTAAGTAGCATCCAGTAGTATTCTTCAGCAAGTTTCTTTCTTCTAGTGAGTGCAAATATGAGATTCACAACAAAGAGATACTAGAAATCATCCAGATCTTGAAGAAGTGACAACACTTTTTGGAAGATGCATCTAATCCTATAGAGATTTAGACAGACTGTAAGAACTTAAAGTACTTTATAACAGCTAAGAAGCTAAACTGTGTCATATGCTAAGTCCACCCATTTAGAAGATACATCCTTTCAAACATTTATGACACAAGTTTGTTTTCTGTGATGGCTATCCTTTTCACAGTATGTCTTCATAATAATGATATAACAATCCAGATATTCAGTCTTCTATGATAGGAATACTCCTATCTGACTCAGTCTTCCATAGCAAAGTTCTTCTACCTTACTTCTGTCAGTGTCTTACCACTGAAACCTTCACTCAGGGCAATAAGGGCTATATCACTAAAACTTCAGACATCTCCTATATATTCTACTTGTATATAAGACTAGTAGTTACATTGTAATTCGCTAGTCTGATAATCAATAAAGATAAACTCTTATTGAACTCGATCTCCAGTGTTCAATGGTAACACACCAATTAACACTCACTTTCATCTCAGACTTCACCCATTCATCTGAAGTTACAACTATATAGTAGACAGATGGTATAGCATATAAGCTGAAGCCAAGGTTATTTCACAAGTTCACATCACCAAGCACAAAGTTTACACACTCCATGTATCACTAAGCCAACCCTATGAACTTTTACTCTTAGGTATGAATTACACCTGACAGTATTATCAGACTTCCAAGTTTGCTGTTACTTCTCAGCAGTTCTGTCTGCTAAATCCTCTGTTACAGTTCCATCTGCAAAAACTCACTCTTTCACACTTCAAAGTCCAATGGCTTTCTTCTGTTATAACTCTTCAACCTATTTAGTATCAACTCTGGTCCTATTGCTTAGAATACTCTTTGATACTATTTTGTGTTTCAGTGACAACCTCTCTAGGGCATATCCGCCAAACACCCCACAATGTTCAAAATATATCTATTAAAGAGGCCAATCATCTCTGAGATTTCCTACCCAGATAGTTTTATCTATCTCTGGGCCAAGTATTATCTCTGCAGACATTAATCCTAATTGGGAGAATACTCCCACTACTAATCTAACTCCTAATAGACCTAATTCTGCTATTCACTCACAGTCAAAACTCTATTACAGCAATAATACTAATGAATAGTTGGCTAATATATTTGGTCAACTTGTAAATACTCTTACAGCTAATCAAACTCCTAGTCCTAACAATAATTCAAGGGGAACTAAACCCTACATTCCTAACATTTTTAATGGTACCAAGTCTGACAAGCTCAATAATTTCTTATTCTAATGTTGTTTTTACTTCTATACTAATTCCATATAATTCGACATGGATATTATGAAAATTAATTTTGCAATAACTTATCTCACTGGAGTCATCCAGGGCTGGTTTGAGGTAGGCCTCAATAAGGAAGACTAGAGCATTCTGCAAGACTGGCTCTTCAACTGGAATCTTTTTGTTAATGAGCTATATCAACACTTTAGTCTTTCAGACCCTATTAGTGAAGTGGCTACCATGTTGGATAATCTTTACATGAAGCCTGGCAATAATATTTTCACTTAAAATGTGAATTTCATATGCTATGCCTCCTAATTAGATTGGGAAAATAGTGTTCTATGCTACCACTATTACTAGAGACTTCCCAATTAGATATAGGATCCTATCTCTATCTGGGAACAAGGTAAACCTACCTTGTTCCAGAACATGTATGCTTTAGTGATAACTATTGATCATTGCTACTGGAAATGCAACTGTGAACACCATCATGCAAGACAGGCAGAAAAGAAGGCTTTCAAGTCTCACTCCTAGAAGGAAAATAAAGCTTCCTCTACTAGTAATGCTATAGCCTCCCAGAACAAGGCAAATACATTTCCAGCAGCTTTATCTGCCAAATTACCTCCTTCCAATATGTTGTCCTCTGCTCTCAAGAAACAATCTAATTCTCTGTGGGTAGACTTCTCCTCCAAGCTAGCCAATAATGGCAAGCTGACCAGTGGTGAGCACAAGAAGTACCTTGAAAACAATTTGTACCTCTATTGCAGTGCAGAAGATCACAAGTTGGATCCCTATCCTAAGAAGCAGACCATAGTCATGTCAAAATACTACAGTGCTTCAGCAACTACTTCTGAGAAACTCTTGGAAAAATAGAGAGCAGTCCTCAGAACTCTACAAAAACTAAAGGTCATGTTGAACTTCCCTGTGCAATAATGAGTCCTACCCAACTCAATGCATCTGCTCTTTCTAATCCACACTCCTTTTTTGTTTCTCTTACTTCTCCCTTGATCCTTAGTCAGGATTACCTTAATAAAATCCTATTCCAAGCTCTAGTCAACTCTATATCTACTCATTGTTTTATAGAATTGAAATTTGTAGATACTCACCACTTAAAGACATCTACAATCCCTTTAGTTGCCCTCTATTTGTTTGATAGTTTGTCAAACAACATTATCTCCAAAATTGCTAACTTGCCTATAATATTCCTCACCAGTGATTGTATAACTATGGACTTCTATGTCACTCTGCTTAATTCTTCCTGCTTTTTGGTCCTTGGATACAACTGGCTCACCTAACACAATCCATTGATTAACTGGGTAAATGGGTTGATAAAATTTTATCTATCTTTGCAGGAAAATCTTGCTTTCTTTCATATCACAGCCAACATTCCATTGGCATCTCTATCATCTCCTGACAGCTCTCTGCAATCATTGGATTCCACAGTTTCCATACCTGCACTTGAGACCCCTATGTTTACCTCTGACCAACCTAACATTGCTATCATTAGTGCTGTAGTATTCTTGCACACATCAAAACTTCTGGGCTCTAGCAAGTTTCAACTCTGTCTTTGTTCTTCAGACATTTAGGCCAACTCTACAAAACTTGCAGAGGCTCCTTATCTTTCAAATGTCCCTTTTGAGTATCACAAATTCACCAATGTTTTCAACAAAACAAAGACTGAAGTTCTTGCTTCTCATCATCCTTATAACCTCCAAATCAATCTGGAAGAAGGTGCTCAACCTCTGGTTGGTCTTATATACTCTTTTTTGGCATCTGAACAAGAGGCTCTCAAGGAATTCATTGAGGAAAATCTCAATATAGGTTTCATCCAACCAACCTCCTCTTTGCATGGTGTACTGGTATTATTTGTTAAGAAAGTTTACTATGCCTCTGTGTTAACTTCCACAGCCTTAACTGCATTTCCAAAAAGGATCACTATCCACTTCTGCTCATCTCTGATCTACTGGACTTACCTTGCAAAGCTCAGGTATATACAAAGATAGATCTTTGCTATGCTTATCACTTGGTTTGCATTGCTAACAGTAATGAATGGAAGACCACCTTTAGGACATGTTATAGATCATTTGAATAGTCTGTGATGCCCTTTGGTCTTACCAATGCTCCCACAACCTTCTAGTAATTTATGAACAACCTCTTTTCTGACCTATTAGATATCTGTGTCATGATCTATCTAGATGATATACTCATTTATTTGAATAACATGTCTGAACATCACCAGCATGTTAAAGAAGTACTCAAGCACTTCCACAAGGCTGGCCTTTATGCCAAAGCAGAGGAATGTGAATTTTACTCTGAGTTGGTAGAGTATCTAGAATACATTCTTTTTTCTTTTGGCCTTACCATATCCAATGATAAAATCAAGATTATTCAAGACTAGCTAGAGCCCAAGAAAGTCAAGAATATCCAATCCTTCTTATGTTTCACTAATTTCTATCACTAGTTTATTTTCAACTACTTAGACATTATCATTCCATTGACACACCTTATGTTATGACTTAAAGACCTTAGAGTTGGTCAAGAAGAGGAATCTTGTATAAGGTTTACACAAGAAAACTCAATAGAGAGCTCTGTACAGGATTGTCTACCTTATATACTAAAACCTCATGGTTCAGACAACTACTACTCTACCCTACCCTAAATGATCATGTATTTGCCTTAAGATTAATATATATTACACATACAGTATGATGTTATCTTTCCAGAACCTTCTATGTCCTTCTTCTGTTACTATGTGACTTGTGACCATTACTGTGACCATGTCATATGACCTGTGATAGTGTGACAATTATGTAATACTAAACCCCATCCCCAGTTCCCAGAGTAAAAACTAAAAGAAAGAAAGAGGAATAGAATAAAAGAGAATTAAAAGAAACTTGGGTCCAAGCTTTGTAAATCTGATACCTTACCCAAAAGAATATTTCTTGGAAATTCAATTCCTCTTGCTATGATACTTTCAACTCTCTCAAAAAGGCATTCACCTCTGCTCCCATTCTCACTCACTACATTCTCAATGCTTAACTCATCATGGAAACTGATGCTTTAGACTATGCTCTTGTTGCAATTCTTTCTATTGTTAATGAAGAAAATGAAGTTCATCTAGTCGCCTTTCACTCCTGTACTTTTATCAAGGTGGAGTTGAACTATGATATACATAACAAGGAACTACTTGCCATTTTTGAAGCTTTCAAAATTTGGTAACACTACTGTTGTGGCAACCACTAGTCACAAAGACCAATAATCACACAAGGCAGCTCAGTAGGATATCAAGTAGAGATCACAAGAGAACTTGACAAGGAGTCCCCGCTATATTGCTATCCTATTTATACTATTATAGTTAGTCTGTGCTATGACTACACTTCTACTATGTATCCTACCCTAAAGTCCATGCATCATCCATGAGTACACCATGTATACACTATGAGGTAGCAATGCAGTTAACATGCTTCTTGATGTCATTGTCTAGACTCTTCTAGACTATAGACCCTTCTAAGCCTTTCTAGACCACTCTAGGCCCTATGATATAA
>Ga0157363_1007473_pt1 | contig 10348 bp, 6 predicted proteins | sample AttsexASBM1_FD_111477 | JGI IMG/M metagenome (GOLD analysis project Ga0157363, IMG submission 111477) | Fungus gardens microbial communities from leaf cutter ant in Ribeirão Preto, State of São Paulo, Brazil - Atta sexdens ASBM1 | ecosystem: Host-associated > Fungi > Mycelium > Unclassified ...
TTACTATTGTATTTATTAACAGATTAATAACTGTAAACTGTATTTCTATACCTATATGTTCAACAAAATTAATAGCATGCTTATGATTATGTAGGTTATTTTCGGTTATAATTATTACAAACAGTTTCTACAGAATCAAGTACTAAAGTAAGAACTATAACACTTAGAATTATCGATCGTTATGACGTCGCAAAACGATGGTACGTACCTCTAGCATAACGCAGCAAATATGATATATGCATTGCGTGATTGCCTCGCTGGTACCGGATATGGTTACTGCACGTTCCGTCGAATTAGGCAGCATCTCGGAAGCGACTTGAATAGAGGCGCCAGTAACCTCCCGAATTTCTTTGATCTTGGAACCACCCTTGCCGATCAGGGAGCCGCATTGCGAAGCGGGAACAATCAGTCTGAGTGTGATGGGCGGCCTCGATACACCACCGCCACCTCCGGCACCGCTACCCGGAACATCGTGGAACTGAGAGCACCACTCCTCAAACTTCTTGCATATCAGCGTGAACGCCTTGAAGATCGAGTTCGTCGGCCCAGTGACAGTCACTATCCGTTCCGGACAGGAACCGTCGGAGATATTGATTTTCGCGCCGGACTGCGTTGGACGAACGGAAAAAAAGTATTACCGATTATGAGTCTTCATATAATATGCACGTATATAAAGCTATTTTCAGCTTCCAATATTCGATAATCAATGCCTGCTATCCTGAGAGGTCAAGTTAGTGTATATTAGTGAGAAAATGATTAAAGTAGAAAACAAATTTAAAAGACTTGTAAATGTAATTTGTCCTTGATAGCTGAAACTAATCATAGACAGTAATAATTTACAAGCTTTCACGTAGAATATCATCTTACGATACGTGATGCGGTCATAACTCTTTTTTTCATTATCGGAAGACATATTTCTTCAAGAATTAATACTTACTTCTTCACGGAACCTCTTGACAATCTCTCCTTTTTTTCCGATAATGCTACCAACTTCCTGCAATAAAATAAAATAAAATATTACGTTAATTTAAATACTATTTTTCGTAAGATTTTTTATTGTATATTAAATTCAATAACACAAACGCACGTACGCTTGACTACTTATGTTCTGAATAATGCAGAAATTGTTAACAAATCTGTTGATGAAACGAAATAGCGCGATATTGTAATATTTGTTATTTATTATATCGTATAATAAAAACATAATTGGTACAATACAATTACATATCAATTGTCAATCGATAATGATAGAATATATGTTCAACGCGTTCGCGTTGCAGATGTATAATGTACAATTTTGCTAAACTAAATATATCGATATCATTCATTTTTGATATATCAGTTCGTTATGCATAGAAGGAAGTAACTGTGACATATATGCGATAAATGACATAATTGGCACGCGAGCTTATAATTAGTAGATATACACAAGTAGCTGATGTCTACTCAGACTTCGTGTCTACTCTGATACCATCTGACCTCGGATAATGTCACTGTTAGGTTTTCGAAGCGACCAGCGAGTATATTCCTGCGCTTTCTCTAAACTTAGACGATGTCTCTCGGATGAAGTGCCAACGTTCCTAGCAACGTTAACGAGTTTCACGTACCTCGTGCTATCAGTTTATCGTTATCTGGTTTAGGAGGACCAAATTTCATGCATTAAAACAACGGCTCGTCTGTTACATCGGAATATTTTATGAGAACGAAGTTGCGTCAGCTTAGGCACAAAGTCACAAACTTATTCGAATACATTTCGCGATGCTGACCCTAATTAGATTTATATACTTCTATAGTTTTGCCGTTCGTTCCACGCGAGTGTAAGTAAATCAGCGACGGCGACAGTCGTGAATTCCTATTGACGTGCACAAGGTAGCGCATCGGATAAGCGTCATCGCCGACGAATTAGTTGCACGCCGAGGCAAATATAGCTGGAACAAGAAGACAGCGAGACGATGAGGGAAGAAGACTTGGCGACGCGCCAGCTATGAGGGTCAGACGACGATCGGCAAAATTCGCGAGATTGCAAGTCCTCGAGAGATCAGATCGTGTCGAGCGGCGTTATCAAGTCAGGATAGAACATCATGGCGGCTTCTCGGATACCGCTTTCGAGAGATAAGTATAGCCACGTTGCTGTACCGGTCAATAAGTTTGAGCGCAGCCTACTTTGATGAAATAAGATTAAAAGTTTTCCGATATTGTCCTACTTCTGTAAATACACCACGTCGCCATAAGAGGTGGAATAAAGCGCAAAAGATAATGAATAATATACTATGACACATAGAATTTAAAAAAAACCTAGCTTCAAGTCTTACACATCTTGAACGTTAATTTTAATTTGAGAAGCGCCAGCAAAATACATTTTAGGTATACGATAAACGATAAGCAAATGAGAAAGATAGTTTTATTGAGCTACGAGTTTGTCATCCAGATTAAATTAAATCTTTAATATTTGGATAAGACGGTGCAGCAAAAATAAGAGGTCTTTTGAGTTGTTCTACGATTGCAGGAATGATTCCTGAAGGCTCGCGTATATGATCGGTTGGCCAGTGATTCTGGCCGACGTCCAAACCTGCTGGAGTCCAGACTTGCTCAAAAGTCCAAAATAAAATACATTGGTGGCGAAGAAAATAAGAGGAAGCAGGAGAATCTCTCTTCTCAGTGTGTTTTGGGATTATCAATTGTCATCTCTCTCACAAAATGACTGGATCCAACCGGCGGGATTAGAAAGACATTGATGTGGCTGAGACGGAAAGAAAATATTTGGATAACAGGTACGAGTCGGCTTGTACTCGAGCCAAATATTTACACCATAATGATATCATAAGATCGAACGCGCACTAACGACCATGACTTTGTTCGACAAATGGCAGCATACTGTAATACTGAAAATTAAAATAAAATTAGAGATGATTTCATGTAAGAGAGATTACTGCTGTTTACCAGAGAAATTAAAAATACAAGTGATTGCAATTTTTTATTCATAGAAGTTTTGCAATGCTTTTTTTTGTTGGATATAGCTAAAAGAACTGTAGATCAAAATGTATCTCAGTTTTACGTAAAGGTCGGCAGTTTATTAAACTGTTTTTTACTGAGTTATATTGATTTATAGATCGTAGTCATTAAGAATGAGTCATTAGGACTATGTCATTAGAAGGATAATGGAAACACGATAATTCGCGATGCATCCGCCGATTGGCTTTCGGCCCTGGCCAGTGTCCAGTCTGCTCAGAAGATCACGGTGCGTGCTCCACCAGCAGACATAATGCCCCTCTGGCCAAAAATGCGGCCAGACGTATTTATTTCGCGCGAAGGAGGCTGCCCGACTATCCGTTTACTCGTTTGCAGAGCTTCCAAAGTACGTTTTGCAACACGCGCGGCATTGGCGAGTCAAGTAAAGAGGCGTATAATTAATAAACGTCCGTGAGAGATCAATGTGTTCGCCATGTCCGAATTGTAACGTCAACACGACGACTTAAAAACACTCGACATTGCTTGATTTGTTTTTGTTGTATTAAAACTATCATTATTGTAAGATGTGATAAAATATAAAAAAAAAGGATAAAAAAACTTTTAATTTACGAAAAGTATAACTTAAAATATATGTACAATTATAAAATTACAAAAGAGTTAGATGAATCTTGAATGTTTAGCCTAGAGAGACGTTCTGTTAAAATATTCCCAAGTATTATTAATTAACGAAAAAAAAATAGTCATGTAAGAGATGTTCGTAACCTGCTAATTGGATTAGTCTTGTACTAAATGTACGCGTAATTAGTAAGGTACTACTCTTTCCGTCATTAATCTTCAAACGCGAGTTGATGTTCATCCTGCTGTAACTAAACGCAGACACCTCGAGGGAAAAAAACACGTTGACGAGGGGATGAACCCTTGGATATGCCGTGACGTAGTCGACATATCATCGTCGAGACATTAAAAACACGGATATAATGAGATTTGCCACGGAAATATTTTCTCGTACTGGGGATGCAGTGGTTCATTTAGATCTGGTGAGAGAATTAGATTCAGAGGGTTGACAGACTGTCGAGTGACCCTCCAAAAACATCAGGGAAGATACCGGATGAGACTGACCCTCACACACGGCTTTAGATGGCCAAGTATCGTTCAAACATGCAGGAACACGCAAAAATTTCTGTCGTACTTTAGCACGAATCCATGAGTGCACATGTGTTTATGTGTAGGCTAGTCTCTCTTACTTCTCTTTAGCTTTCTAATGTCGAAATTCCTTTCTATAATTCAATTTAATTATTCCCGGAGTTTACCAACTTGAAAAAATTCTAACGATTTGGTGTTGTCTCATCACAAATCTCTCGCATAATAATTTTATCAGATAAGTAAAATTGAACGTAGAGTTCGTTGGAAAACTTCTGCACCCGTGTCCATCGTTCTAATACTCAGAAGAAAGAATTAACAGCGAATTGTAAAACTTGGCAGATGTACGATTGTTGGCGAAAGATCTGCGCATCGAAAGGGACATTGGCGTCTAACTGCTATGCGATTAATTACCGAGCCGGCGGACATTAATTACTCGTGCTACGACGAGCAGTATTGCACCTCGCGCACGATAATTAATTACAAGCAGAACGTTGGTAGGTGACGTGTTCCTAGAATGATAACGAGTACAGACTAAATAAACTTTGACACTTGTCGCGAAAGGTCAGTGCTCCCGTGGAGCAACTTTTCTACAAAAAATTCTGTTCTCAATAATCTCATGGATGATGTAACTGATATAAGCATCGAATTATATGCTATTTCCCGGAAAACTTTCACTCTCACAATCTATAAGATGAAGTTTTCTGAGATAAGATCTATGAGAATTCCTCCCTCTTTCCGGATATCTATTCTTTTTTGTTATTATATATTCGTTCGTGGAATTCTCAATTGACTATAAAATATGTATGTACGTTTATTAACTATCAATAATCATGACTTCGTTGTAATTATGAACTTTTTTTTTTAAAAGAAATCGATTTCACGGACTGAGGATTAACGACTAATAAGAGGAAACAAAACGGCTATTAAAATCGGATTTTTCATCGAGAAAATAATTGAAGATGAAATCTCAGATAAAGGTATCCATAGTCCGTGTGCCATTTTCGCAGATGTCTACAAAGGGAAGACGTAACATGCAGGGCAAAGAGCTGGAGCGTGTAATGAAAATTGCTTTTGCCGATGACCACGAGTGCTCCTCCTCCCCTTGTCATCGTCGAACTAAAACGTTCGTGTAATTGCCTTCTGCTCCATTCCTGTGCATGATCTTTCCAATGGTTCTCCATTTTCCCCGTTTTTGAATCCGTCAACCGAGACTTCGCGTGAGAGACTTCACCCTTTCTTTGAGGATCTCTTTCATCAATCTCTGCTTAAGTAAACCGACGATTACCTTACAGTTGTACCAACTGTAGCAGTTCAATATATTACATCTCTCTCTTCTTCTTCTAAGGTACCAAAGTTCCACAAATGTGACATTAACTTTAATCTTGGTTTAATTTTCTCTTTATCTTTTTTAATTCTAAGAATTACACAAAAAGATAAACACTAATTGTAAGTTACATTGAGGTTAATGCTCGTTTCTCTTAATGTAGATTAACTTTAACTTCGGTTCTTACTCTTCATCTTTTCCTAATTTTTAGAATTAGAAAAAGATGGAGAATTAATTAACTGAATCAAGATTGAAAATAATCTGCATTGATAAAAATACGCATAAGGCAACTGTTGATGTTATCGTCGGTTAGCTTAATCGAAAATTAATGAAAAGGGCTCAAAATATTTTGATAAGAATCAAAAGGATTAAATAAAAAATGCACAGACTTCCCAATATAAGTTCGAAAGTCACGTGGCTTCAATAAACAGATGACGTTTTCTCTCGCCAAGTAATCGATTCTTCCCAATCATTTGCAATGGAATTTATATCCATCTTTATCGCAGCAAAGATTACTTTAAAATTTATGACCAAGAATACACGACCAATACAGTAGTCATGCAATTCCACGCAAATTCAATTCAATCTGCGTAATACCCAATAAACTTCGATATAACATGAATCTGATTTGAGGTGCTCAATGCTGCAAAATACGCAATATTGTTCAATGATATCAATGATTGCGGTAAATACCAATTTCTCATCGACCTTTCCACAGACAGAAATTCCGATCTCGCCGGAGTGGCCGATAGAAAATCTGTCAGTTTATGCGACACGAAGATCGCAATGTAGTTTACGCAAAAAACGACAACCTCGGATTCTTGGCATCGCGTCAAACGTTCGTATACGTTTCAGGACACATTGTCTATCTCGTGCGTGGTCAAACGTGATTTCGAGAACATCTCCAATGATACGCTTTACTAGCAGAATTGTAGAACATTCAAATCACTTTTCAATAGAAGAGACGCGACGTTACATACAACTAGTAATGACAAATGTGGCCTTTATAAGTCACCTCGATAGCGGTATTATCTCAGTGGTTAATTCTTAGATATGGTTTGTCGTGGGTAAAACTTATTTCCGTAATAATGACTTTGATATAACAAAGGACGCTAATAACGTCCTTGTAATTCCGGAATCTTATCTTCCACGCGATTCCGTTCTTCGTATCGATTCATATCTGCGTCGTCGAATGATGACGTCGGGCTTGTAGAAACCAATTAAACAAAAACAAAAGATATTAGGCTCCGTTATTTTAGTTTTCCGGACTTATACGAATAGCTGATGTAAAATAAGCTCGGCTTTCCCATTCCGATGGAAGAATTATATTACGTGCCAGAATGCTGTGACCAGCCACAATGTGTCGAAAGGCGCGGTCGGCCTCTCATAAATAATTCACAGTAATTGTCAAAAAGAGAACACTGTAAGTGACAGTGAGAACCGCGAGTGACGCGTCTGAGATTTATCATCGCCACGCCAGCTAAGCAATTATGTCTTTTTCTTGGAATTCCGGCAAATACAAGTTACCGCAGTCCAGGAGATTTAATACGGTTCTTAAGACGAAGTGAAAATTACAAAAAAAAAGAGCAAACTCACTAGGTGTTAATCAATAAAGTTATAAATATTCTAGTATTCAATCACTTTTGTAATTTTCATCTCGTTTCAACTGTAATAAATTCGGAGTGGCCGACGGCGAATGCTTTTAGACATTTCATGTGTTAACATAAAAGTAAATCTAAGCTTATCAATATACTCGATCAACAAACGTCGAAGTGTTTTCAAAAATAGTTGCAGCATGCTTTCAATATTTTTTTAAAACAGTATGCATCTCGCAAACCTTTAAAAAATCATACATTCCGAAATGAGATACGAACGATAAATGTGATTTATTCCAAATCGAACCAATGCGCCTCTACAAACGGATATCAATTGATATCCAGTGGGAGGTTGTTTGATGCGAGATTTTGAACGCACACTCGCACATCATGTATACATATATACGCAAATACGAGTTTTCCGCCCTCAATAATACATTATCTTATTACTGTTGCTTCTCCAATTTCAAATGATGTATATAATAGCGGGACACGCGACAATCTCAAATGTTAATGGTATAAAAAAAAATCTGTTCATGTATATTGGGTCGCCAAACGAACGAATGTAAAATAAACGCGAAAATTGATTAAAAAAAAAAAAAAGACATTCGAATTCGGAATGTAAAAATATGCGTAAAAAGGACATTGAATTCCTCTGTGCAATCTCCTATAAAACGCTTAACGTCCTGCACTTTGGATTAGTTTAAAAAAAAAAAAAGAAGAATGCATGTGGAATAAATCGAGTGAGCGACATTAAACCGCATGATAAACATGCCCGACGATTCAGAACGCTGATTTTCAACTCACAGTTTAAACGTATGTACTCGATTAAATAAACTCAATGAAATTATTTCGCAGAGATATAACGGGTAGCTTACTTTGCCCTGCATAATCAAGCGAATGGTCAGGGTGACCGAGGGATCATCATTTAACACCGGTTTGTTGTCCATGCCGTCCATTGCGTGATTGCGGATCTTGTGGCTTCGATTGGAGACCTTCTCGACGTTCGCGGAGGGGAAGGACGCGGAGGAGGGCAAGGACAGGGGAGAGGTTAGGCGAGTGATTTTGATTGGGGGAGTCTCGGGGGATGTGCTCCTCAAGCGCTCCCAGGTAGTCTCGGTCCTCGTACTAAAATCAGAAATATCTGGGTTACAAAACCATCACATGTACATACCTATTATTATTCTTTTTTTCTTTTTCACATACGCTTTTATATTTTGGCGGAAAGAACTGTTTTTAAAAAAAAAAACCCTTTGTATTTTTTAAAGATAAAGATCATTCGGATAATTCACACTATTGCGCAATTTATTCTTGCTAAATCGCTATTCAATTTTTATTTAATAATCTTTTTTATTACTTTTATTATTCGCCCTTTTACGTTTCGAACTATCGAAATGTCAACCTTTATTCAATCACAATCAATATATTATATTGATCATGATTGAAATGTTGTATAAATTGATAATGAAATTTATAGCATTAAATTTAATGCCATATAAAAGATTATATTATGGCGAAATTTATTTATCTGGGCGTTGAATTCACACAGAAATAAATGGAGTGAACTTCGGAATTAGCATAACAATAGCGCGCGGCCAATCAGCCGTCGAGGAATGGCGATTTCGGGAATGCGATACACCATTGTATTAACTTAGTGTGAGTCCGTTTGAGAATTACGGAACTATATTGAGTCTACATAGCATAATCAACTGGATCTGTTTTATGCACGAAGCGTCGTATTCCCCATGCTTCATTTATATTCATCAAATAAATTATTAAATTCATCAGTCTGCAATGCTTATTTCGAGCTGATTTCGAGTAATTTTTAACTCTCTAAGATTATTCAATATTGTAAAATATATTGATGAAGAGACCGTAACGTTGGGCTTGACATCTCCTTTCCGCAAGCATAAAATATAGCATCATTCGTAACGCTTGTCGTAATAAGAATCGAGCGAAGAAAAACATCAATTTCCTGGTTCACGGTCAATCTCATTTTGACGCGATGCGCTTTCACTCGTTGAATCGGCCAACGAAAAGAAAATTTATTCTAGTATAAAAAAAAAAAAAGAAATGCTCGACTATTATTCACGGAATGCAACGTGATAGGGCTTTAAATCTTTATGCTGACGAGCACTACGTAAGGAAAAAATTTTTGAAATCTTGAATTCATTCTACAACTGCGTAGTTATAAAGTTATGCTCACAATATAAATTACAGTTCTATTTTAGCTATAATCACGACGCAACTAGCTGCTTCGTACTCGCTGCAATCTATAGTGTCATTACGGCTTAAGTGATAGTTGTAAGATTTCTTCTTTGTTTTTCCCTAATGGATTTCCGATCCACAAAGATAGGTCATAGTACTATATAGTTGCAGAAATTGATCAATTACAGTCGAATATGAATAGAATTCGACTGCGATTGATCAATTCTTACAAATACAACCACTTACACAATTATAGAATTATAGATTTTATATAAAAACGTATATAGTATATTTACAGTACAAATTATTTTATAATTTATTCCATATCAAGGATATAAAATGCCAACACAGAAAAATAAGTAAAATATATACATGAGATGAAATATAAGGTATGTGATATATAAAAGTTTGGTAAGAAATTTGATTTCTTCGCACACGATGATGAAATAACAGACATAACATATTTGAGGAACAACTCGGCATCAAAAGGCACAAGATGTTCGCGAGCAATCGAACGGTGCATTCTGCGGTATTATTTTTCAGTCGGCTAACATTAATTATGGCTACTGCCGGTTGTTAGGCCGATCGATAGACCGTTGGAAACCTGGCAGAAAAGAGAAGTTCTCCTGAGATATTCCGTTCCCTCTCTAAAGGAAAGAGACATAATACCGCGCCCCTCCGTACCCCTTCTCTTCAATGGGGGCCCCTACGACGCAACGTGAGACAGGTTTGCTCGATCGGTCCGTTACGAGCTACGCAGAACGCGTTTCTGGTTGTGCACATTTATTTCTCGCACGCACGCGCGCGTGAACCGGCGACGTGCCACTAAGAAAATTAATAGCGTTAAAAACTGTTCGTTTCTGATCGATAAAAAGCAGTGAAGAGATTCAAAGAATATCTGTTATAAAGTTCGTAATATCTGTTACCTTCGAGCGAATAGGATTTGTAGAATAATCTCACCTGAGAAATTTCATGCATTTTTTGAACAGTTACAGTTATTAATTTTGTATACACTGAAAAAAAAAATAGTCAATTTTAATAAATATTTAGTTCAATACTGCCAACTAAACATTTTCTTACAATAAATATATTTGTTCAGAAAAAAAAA
>Ga0157363_1007474_pt1 | contig 10348 bp, 5 predicted proteins | sample AttsexASBM1_FD_111477 | JGI IMG/M metagenome (GOLD analysis project Ga0157363, IMG submission 111477) | Fungus gardens microbial communities from leaf cutter ant in Ribeirão Preto, State of São Paulo, Brazil - Atta sexdens ASBM1 | ecosystem: Host-associated > Fungi > Mycelium > Unclassified ...
ATGTCTTTTCATTTAAAACATCTTTTCCCTTTAAAAACATTCTTCAAGTATTTCTTTCTATTCTTCCAATGTTTTATCACGGGAATAACATGACATGAAAACATGGCGAATCGTAAACGATAAATTATTGCACGTATTGAACCAGCAAATGATACTCTTCTCGTAGACGCGAGAAGAGTATTATTATCGAATAAAAATTGCGCGCGAGTACTAGTGTGAAGAAAAAATTACACCCCCGTCGCGGAAGGAACAAATTGAGCCGACTCCTATGTTGAAAATCGCGATGTCTTGCGTAAGCCGAGCTTTAGATTCAGGGCAATGCAGCGAGCTCTCTCGCAATCCCGGCAACGTGATCGCGTATCGTGTTGCCGGTAATTTTCAAAGTCTGGAAGCATCCGGAGCCCGGATGCATGGCGCAATTCGCTCGCGGAACTTGATACATGACCTTGCCGGAACACGGCTTACGCCACCGGGCGCGGTAAATGATTTCAATGACACCGGTGTAGAAATAATCGGCCGAGTATCATCTCGCTACGTGCTCTGCCGGTCTAAATTGAAGAGCCGGAAAACCGGCTCGGATAACGCGATCCGATTTAGACGATTGGAATGATTTATTGTTTCGCTCGGACGACGTCGATCTAAATTTACGCGAAGATTGAGGAGATCAAAGTGGATTAGAGATCTCTCACTTTTATCAGACAAGCGCGTCGATCGCGCGTCATACATGTGATCGCACACTCTGATATCTAGACATAATTTTGACATATTTGACTGTCTTATAACTTTTTATTCTGCCTTCAGTCAAGACTTATATTTCAAACGTTATGATATAAATAAAAATATACAGGGAAAGAATTTTTTATTAAAATATCTAAAAATTTAGATACAGATCCGAAAATAATTTTGTTCACTAACAATTATATAAAAAATTCAAGTAACGCTCATCAAAAAAGTTTTGACATTCTAACAATTAATTTGAGCGTCTTATATAATTATTTTAATAACCCAACAAAATTATTTTCAGATCTGTATTTAACTAACTGTATTTAAATTTTTAAATACTTTAGCAAAACTGTTCTTTTTGTGTAGGATAGATACGGCAGAAAAAGAGATGGACAAAGATTTTTAAATTAATTAAGTGTCATTTATTTATTATTATTGTTTTTAAATTAATTTAATTAATTAAAAGATCACTAATAAAAAATGTAGCATCTTATAAAAGTTTCTATTTGTAGAATATTACAAAACGCTTTTATTTAATTGTAACTTTTTGTATAATACATTTCCATGCTTATAATAAGCTGGAAATTACTCTGTAATTTCAACAGCCTTTGCATGGGCAAGTTAATTCGTTATACAAATAGCACATAGTACTGATGTAAAAATACAGTGCATAATTTTGCAAAATCACATATTAAACGGAAGACCGGAAAATCAGGGGAAATAATGTGGTTCTATTTGCGCACGCGAGATGCACGTTCCGATAGTTATTGTTACTGCGATACTAAATTGCATTTTCGTAATAAAGATGATACTGTAGTGAATAACTGTAACAACATTAATGTGAGTGTGCGTCATTATCCGTCTTGTAATGTGACGCGATTGGATTTTCGCCAGAAATTAAATCGCTCGTAATCATTATTGATATGTCACATTAAATCGGCTCCGACTGTTATCTCCAGCATTCTCGTTTAATATCGATAATTTATTTGGAGTGTGTGATCGCGTATATTATATCGTCTGCAGCGAACTAAATGAAAACTGTCATTCGTGTCGCTGCTCGACTCGGATTGAAGCGACGGAGAAAAACAGATCGGATAACATCGTATGATTTATGTGACGTGTATATCATTCCGTTGAGATTGGGAAATTTACATCTTTCCGCGAAATGTAAAAGAAATTACCGTACATGCATGACTACCGTACATTTACATAAATGGATCAAAATGTCCCAAATATTAAAAAATCTGTGTGAATGAGATCAAATCATAATAATAGTCGCTGTAAGCGCGACAATATGATTCGTTCGCTCGGAAAGCTGTATCAGCATTTGACAATGGAAGGAAACTTGCCAACAGCTGACTAATCGTCACCTCTCCCGTTCTCGCGGCAGCTAAATGCTCGATGTCAAATTAAGTCGTAATCCGTAGCGCCGCTACGGATCATCGTTTATTGCGAATAAAGAGTTACATCCAGTGACCTTGTCGCTACCCACAGTATGATTAATGTCGAGGCACTTATTACGTACACGCGCGAACCTTGGTTTAGCAAAACGTTGGGCGAGACCTGTGTCTCCCGACTAATCTTTTCTTTTTTTGAGAGAGAGAGAGAGAGAGAGAGAGAGAAAGAGAGAGAGAGGAAGGCCATCATTGTTCTTTACAGTTAGACAGAATGGTTTTGCTGAAATATCTAAAAATTTAGCTGGACACAGATCTGAAATTAATTTTGTTGGTATAGCAGATCTAAAAATAATTAGGTAAAATTTAATTTGTTGTTAGAACACCAAAAGTTTTTGCAGTATTGTTCATTATGCTTGAGTTTCCTACATAATTATTTTAATAGTAATATTATTTTTCAAATATCTAGCTGTATCTAGCTAAATTTTTGGATATTTCAACAAAAACGTTTTTTTCATGTGTATGTTTAATGTAACACCGAGGGGATCTCACTTATATCGATCGCATCGTTTCAGGTGTGTTCCTCGTGCCTTACTTTTTAATACTCGTAGTATGTGGAGTACCATTGCTGTACATGGAACTCAGCATCGGACAATTCACTCGTCGCGGCCCAATCGGAGCCCTGGGTCAAGTATGTCCATTGTTGAAAGGTAAATGGATAAGAGTCACGATGTGCCAGATTGCCGATTAAATCTCCAACGACTATTTGATAAAAACTTCTCACGTGCTCATTTTTATAGCGTCGTAAAATACGTTGACTGGAAAACAGTTGACATAAAATACGTTGACATGCTTAACTAAAAGAACAATTGAGTGTGTGTGTGTGTGAATATAATAGGATTAAAATTATCACCGTTTTATCCCCTTAACGTCATTCTATCTTTATAGATCTTTTTTTTTATTATTGACTTGGTCTCTTTTTTTCTTTTAACAACTACAATTTTATTACTTAGACTAAACCTGTTCTCGCCGTTCGATGAATAGATTTTTTTTTACATTTTATTTCGCCGCTGATTACGCTATATTTTTATATTCATTAGTTTTAAAAATATGATGATCATTTATACACGTTTTACTTTTATCTTTTGACTTTTGTAATTTATGATTGTTTCATATAATGTTTGTGTCGCCTTGTGTTTACGCACTTTTAATCTCGATGTTGGTCTCTTATCACGTTCTAATTTAGGTATCTTTATTTTTAATTATTGACAGATGACATTTGTAGTTGATTCTTATATTTAAGACCGTCTTAAGTAATGTCTTAAAATGTTAATACAACTCTATGATTGACTTAATCTTAATACTATATACTTAAGATCTTTTTAAGTAATATGTCAAAACATTAATACGGCCTTATGATTAGCATGTTATTTATCTTATTATATACTTAAGATAGTCTTAAAATAAAAATTGACTATGAATACGGCCTTATCATAATAATATAACGTCTATCATAATAATTTAATTTAACATCTATTTATTTTTACGAATATTTTAATAAAGATAAAAGATAAAGATTTTTTGATAAAGAACTATAATGTAACTGAAATATTCAAGATTAATTGTTACCATCTTCGTAAATAAAGATTACTTTTTTCAATTATATTTTAATCGACACCCTAAATTAGATCTCGTTGTTAACCTTGTTTTTGACTTATTGTTTTGCATATTAATAATTTATTTTTAATTACTAATTAATTATTATATTAATGATATTTACTTATTTTTATTCTTTATTGCGGATATTTGGACACTTTAAAGCTGTAATTTTATATTGAGCCTCCTCGGAATATATTTTCTAAATTGTAATCATTTACAATATTATATTAATTATTAATTTCTGTTTTTATAGGAGCAGGTTTATCGTCAGTTGTAATATCATTTTTAATGTCTACCTACCATAATGTGATAATAGCCTATGCAATCTACTATTTCTTCTCGGCATTCCGATCGGAACAACCATGGTCACGTTGTGATAACTCATGGAATTCGCCGCGCTGTTGGCTGCCTAGTTATGGGTCCATCGATAATCGAACTCGGCCGAATCTGACGAGAACACCATCTGAGGACTTCTTTGAGTAATTTTCTTAATATTTAGACTAATTAATTCAATTTGTTATTGTAATTATATAAATATATGAAATAATATATATTACATGTATATTTTCTAAATAAAAATTTTTTAATATCTGGTTATTATATCGCGTGTAAGATAGTTCGATCGCGTGTTGTAGCTTCGAAGTGTTTAAAGAAAGAATAATTGCCTTTCTATTTAGCAACAAGGTCCTGCAAATTAGTAGTGGCATCGAAGAACCGGGGATTTTGAGATGGGAGCTCGTGGCGTGCTTGATAACTGCATGGATCATGGTATATTTTTCCATCTGGAAGTCCATTAAGTCATCAGCACAAGTGAGATACCTGACAGCAACGCTGCCTTTTCTCTTAATCGTGGTCTTCCTCACGCGATCCCTCACTCTGGAGGGAGCCGCAAAAGGTCTGCAATTCTTTTTCCATCCTCGCTGGGAATTGCTTGGCGATGCAAAGGTATCGTAATATCGATTTCTCGATTAACAAGAAAGAGAAATATGATGAGTAATAGAATAATAGAATAGCCGTAATTAATAATAGAAATTATTCTATTACTGTGAAAATGTGTATGTGAAGACATACACAAGTATAAATATACACATTATTATTGTGTTTAAAGCTTAAAAATACATTAGTTTAATAAATTAGTTTCAAATTAAAATCATGTCTTCTTTACTTCTTGATAAAAAAAATCTTCTTGATAAAAAAAATATCTTATCTTAAATTTTTAGTTAAATTTAAAGTTAATAAATATTCAGTCTAAATGAACTGAATATTTATAAATTCAAATTGAAATTTTATTAACTTTTATAGGATGGGAAAGCTATTAGTGGCGCTGAAACAGTATATTTATATTTTGAGACAAAGAACGTAATCAAATCATGAATTATAATAAATCTTATTCAAGGAAAAAAGTTGTAAAATAGATCCTCATCCTCTAAAGGTTAAGCATCAAGATTTAGCTCAGATTAAAGTGGCATTTTCCTATAATTAGTTTGAATTATTTATATATCAATCTAATATTTATTGTTATTATTGTTATTAATTATATCATTTATTATCAATATTTATTGATTAGGTCTGGATTAACGCCGCGGCGCAAGTCTTCAATTCTGTAGGAATCGCTTTTGGCTCAATGATATGTTTTGCGAGTTACAATCGATTCCACAACACAATTCTGGTAGACACCATTGCCGTTTCACTCATAAACGCCTTCAGTAGTTTACTAGTTGGAATATTCTCGTTCGCCACAATCGGCAATATAGCGCTGGAGCAAAACATGTCTGTCGATGCTGTCCTAACCGATGGTACGTATAAAAATGAAGTTTACGTCACGCTAAATATGATAAATTATGTAAGTATCAATATAAGTATGTCACGCGCGTTATGGAGAGAAAGGGTATAAGATGTAGAATTTGCAATGTCGAGACTGTTGCATTTCTTTTTTTTTTAATTTTTTCCTCATTTATTTTACATCGTCAGATTAACTCCCCCTGACATTTTATAGATAAATCATAATTTCCGTTCAAGGACCTGGTCTAGTCTTCGTCATCTATCCGCAAGCGCTAGCCAAGATGCCAGCTTCTCAACTCTGGGCTGTGCTATTTTTCTTTATGCTGGTCTGTCTTTCGTTAAACAGTCAAGTAAGCTTATATGACAAATAATGATAAATAAAGCCTTATTTCCTATCGCGATGCTGTGTACACGCGCGATTACAGATTAATCTGTAAACGCAATTATGTCGAATTGTATCGTCGTGCGAATTATCTATGGAGATACTAACAATGTTAGTCATGGAACGAAAAACAAATACTAGAGTCACATTACTCAATTACTTAATAAATGCAATCGTATTTTAATAACCTTTCTATTTCGAAAATCGTACAATAATTGGACTTTTGCAATACTTTATTACATAAATTTCGAAATTTCAGTTTGCCGTTGTTGAAGTGGTTGTTACGTCAATCCAAGACGGTTTCCCGAATTGGGTGAAGCGTCATCTTCTCTGCCACGAAGTGCTGGTCCTCCTCATATGCGTCATTTCGTTCTTATTTGGATTGCCAAATATTACGCAGGTAAAACGAATGGATGTTTACACAATATAATAAAAACTAACACTCTTATCCCTTACTAAATGATTTTCTGACTGCCTCAGGGCGGTATTTATTTTTTTCAACTAATAGATCATTACGCCGCATCGATGTCTATCATGTTCTTGGCGTTCTTCGAAGTAATTGCCATCTCATGGCTTTACGGCGTACGGCGACTGTGCAATAACGTCAAGGAGATGACTGGACGTTTACCTTCGAAATACTTCCGATTCTGTTGGTTCCTTGCTGCGCCTCTTCTTATAATGGTATTCAAAAATATTAATTTTAGGATATTAAAACTTTTATTTTGTATCGATAATTTATCCGAGTAACGGCTAAAAAATGTTGAACTGCAAATCAAACAAAGTACGACATTCCGGATTTAGAAACGGATTCATAGACGCCAATTATTCACGTTCGCGCAACTATTATTCTCAGAAAAACATGATATATCTTGTTTTTATCTGATGATAACAATTATATACATAATTACTCGCTTTCAATCCTGCTCCCTTGCACTTATCTTCATGCAGTCGGCAATTTTCAAGACATATACGGCAGTATTATTATAATTATCTTATCTTCTCAGGCTGTATGGGTGTTCAGTTTAATTGATTATGAGCCGCCGACCTACCATAACGGTGATTACACATATCCATGGTGGGCAGAAGCGATCGGATGGAGCATCGCGTCTCTCTCTTTAATTTGCATACCCGCTTTTGCCGTTTATGTATTCGTCAGAGCGGATGGTGCGACGTTTGCTGAAGTATGCTGAGTTTTATTGAAGTCAATTATAATTTATTATAAAAAAAATTAACATTAGAACTATCAAAATACTCTGAATAATTAATCGTAATTTTTTATTAAACTTATAATACTATATTTTCTCAGATTTACTATAATTTTTATTACAATATGTATAATTAAATTTCTTTATTATTAAATTTCTTTTATATATATTTTCCCTCTTTATCTTTTAAAATATGTTAATTGTTGGTAGTTCTAGTGTTAATTATCTTACGAAAAAAAAAATAAAAATGTTAATATATATTACTTTAATCATTTCTTTATTGTAACAAGAAAATTCTTTTGAAAATTGATAGAAAATATCTTTAAAAATTAATAAAAAATTTAACATATATTTTCTATATATTTTTTATATATTTTATATATTTTTTATAATGTTTCATATTATAAATAAAAAATCTATTATTTATACTGTTAAAAAATATTGTTAAATTGCTAAAAAAGTTTACTAAAAATAACTTTAAAAAAGTATCGCTAGAAAAGAAAGAGTGTTTCGCTTTCTATGTAAGAACTTTCTGCAGAGATTCAAAAATTCCATCAAACCACACTTCGAGGCGTGTAAAGTTTGCGGACAGGAATACTGCATGGAGCCCATGCACAATCTGCCAGAACCGCCAGAGGATATACTCAAGGAGCCACAAACGGACGTGAATACATCCATACAACTGAATTCCTACAATCAAATGAAGCCTCAGACGTGATAATATCGACTCGCAGGAACGACTCGCTTTTCACGGTTGCGCTTAATCTACAGGATGCCAAAACATTTTGAGAAACAATTAACAAGAAATGTCATTCGCTCGTGTATTTTTATCATCGGTTATTGCGATAACTATCGTGGCAGTCAACATTCCATATTTATAATCTCGTTATAAGGATGATAATCACTTGCGAAAGAGTCATTAGGATAAGAACATATCTGTTATATACTTCTCATAAAATGTTATTACTTCTTGTAAACTGTTACTCTTTACGCCATTGTCATGTGATAAATTATATAGACAAGCACTGATTTGACATAAGAGTATATTTCTGTATATATCACAGTCAATACGCAATCTAATGTGTACAACATCGTTAATCATAATTTTAATAAATTATTATATATTGTCCAAGAATATATTTCTCTCAACGATATCCGACTTTTTCATATTGTTCTCTTAATTTCTTTAATAGCATTTTATCTTCAAAAAAGTTGAAACAAAGTTTATCATTGTCACAACGAATATCACTTTTTTCTCTTTATCACAATTCATATTTGGGGGGGTTTATATTAAACGATTATATAATACAACGAACTGTAGAAAAGATTTTGCTATATATATATATATATATATATATATATATATAAGCGCGCTTATGCTTAGAATCTCCGTTACGCAGCGGGTTTCCATCGTATTGAATCCTCATATGATAAATTAGATATAACTAATTGCATTATGCGTCTCTGGAACACAAGTCCCGTGATGGCATTTTCTCATTTGAGCATCGGGCAAGCTCAAGTTCGCATTGAAGTTTACCTTAACGTTGTTCCGCTTAAAGTTGCCGAACCATGACAAAGAAGTTCGAATTTAATTGGCGCATCGAAGTGCCGGAGCTCTTGAGAAATGGCTCGGTGTTCGATCGATGGTTTGAAGACAAGGAGACTACTGAATACGAGCCGAATTGCCTATTTAAAGTCGACGAGTACGGTTTCTTCATATATTGGAAAAGTGACGGCAAGGTTATTGCAGAATCCTTGTAGATTTCTTTCTAAACAAACAAATTTTGTTATTATTTTTTAATAATCGAATTCACCAGTAAATAGCTCATAACTTTTTATAGGATGGCGATGTTATAGAACTGGCTCAAGTGAGCGATATTCGTTATGGAGGGACGCCAAAGGTAAAAAAATTCGTGTAAAGAAAAATAATCCACACGTTATAAAAGCTTACAGTAACATTGCAATATTCACAATGTTATCGTAATATTACTGGATCGTTGCAATGCTGCTAGAATAATCTGTGAGAACAATATTATAGTAATAGTTTGTTTCATTGAGTAACATCAATCGATTTATTTAGGATCCAAAGTTATGCAATAAATTAAGTAAATACGGAACGTTTGAGCAATTAGATCAAAAAAGTTTAACTATCTGCTCCGGAGTGGATTATACGAATATTACTTATCAGCACATTGTATGCCCAGATGCACAAATAGCTAAGGTAATAATCAAGAAGTTGTGAAAAAATTAAGATTATATACATAAATATATATAAATTCAAACTTTAAAAAATTTATGAATACTATTGCAACTTTTTTTAAATTTGATTCTAAAATATTATATTCTTATCATAATTAAATTACTCAGGCAGCGTAAGCTGAGCATTAATCGTTAACATACAAAATTACATTACTTACAATTTAACATTTAATTTAATTATTCAATTTGCTCTTTTGTTTTAAATATATATTTGATTTCCGTTTGCATTTATTTTGTATGGCTTTATCGATAATGTAATTAATGCTCTCAATTATCTTCTTATTTAACTTCTCTATGTGTTAATGTTAATCTGTGGTTAATCAATTCAGGATTGGCAAGCTGGTTTGCGTTTAATTACGCACAATACAAAAGCAAGTAACGTTTGCCCAACAATACAGCTTATGAAGCAGTACGTATTCATTAATTCGAATTCAATATAGTTGCAAAAATATAACAAATATTTGTTTGAGTGCTGATGTCGTTTATTTTGATCATTAAATAAAATTTGGCTGCTCATTAATCGGATCTGCCAGTTGGATGCGGCTAAGTTTTCAAGTCGATTCGAAAGGAAAGGTTCCTGTGAAAGTGATATCAAAGACTTTTGCATCTGGAAAGACCGAGAAACTCGTTTATCAAGGATTATCGGAACTAGGTCTGCCCAATGGAAAAGTAAGTCAATAAGAGAATTTTCAATAGGAAAAAGCCTTAATTAATGTTTGTGAATGCGATCAATAAAGTTTATTTAAAGTTTAGTTTAAGAAAATTCCAAAGTTATCGCTGCAAGTTGTACTTTTTCCTATTCCAAATGGAATAGAGAATGAATAGCTTTTTCGTTAATTCAACAACGTAAAAGTATTTCGCTTACAAATGATTTTTGCATGTAAATCTACGTAAAAAAAAAATAGTATTATTATTTTGTATATTTACGAAGTTATTACCTCATA
>Ga0157363_1007475_pt1 | contig 10347 bp, 17 predicted proteins | sample AttsexASBM1_FD_111477 | JGI IMG/M metagenome (GOLD analysis project Ga0157363, IMG submission 111477) | Fungus gardens microbial communities from leaf cutter ant in Ribeirão Preto, State of São Paulo, Brazil - Atta sexdens ASBM1 | ecosystem: Host-associated > Fungi > Mycelium > Unclassified ...
AAATATATAAAGAAAACATATATATGTTTAAAAAATTTTTTATATTTAGCATTTTTTCTATATTATATATATTTTAATATATATATATATATATATATATATATATATATATATATACTATATATATACTATATATAAACTTTTATATATATATATATATATAAATAAAACATATGCATTCAAAAATTTTTTTAATTTCTTGCACTATTTATAAATCATTTTCGATGCATTATTATGTCTAAGTTGATACTTCAAATTGAGATATTCATCATTTTATAATACATGTAATCGTATAAATAATGCAACTTATAAAAAACTCAATATTTTGAAAACAATTACTTTGCTGATCTATGTTCATTAAAATATTTTTATTTGTTTCTGTGAGTTCTATTAGTCAGTTAAATCTTTATTCTGAAAGATTTTACATTTTATTAAAAGACACATTTCAGAATTTATTATAATATACAGGGTACTTCATAACATGTAGATATAACTTGAAAATTGAATTTACATTTAGGATATACAAAAATAAAAAATTCATATATTCATATTTGTTTTATCCTTGTTTCCGAGTTGCAAATATTTTCATGTTTTATTAATCTTTACGAATTAAGCTAGCATAATGTCTTCACCCGTTTTATTGATTTTTTTAAAGACAAAGACGAAGAGAAGATATGAAGATGCTATGTTAGTTTAGTTTTTAACGAAAATTAATGAAATACGAAAACATTTATAACTCGGAAACAAAGTCAGATAAAACAAATATTTATTATGAATTTTTGTATTATTTTTGTATTCTGAAGTTCATTTCTGAAATTATGGTCACATGTTATGGAATATCCTATTTACATGTAAAATATTTTAGATGAACGAGACTCCTTTTCGTTATCCGACAATAACATATATGGGTCTTCCGCCACCATCCGCTCATCAATTTCTTCAACCAATTTTATCTGGCAGTCTATTCCCATTCTCCAAATACTGCCAATACTTATATAACATTGTAGAAATGTTGCAAGAATATAATAGTTTGGTACGAGAATTAAATGCTATCGTGAAGACTGAAGACGATATGGATTTTGCAATGAAAACAAAGATAAAGTATTTGTGTAAAATTAGTGAATGTAAAGTAAAAGCAATTGCTAGGGAATTAGAACGGCTGTTACCTTATGTCGGTGGCATGAGAGAAGCCACTTTACAGTTGATAGTGCCTCATATAGTGCAGATTATGGAAGAACCTTATAGTGCAGTATTAGCAGTATGGCATCTTTTTGATCCCATTGCAAAGTAAGTATTACTCTATTTTATTTTATTTTTTTTTATATAAAATATATTTGATTTTCTTTATTTGATTTTCTTTTCATTTTTCTCATTTTTTTGTCACAGAACATTAGGACCGAAGGATACAGTTAATACATTCCTTTTACCTATTATAAAACTGTATGAAAACGGTTCTATTATGGATACTCCACTGTACGTTGATATAATACCTACGGGAATGCTTGCAAAGTTTCGAACTACTCGACTATATCACAGAACGTTCTTGTTAAAGTTGATAGTTCGATTAGGACTACGTAGATTCCTAGACAATTTTATAAATCCTTTAGTAGAAGCAGTGGGAGGATATAAAGATTATGTACAGGGCTCGATTGACACATGCACACATAGGACTGTGAATTTGAAGTAAGGAAAAGAGTAATAATTAATTTATATGTAATATATAAATTAATATGTTGTATATTTTAATTGTATCATATTATATTGCTTATAAACTTCTATGAAGGAGCTGTGACTTAAGTGGACCTTGCAGTGAGGGAGAAGGTATTTTATCTCCATTAGATGAAGATTCATTTGCAGACACTGAACATACTGTCGCTGCATCTTCTATACCAACGATCAACGATACATCTAACGTAATGAAAAATAATGATATCGAAGGTAATTAGCGTTATTCAATTCAACCGAATTTAATAAGTATAAGAAAATGATTTGATTCTATTGGATATATTACAGAGGTATTTACCATGGAGACGGAGGATAATTTATGGATTTTTTCAAACAATACTGCGCCGTATGATATCGACTTACATATAGAGCTCAATTTGAATGCCTGCGATGATACAAATGATGATAAAAATAAAAATTCACCAGGTGATTCTGCGAAATCATCAACGATTCCAATACCTGAACAATCAAATACTAATGGAGTTAAATTAGTAACTGAGTTTAACAGTATTGGTTGTAACGTTGGAAGTAAAACTTCCAGTGAAGATTTCACTTATGTTAACGCATATGCCATGAATATTCATTCGGATAATAATCTCTCAGAAAATATGTGCAATATAGATACTAAGGAAGATAGTCCTGCAGTGCTTTCCGCGGATTTTGATAATAAAAACGATGTGATCAAGTCTGATGTACATCAATTAGATCATATTTACCGAAAATCTGTTCTAAGTGAATGCACAATTTCTGAGATGAGCGCAGAATCTGTTATATGGTTATCTCATAGACTCGGCCCGGTACTTACAGCGCGATACTTGTCGCGAAATCTTCTGAGAATGCTGACGTTATGTTACGCTGGGAAAGAAAATTTAACACCAATTGATGACAATAATTTCATGCATCTGAAGGGCGTTACATGGAAGAAGCCGATATTAGCTGGTGATCAAAATGCTGTTAAAGTTTTAGAGTGCCTCACATCTATTGCAGGTTCGTACAAAAAAATATATAATGAGTTTTTAATTTTTAATAAGTAAAATGACAGTTTATCAACTATTTTATCAGGATTATATGGCGAACAAATTATATTGCTGCAATACTTTGCACATATAGTGGAGCTATTAGCATTGTGTAAGAGAAAATTAACGCAGAATTTGGAAGGAGGACTAATTTCTTGTCTGGCTCTATTAAATCACATTACAGCGTATCTTAGCGATTCTACGGTGATGGATGTGCTTCATGTAATGTTTATCATATAATTAATTATTATATATTAATTATTACACGTTAATAATATGATGAAAAAAATTTTAAATAGCTCAACTTTGTTCATATTTAAATGTAGGAGCCGATTGTTAAATCCATATTGCATCCCACAGTACGCATATTATCAACCGCGAGATTTACATTTCCAAATGGAACGCTTGCGCGCATTGCTTTAGCTGAAAAATGTTTGGAAGCAATGTTCATTCTTAGCTTACGGCTTGGCAATGTGATCACAAAAAATCATTTAGCAATACCAATTCAACGCTTCTTTCTGGCTTTTGACAAAGCTTTCAGTGAAAATTTAGATGGTGGAGTTACATCAAATAATTTTGGACAAAAAGCAGATACGACCTACGAACATTTCGTACGGTAATACGCAGATGAACATTGCGGTTTAATTACACATTGTTAAGAGGAGACAGAAAGTTTATATGATCAAATTGAATTACAATTTGTGAATTTATTTTAGGAATAAACGAATACAGTTCTTTAGATATTATTTATCTTTGAGAAAATTAATTTATGTACAATATAAAAATTATTTTAAAAATAGAAATTTTCTGTGTTTTGAAGATAGAAAAAAATTTCAAGTGCCTCGCATTTTGCATAATTCCAAGGAAACAATCTACTATTTTCTGTCTATTTTTTTCAGGACATTTTGTTCTACAGATTAATTAAAAGAATGAACCATTAAAAGAATGAAAAAAATAAAATTATTACAAAATAACATAAACAGAAAATTCCGAAGATTCCTACATTTTTAAATTTTGTTATTATAAATTAATTTTCCTAAATATATGTAGAAGCAACGTTAAAATCTAAACGTAGAATTATGTCTGTGTATTCCGTGTTTCCTAAAATACATTAATAAATTTTATTTTTCATTTAATTATATAAATCTATTAACTCCTCCTGCTTTTCTTAATGATAAAACTAACGACATACTAAGATATTCATTTTTTATTATTTCATAGAATGAAAATGGCAAACGAAGAATCTGTTAATAATGGAACTTATGCGTGGAACAAACTTGATACAGATATTGCAGATTCGTATTCTCCTCCAATCGTAGAAAATAGCGACGTGCTAGACTTGCAAAGAAATAGAGTAAGATCAAATAGTTTACGACTCATGTTTCTTTTTTAGATATTACGAATGCAAATGTATATATATTATTTTTATGTACAGGCATTTGAAGAATTACGAGCTGTGTTTACTACTGCGTTCGCTCACAAAGCTTACATGCTTTTTTATAGATGTATTCATACTGAAATGATGGAACATATACTTAAAAATCATGAGCATATACAACAGCTTTGTCATGATTATGAGCAAGAAATAAAAGCAACTTCTGTAAATAATGGTAGATATCCTATAAGATATTTCTCAATTATTATCACGATTAATAATATGTTCATTCTTGTATTTCATTTTTGTTTTTGAAGATAATGCGGATAAATACAATACTTCCGTGGATTGTGATGATACGGAAAATGTAGAATCAGTTGACAAAAGTGCTTGCAGCTTCGGAAATATATCTGTGATAGGAAACAGATTCGAAATACAGAAAGATGATGCGAGATCTCAAGTGTTGCCGGAGACGAATATTGTCGCCAATCGCGAAACAACTTGTCCATTATCCGCTGGTAGACAACTACGTGGTAATTGGTTAGCTTATTGGGAGCACGAGATAGGAAGACCGGAGAAAGATACAATATTTAATATAAAACAGATAAAACTTCAGACTTTCAATGGACATACAAACAGTGTGAGATGTCTTTATGTATTAGACAATGAGAACAGTTTTATGAGTGGTAGCAGAGACAAAACTGTGAAACTGTGGAGTTTACGAAGCCAGGTAAGGTATATTCTGTTCAATTTAATAAAAAAAAATTGTTTATATAATATCTAGAATTATGATTTTACTGTTGTGTAATGAAATCAGGGTGATGGAACTACAATTTCATCGTGTCAATATACATATACTGGACACAAAAAGTCTATTCTTTCACTTACATTCTTGGAATCTTTGAGATATGCAGTGACATGCGATGGCATGATTCATTGTTGGGATCCTTACATGGGTTCACTTCTGGGATGTCCAGAAAGCAGCCGTCCAGTTCCTGTGAATATTTTAGCCTCGAGTCCTTCCCCCTCTACAACTCTTCTTGTGGGAACAACCGATATTACTCTTAGAGTTATTGATTGTAGAACATTCCAGTATGTTAATGAAATGAAAGTAAGCATAAAATATATATATTAATATCCTAAAATTCTAATTTATGATACACAAAGTTTAACATTAAATCATTCGATAGATTTCTATGAATCCAACGGGTTTAATAAGATGTATCGCTATATCGCCTAGTACTAACTGGGTTGCTTTAGGTCAAGCATCAGGCTTCTTGACGATATTAGATACTCGTACCGGTCTAATTATCGCATCTTGGAAGGGACATGAATGCGAGGTAAAAACTTAGAGATCTTTTATCTTTAAAAGTCTCATAAAAAAAGCTATTTTCGAAAAATTTTTTGAAAAACCTATGTAATAGATTTTCATAAGCTTTTGTAAGTTTATTTGTAAATATATTAAATTATTTTCAAGAAAAATTTAAAATTCATTAATTTCAAAGTTTTTAGCGTTTAAACAAAAGATTACAAAGAACATGATATGTATATCTCCAGATAATCTAAAACAGTGATGTGCAATTTTTTTTATACTGGATTATTTTTAAATATAGTGTGCTTTTCAGCAAGCGACATGTGTAATACGCTGATCATAAGAGGTTTAATTATATAAAGAAATTGATTTTTTATGATAACTTGATTTACTAAACTTGATTTACACCTTAAATGTTTACTAAAGATAGTATATATGTATAATAAACTTACAAAAATCTATGAAAATTTATCGCATAGGTTTAAAAAAATTTCTTTAATATAAGAATTTGTTTGATTTATTGATTTCTAATATTATAGATATTACAATGATTTCTAATATTATAGATATTACAATTAGAAGCGATAAATGAAACTACTATAGTTAGTTCTTCTTTGGATCAAACTATAGCTGTGTGGAGTGCAATAGATGGAAAACTTAAATTTCACATGAAGTAAGAAAACTTGTAATATTATTATGTAAAATGAAATAGATAAAACATAATTTACATAAATTATTTTTTATCGATTTTCAGAGGTGCAACAGAACCTGTTCATTGCATGGCAATGCACGAACAAGCATTGGTAATAGGAACAACAGCAAATCGAATTGGTGTTTATACTGCTGTAGAAACGACTGCTTCATTAAGCTCATCCAAGTTAAGATCTGATGCTTTTAAAGGCATTCTTACTGCCTTGGCGGTCCTGCCTCTCAATCGATTACTATTATTAGGTGCTGACAATGGTGGAATAACACTACTATGTTAGAGAGTTATTTACAGAACATGTGCGCGCTCGCACGCGTGTGTGGACATTACTATATACAATAGTAAGGAATAGAAAAGTATACCTAATTTAACAGAAAGCGTGGAAAATCTATTACAATAAATTTCATTTGTACAAGATACATTCAAGAGAAAGATTTTCTATATGTGGATGATATCTGTTCTCGTCCCTATTACTTTTAGAACCAATTTGGCGGACATTTTGTACACACCGACATCCGCTAAAATCTCTGCTGATACATTTTTATCATCATTATTTAGTGCTTCTTCAAGCAATATTGCTGAACCCATTAGGATATTTAAAAGTATACATGCTTCTTTAATTCTAGAACATTAAAATAACTGAATTATTATATCTGTTTTAACAAATAATTTTAATAATTTTAGAAACTTACAAAGGGAAATATGATTCTGGTTTGTTAATATACAAACCAAATAATGGAAACAGATTCCTCAAAATATCATACTGTAATTGTTCGGCACCACCATTATTGAAATGATTTACGAGTACAACTTCTTCAAAAAGAAACTGTAAAAGAAATATTTGAAATAAGATGAAAATTATTATATAAAAATTATTATGTAAAAAGTAATCTATTTTCTTTTATTTTTATCATACTTGATCAAATTGAGCAGCTAAATTCTTCCAAGCTTGATTAAACAACGGTAAGGCAAGAACATTGTGCAATATATGAAGACGTGTTGCTAGTTCTTGGAACATAGGACAACCACTTGGCGTCATTGATAATGAAGCAACTTCTTTTGAAGACTGCATCGCAAACCATCTTAGAATAATAAAAAGTACTTAACTCAGAATTTAATAAATAAATAATTTAAACAAAATGAAATACTTTCTACTACAGGTTTACATTTAACATAAATATACAACATTTAAAATAAATATATATATATATAAATATATATAAAATATATATATAATATATATAAAATATAAATAAAATATAAATAAAATAAACATATATATAAATATATATATATATATATATATATATATATATTCTTTCTTACTAGTTTTTTTACTTGAAAAATAGTTGAGTAGGCTGGGAAAACTCTTACTTGTCTGTTCTATAAGCTCTACTTTTTGCTTTTACATCTAAAGCTACAGAGTCACTGATTTCATTTATCAGTTCTTTCTCTAATCGTCGTAAAAGAACTACAGCTTCGTCAAATACAGTTCCCTCTATTTCTCCAATATTTTCCTTAACGTCGTTACCTTTGTCCGTGGCATTTTCCACAGCTTCGAATTGCTTCTTGAAGAAATGTAATTGCAAGAAGTGCTACACAAATGCGAGATTATGATAAATAATATGTAATTTGTGTATGATTGTAGATGAAAATATACGTACAACAGTCACCCCCCATTCTTCCAAAACGGTTGCAACATAATGTAGTGTATTGAGAATATGTGGCATAAGTGACGTTAATGGATCTTCATAATTTTCATGTAACAATTGTAACAATCGTACTCGCCAATCGTCAATCAATTCCAATTGCAATTCGAGAAATTGTAATCTTTAACAATATCAATGCAAATAAGTATTATTCCCTCTTGCTTATAATGATTTCGTATAATTTACCTATGTCCAGGCTGAGGTAAATGTTTGTATCTATCAGAAATAGTGGTAAGAAGCGTAAGAAAGGCGTCTGCACATTCAGTGACTTTCATATCATCTATATCAGGATTCAATCTTTCCCAAGCTGTATTTGAACTTAATATTGCATCCATTTTTTCAGTTGCATCTAAAATCATAATGTACTTGTTTGAGGTATATATGAAATATACTACTTCTTCATATACTTACATTTTTTCTCCATGTTTATCCATTTTACAAAAATATGAGCTTGCGTAAGAACAAAAATAGTAGCTGGCTGAGTGTGAGGATACAACAGAGTTTCTCGCAACTCTCTCTCAAATCCTAAAGCTTCGTCTACTAAATGCGCAAATAAAGTGTCATCATATTGCACCATGGGCAATTCGGAATGAAGTTTTTCAACGGCTAATTGAACTAAAGCACGCATAAATTCCGCCTATATTATATAATTATTATAATTAGTGACTAGAAATGATATTAAGAGCCAATATCAATATTCAATTAATTGTTATATCAAACCTTTACATCTAAATGCCCGAAACCTATAGAATCTGCTACAGGTTGAATGTTTTTTTGTACCCATTGAACATGATCTTTGATCCATGTTAATATTTGTGTAAAAAACCATTCTGGCTTATCTTGACGATTTGTCATTTTAGCTCCTGTGAAATGATAAACAAATCTTTGTCGGAGCGGACGTATTAAGAAGGTGATTGGCAAACTAATTGGTGCAAAGTCTGTTAACAGCACAGAAGTTACTACCGGTTTAATCGTTTCGTCTCTGAATATATTAAGGACAATATGAAACAGTTTTGTTATGCGATTCACTTTTCGAATCTAAAACAATTAAATTATATAGTGTAAGGATACGGTAACTGCAAATGAAAGAGATATTCAATGAGTATCTTAAATCTTGTCATTGTTTCTGGTAAAGATGTGCTTGATGAAGTAGCATTGGTTCCACAAAAGGGCCATTTCAATATCTTCAATAAATCATTGTATTCCCTATAAATATTACATATTTAGGAGAAGTATATATAGTGAAGTATATATGAATTATGTTTTGAATCTATGCAAGGAAGAAACATACTTTGACAATTTTTTCTTGATTATATTGTACCAAAAATGTAAAGTTTCATGAACATAATTGACCAGATGATGACATACAGACGTTTGCAATTGGCAACTGATGTTTGTTAAGGTTGTATATAGAGTTATCATTGACTGATCATCGCCAGATAACAAGGATACTTCTATTTCATGACTAAGTATAATACAACTATTTAATAAAACACTTTATATATATCCAGGAAATGAAAGAGTTATTATGCCATTACTGTTACCATTACTTCTTACAACTTGACAATGATGTAGAAATAAAAAGTTACCTTCTTCAGTGAGTGACTTTTCCAATTCGTTAAAAGTAACATTTGATTTTTCTAAATCTGATATTATCATAATGATTATAAAAAATTTGCAATGTCATTATCAAATTACAACAAAATCATGATAAAAAGCAACGTTATAAGTAATGCATACTTCCATTCCCTACATATGTCATCTTTTGACAGTTTATTACCTAATATTTTCTACATATCTTATGAAGTATAAATAGGATAATGATTTGTCCAGCTGACTTATTTTATCAACAACTTCTTGCAGCTCTAAATTTTTGTCATTTTCGCTAAACGTCTCTTTGATCATCTTATTAAGATCTAAACAAATTTCTTGTAATTGCTCAACTTCAAAGTTGACACATTCTACATTTTCAATTACTGCCTTTACCTTGGAAGGAGTAGTGGTCGATGCCATTGACAGCTGTAAGCAGAAAGCAATTGATATGTAATTTAGCTATGTTATATATGCTATTTTGTAAATAAATACCGACTGATTTTTCAATCTCATCCTTTTCTGCTTTGAGATGCTCTTCGAAATCGTAAATTCCTTCAAGATTTTTTAAAGTCGATCCTAATTGTTCATTAAACTTTTGTATAACTTTTTGTTTTATATCCATTATCTATTCTATAGACTCCTGAGTTAACTGAACTGAGTACTCAGCCATAGTATAAGTACATACACTATAGATACTGAATATCGGTATCTTTGATGTAGTGGATCCCAGGTCACATGACTCGTCGCCATGTTGTGGATTAAAAAGGCGCTAATAAATTTGAGTTTTTATAAAGTTACAGAATGATTTAAAAAAAAAAAGACATAATTCGATCGTATCATGAAAATTGTTTATAGCGAGTATATTTTTAAATTAGAATTATATAATAATATAATGTTAACGAACTCATTAT
>Ga0157363_1007476_pt1 | contig 10345 bp, 3 predicted proteins | sample AttsexASBM1_FD_111477 | JGI IMG/M metagenome (GOLD analysis project Ga0157363, IMG submission 111477) | Fungus gardens microbial communities from leaf cutter ant in Ribeirão Preto, State of São Paulo, Brazil - Atta sexdens ASBM1 | ecosystem: Host-associated > Fungi > Mycelium > Unclassified ...
AGAAGAAGAAGAAGAAGAAGAAGAAGAAGAGAAGAAGAAGAAGAAGACAACGATTATAACTAAGAAAATGTTGGAGAATAGAAGGACCGGCGCCACTCTTCGAAACGGTGCTCTGTCCGGATCTTTCGTGGTGTGCAGACTCGCGCGCCAACTCGCGGGGGTAAACAGACGAAATTATATCGAAGAAAAATTACCTCGAGATAATAGTGATTAATGATCGGACGGATGGGCGCGTGTGCGTGGAAACAGGTACGTGTGCGTGCACGTCAGTACGCCGATGCCCGGTAAAATATGATACTTCAGTAAACTCTCCTCTCCACTACACTGCTTCTATCCCCTTCAAACGTTCCCCTAAGTATATCGCGTACTTCACTATGCAGTCCCACCGACTTTGGCGACACGGAGCGCAGCGATGAAAGAAGAACTCGAGAGGAGCCAGACACAGCAATCTTCTCTAATTAACGCATTAAGACTAATCAGAGGCAAGTCGGGTTATTCTCGTTCGGCATTCGGGCCCACTCGCTTAGATTTAACGCATCGCCTAAATTAATTCTAATTATTTCCGCGGCACGTACTCAACGACGATTCGCACGCTAGATGGCGATTTGCCTTGCGTTACTAATATATTGTTTATACAATTTTTATAATGAACAAATATTGAGTCGCTATACATTCCAGGTCAAAAGTTTGAAAATACTTTTTACAACTTTAATTTTTTTAAATTACTTATACAAATATTCATAATAATAATGTTTTTTTAATTATAATTCTTCATGTACAGTAATAATTATTGGATCTAAAGAAGTATCCTTAAAAATTTTTTAATGTATATTTAAATAAATAATCTCAACAATTTTTTTTAATACCTTCCCAAACTTTTGATCAGAAACACATTTAAAAAATTGACATTTTTGAAATTGCTTACAATTAGTCGAATATCCAATAATGTATTTTTTAATAATAATTCTTCAAATCCAATAATAGTTATTGGATCTAAAAAATTGTCGATAAAAAATACTTTGTTATAGATATTTGAATAAAAATGACAAATTTTTAAAATATTTCCACTGTAATTTTTCTACAACACATACACACATATCATAATTGAGCATTTGAATAGAGGAAAATATTTCTTCCATCAGATTTGATTTTGATATATATATATATATATATTACGTATATAATAGAACATTATATGTATTATACAACATTATATAATTATAATAAAGACAAAGCATTATTATAATTTCTACAACATTTATCATAGTCTCAATTTTTGAAATAATTATTATAGGATGTATAATTAGATTAATAATAATAGGCCGCAACAATAATAATTGTTTTGATAGAGAAAGAGTTAAACGTGACTCTCGTATTTCCTCGTTCAAGACGCACCGCAGAGTTGTCAATGACAATGACTGGTCCGCTCCCTCAAAGAGGAAGGAGAGAAGACATGTAGTGGGGAAACTGGTTTAAATATTTTCTGGGCACGTGTTTTACATAGGTAGAGATATACCCGCTCCTCTCTGACGCTCGAATGTATAAGGCCTGCGTCGCTATCTCGGGTCAGATCTCGGCGGTGATCTTCAGCTCTCATTTTTTCGTACGGTCACTCCGCTATTATGCTCATCCACGAGGGTCCCTCGGGAACTCGTTTGTGTACAAAAGCCCTCCCGGCCGTTATTAATTATCGCGATATGGTATGCTCGCGAATAGAGGAAATTCGACATGGGTGAGATCCGCTTGCGCACGGGAAATTTTCTCGCAATACATTAAAAAAAATATCAGTAATATGAGATTTAATAACTTTTTTGCAATACTATATCACGTTAAACATAACGGTAAATAATAGTATATCTTATAATTCTGGTAAGTATTCGAGTCAATGTATCATTAAGATCAGCAAATTACTGTAAAAAATAAAATGTTAATTTAAAGACGTATAGTGTACTTTCTTAACAGTTTTGTGTTAATTTTAACATTTTTGCATGTCTCAGAAAGTCCACTATATATCTTTAAATTAAAATTAACATTTTATTTTTTACAATGTATATATTTGAGATTTTTATAAATCAAAATATTTTCCTCCAAATGAAAAAAAAATGTTTTAATGTTACATAACTAATAACATTAGACTTAATATTTAACATTAAATTTTTAATATTAGATCTAATATTTAAGTAAAATTGAATATAAAATACTTGAGCTTTACTTATTTACTGGAAATAATTTAGACCACAAGAGATTAATTCTTTCTTCATAATAATTTTTCAGATCCAGTAACAGTTATTGGATCTAAAAAATTGTCGATAAAAAATATTTTATTGTAGATATTTGAATAATTCCAAAAATGACAAGTTTTTAAAAACGCAATATATGCAATATATGCGACGCAATTATAATATATTCATAATTCATTAACTGTAAATTAATTACCTCATTAATTTAATCCTCCGTCTGAAATATGAATTTTTTTTGCACGAGTGAAATTTTTGCACGATTTCAAATTTCTCCGAAATGCAGGAGGACAGAGTCCAGTTCCTCTTCCTAAAATAATAAAATTGTTAAAAAAAAACTTTTTGATAATATAACAGAGATATTGAAAAGTAATTTTAAAATCTACTATTGAAAAGTAATTTTAAAATCTAAATCTAAAATCTTTTTTAAAGCCTAAAATAGTAAAAAACAGATGGAAGATTAAATAAAAACGTAAAGACTAGAATAATTATAGAAAAAAATTTTCATGCAGACAAGCTCTTTCAATAGCAAAAATTACTACTTTCTCTTACATATTTGAAAATTAATATACTTTCAGCAAGAGACACAGATGACACAAGTGTAACATAGTGAACCATTACATTTATTTATTAATATTAGACAAAGATGAAATGATCACTGTGTTATACTGGCTGCATTCAACAGAGAAAGCAGCTTTGAAACTGTTGTGAAATTCTTTAACATGATTGATTTATACATTTAGATCTAGTAATTCATAAACATACAGTTATTATTACACGTAACGTTATCTATTATAATTTCTCACTCCATTATAACTCCACAATATAATATATATTAGCCTAATATTATATTTGTTCGTACGACAAAGCATTTAAAGCCTATTGATTGGCTGCAAGAAAGAGAAGTTGTCAGATCTTTCTATCTTATAGCCAAACTTAAAATCTTTGCCATACGATAGACAAATGTAATACCAGCCTTACAGTTATACTGTTGAGTGAAAACTGCGAAATTGAAACAGATATGTAACTTTTTGTTTTCTAGGAAGGAACTAAGAGCAAGACCAATTATATTAAAGAATTTTATAACAGTTGCAAAGCTGCTTTCTCTGAGGGTCGATTGTGTGTTTTGAAACGAGATGAAAATTACAAAAGCGAGCAAAATCATTAGAATATTCATAATTTAATTAGTCAATATCTAGTAACCTCTGCTCACTTTTGTAATTTTTATTTCATTTCAAGATCCACAATCGATTCTCTGCTGGACACAGTTTATCACGTTTCTTGCTAGAAAGCACTAATTACATTTATCATTCAAGGTCTTGCTTTCTCATGCAATTTTGTCACATTCATGATATTACTGCAAAAAACTACTCACCGTCCTGATGAGCGGTCACTATTTTCCCGCAGGATTCGATGACAGTGTAGCCTCCAGTCACCCAAGTTCGTTTGACTCGCTCGCACGATTGTACCGAAGTTAATTAGGTTAAATGTGCGATCGTCACTCGAGAGCTCCGATCGAATTTAATCACGATCGTCGCGCTTAATATTCTGCAGGTAATTGATACAATTCAAGTAGATTATACAACCTACGTGCCGTTAAATTCGCGCTTAACGAATCGTCTTTCATAATACACGCGCACATAAAATTGCTACAGAAAAAAAAACAACTAAAATCATTAGCTTCTTTTTAATGATAAGGCGAAAACGACGCAGTTTCTCATAAAACGACAAACGAAAGTTCAATCAATTTCTAAGCGATTAACCATTAACTTGAATCGTCAATTTTGCTTCTTCATGTGTATTATATACGTCATCATTCGTATTTACATTGATATAATTGTGATAACAAAGCAAAGATGTTTACATCGTCGTTAATTAGGTTCGGGCCATTAAAGTCTATTTGCAAGCGAGCAACGCGAATGAAAACAATTGAGCCGCGAACGATTACCGCCAAATCGTGATTCAAGTAACAAACGATTTTTCGTCGAACTTTCGATCGAACCAAAAGATCACCCGAACAAGAACGGACGAATTAGATGTGTCTCCGGTATCTTCCGAACTGTAAACGAGTCGCGGCAGATCACCTGAAAACAATCCGCATTAGCGAGCTATTCTTCCCGAACGTCGTTATTATGTCGTCGTTCAAGGTGCTTGATACAATGTTTACGTATCTGGTAATGCTCGCACGAGCGGTGCCCGTTAACGAATTATCACATCGATCGATAAATGTACGTCGCATCAATCGAGTATACGGGAGCACTCGCGTTGTCACACGCAAAATGCCACTAAAACTTGACGGAATTCACGGAAAAACGCGCGCAATCTCGATCTTGTCCCGTTTATAATAACCAGTAATCGCGAATCAAACCCGCCGACAACTTCGCGGAAGTAGATATGGCGCGACCGGCCGATGTAAGTGGCGCCATCTGTGGTGGCGGCTGCGAACTACGGTCATTCGCTACGCGTAACGCTAGAATACCGCCAATTCACCGCGAAAGTTCGCGAATTTTGTTTTGAATATGTTCCTCGACGAATCCTACGATTATCAAGATGTTCGAAGAGATTTCGCGGCATAGGTTAGTTAATTCCATTTAATAATTTAACAAGTCGTGGGCGCTACAAATAATTCTCTTAATAAGCGGCGTCTACAATGAGATTTGCAAACTTACATAAGGTGCTTTCCAACAAGAATACAATCGTTGTTTCATTCTTGTTTAATGTAGGCAAACAACGATGTAATGATTCATTGTGTTACATTGTGTCTGACTGTGCCCTTATTGGAAAGCACCCACAAACTGTAAGAAATTTATCGATTATAATCGAATGCGAAAAAACTAACCTACTATGATGAATCAATTTTTTAACGTTAGAGTTTAAATTTGATGTTTTAAGATCTCATTGTAGATAATGCTTTATATTGATCGTTATACATCCCATACAGAAATCTAATTTGATATATATTGTATATATTGACTAATTTAATACTGAAAATTACTTATTTTGAATATTGAACGTACTAAACAAGTTTTTATTACGCGTGTAAATGCAATAGAAATAATTGTTACTGTACAAAAGTACAATCGTACTAAAATACAATCTAAAGTACAATCGCAAAATAAATCATATAAATCATATTCAACCCAAAGAATAGAAATATATTAATATGAAAGGGATAAATATAGGAAATGGGGAAAGAAAGGGAACTAAGAAGAGGAAAGAGATTGTATAATATGAAGATAAGATTCTGATAATGATGAAGATTCCGTCATTTTACCTATTAAGTCCTGTCTTTTAATATAAACTTTTAATATTTCAGAAATTAATCTTTTGTTATTACTCAAAATAAGTAATTAATTACTGCTTTCCAATATTAAATTTTTGAATCGATTCGATCTTCATGTGATTCATTTATCCGTCGTGTAAATTATTATTATGGATATAGGGTCACTTAATGTGACAAGTATGAGATAAGAAATTTCGAGTACGAACATCGTAATATAACATATACTTTTACAGAAATCCAATTTAGTACTAACCAATTTAATATCTAGTGAAAATTACTTATTTTTAATATTAAAAGCAAACAGTGATTTTAATATAAATTTTTTTAATCATTACCTTCCAGTATTACATTTCTATTTAATTTTCACAAAAAATGTTGCAGAAATATCTATTCTAATCTATAAGAAAATATTCTTTATTAAAGATAAAAAAAGATAAAAACAGAATAAAGTAAAGTAAAGAAAAGAATAAAGTAAAAATTTTATAATATTCTTTAAAAGATTATTATAATATTATTTATTATTATTACAATATATTATCCAAATGAAAATAAATTTTTGTTTTGATTACATGAATTTTTCTCTTTAAAATTTGTAGTAAGTACATTTTAAGATTGTTAACAAGAAAATACTTTTTGTCAAAATAAAAAAAGAGTTTAATTAACTAGGTCTTTACTTAAACTAGTTCTACTAAAATATCATTCTGCTAACAAAATGATTACACAATTTATTTTATTCTTTTAAGTAATCTGTTTTTATCTTTTTTCTTTTGGATAATATACTATAATAATAATGAATATTTATTAATAATCTTAATTAATAATCCTTTAAAAAAATATTATAAAATTTAAGTCAATATATAAAATATAGATTGGCGTGTAAATGCAATAGAAATAATTGTTACTGTACAAAAGTACAATCATACTAAAATACAATCTAAAGTACAATCGCAAAATAAATCATATAAATCATATTCAATCCAAAGAATAGAAATATATTAATATAGGAAAGGGATAAAAATAGGAAATGGGGAAGGAAAGGGAACTAAGAAGAGGAAAGAGATTGTATAATATGAAGATAAGATTCTGGTAATGATGAAGATTCCGTCATTTTACCTATTTAAGTCCTGTCTTTTAATATAAACTTTTAATATTTCAGAAATTAATCTTTTGTTATAAGATGGTTCACTATCCAAAATTTTGATACTACTCCAATCAGAATCATGATTAAAATTAATTCGGTGGTCAGAAATAACCAAAGGAAATCCTTTTTTTCTTTATATCTGACATATGTTCATTTAATCTAATTTTTAATTTTCTTTTGGTCTGACCAACATAGCTTGCTTCACAATTTTCACAAGAGATTATATAATCTATTTTTTGATGGGAATATAAGTCGAGGTAGTTTTTATCTGTAATTTTTTAAGATATTAGGAATAGAATAAAATACAATAATTTACAACCCAGTTTGAGAGCTATAGGAATAAAGACAAACTTTTTAGAGACAAACTTAACATATGGTACAGTAAAATATTTATCTTTGAATCTGTCTTTTTTATTTGAATGAAGATTATTATCTGTTTTCTTTTTATTGTGAATATGGTAATTAATTCTTTTTTGTATGGTGGAAAAAATAAAGTTAAGCGGACAGCCATTATCTAAAAAAATGTGAATAGAATTAATAAAATTCTTTTGTTGAATCTTAGAGTGAGATAATAATACAATCCTATAATATGGTAATTAATTCTTTTTTGTATGGTGGAAAAAATAAAGTTAAGCGGACAGCCATTATCTAAAAAAATGTGAATAGCATTAATAAAATTCTTTTGTTGAATCTTAGAGTGAGATAATAATACAATCCTATCACCATAGATAACTCTTCTCTTATGTCACAAAAGATGATGGGAAAGGAAATTCAAGAATCTACCAAAAAAAAAGTTGATACTTATCAAAAATGATTTTATTTATTATAACAATAACTGTAGTGTCCAAAAAATTAAATTTTCCATTATTCCCAAATTCCATAGTAAACTGTAGTCTTGTATGTAACGAATTAAAAGTGTCAAAAATGTCATTCAAAGTGTCAGGAAGGGGCTGCTAATATAATATCATCTACATACCTAAAATAAAATGATGAAAGTTGTGTAGGTAATATATTTATATATTAAAGAAATAAGTTAGTATTATAAAATTTAGTAGTATTATAAAATATATAAGTATTATAAAATAAGTTAGTATTATAAAATTTTTCAAAAAAGTGATTTTATATTAGTAAATCGAGTTATTTTTATTTAATAATTTTAATTGAAATTTACTAGAATTCAAAATATATTGAAATAAACTTGGATAAATTTACGATAGATTTGCGGATGAAATTTTGAGATACTTGTGAAACAAGTAATTAATATATATTTCAATTATGTGTTTTTCTGTGTGTTCCCATACAGCATAGAAGCTGACAGTAACATGTGCAACGTTTGCAATATTATCGGAACGTTGAAATGTTGCTATAATATTGCTGAAATGAATTGTATTGTATGGAAATATCTAATGCGAATTTCTAAATATATATAATACTCGCATACATCATTATCATCAAAGTTACGTCGAGTTACTAATGAATAGGCTATATATAGCTGTATATTATAGCTACTTATACGCGGCAAAGCATTACTACAATGAAAGAAAAAAATGTTGCAATTATTATAATTTGATTATGATTTATAGTCATTTTCGGTGCAATTGTATATTATATATTTTTTGGAGAACTTGATTGACTATGAACACAATTATTACTCTTAATATTCTAGCAGTAATAACTAGAAAAATTGAGCTCCTAACCGTAATTATTTTACCAATTTGCAATTATAGTCACAAATACCAAACAATTTTCTCAATGTAATTATCGTCATTCTTAATTTTGTTCGATATAACCCACGTGAGATACTCGAACGACGAAATCCTGGTCTGTGCCACAACTGTGCACCTTGGAATTCTTAAAATTATAACACGAATAGCGAAGGATAGTTGAAAACTTCCTCAGACGTGGGCGACGAATTTCGAGCCCTTTAAAAGCAGTCTCCGATCGGTGCAGCTGCGACAGCTTAACGTTTCCGAATAATGTCCTGGAACTCTCTACTAGAAACGACGGTCTGCCATTAAGAGCCGGGACACGAACGACGTTTCGCCCGGATAAATATTTGAAACGTCTCCTTGACGATCTTGAGAGGTTCATTACAGAGGATTACACGACTCATATCGACGACTTAGAATTCACCTTTCGCGCCGGAAGGCGCGATCACAGTCTTTGCAGACTGATTCAAATGCGGCAAATTAGTTCACTCTGCGTTTTCCCGCTTTCAATACTCCCTTTTTCTTCCTCCCCTTCTCTCTCTATCTCTCTTTCCTTCTCGTTCATGTAATCGCAGGCTTCTTCCGCATCTTCCGACTTAATTTCCGGTTCTCTCCGCGATCACTTAAAGTTCCTCGCGTTTAAGCCGAATACTCAGAAGTTTTGCCGTAAATGATGCGGGCATTACGCGGAATAAATGATCGCATGCTAATAAGGAAATGGACGTTAACTAAAAGGAGCGTGAATAGTGAAACGAGTTTTCTCAAGTAAATAGCAAGCAAAATAAACAACGTCGTTATTCAGAAAGAAATGATGAAAGAATCGCGTTCCTTCCTCGCCAAAGAATCGGTAACTTTTTCTCAACTAATGAAGGTCTCATTAATAACGCGAAACGCGAAGGAAATCGCGAAAGATCGGAGATACGCGGTAACATCTCGATAGCGGTGCTGAGGACTTCCGTCGTCACGATACACGATGAAAGGGCAGCCTTTCTCATTTACCAAGACCTTCTCGTAGTCGTCGTCGTCGTGCACACACGTAGGAAATGCACGGACGTATTGTGTGTATTGTACGTGGGCTCGAATTCGGTTAAAATTAGCATCCCAGGACGCTATAGGACAACGCCGTCAGGGTAATAGGCGTTTAAGGCTTAATGTATGCATTGAAAACTATTAGGTATTCAAATACTCGGATTGCATTACGCCGCACTATAATACCTGACTTCCTCCGGTGGCTGCCGCCGCCGGCGAAATTGCCACTATTATTCTTATTATATTTTATTTATTAGCCACGCCGGCCTTAATCCACCTTAATGGCATCAGCGCGAGTCGAGACATCCCGTTTGTCTCACGAATAAAAGACTTGCTTTAAAAGCAAAGTTCATACATATTCTTTTTCTGCGCAACGAGACTATCATGAAGTTGAAAAACTGAATGTTTGAAATTCGAACGTCGTCATATGGCGATATGATGAATTGCGTTATGTTATTCTCTTGAGTTAAAAAAATATAGAGAGATACACACATTGAAAAAAGCATCTAGTTACATTAATTGAAATTCTGATTGAAAATGGACAAATCAGAATTTTCTGGTTGAATCTATTATAATTCTAATTGAAATATATAACCAGAATTCTGATTGATATCAGAATCTTCTAGTTCATTTCATTTTGAATCAGAAATCATTTTTATAGTGGAATAGAAGAATTTTGTATTTGTGTTAAAATAGATTTAAATCTTTTTCATCAAATTTTTTAACATATTCTTATGTTAATTTAACATAATAATGATTATGTTATTTGAATACTTTGTTAAATTGATATATTTAACATTTTTAGTGCTGAAATAATATAATTTATGAGTAAATAAATGATATAAAAATGATTTTAAAATGTGAATTCTAAAAATAAATGAATAAAATATATATTAGTATAACATATTATAAAATATTTATAAATTTAATTAATTTCACTGAAAAA
>Ga0157363_1007479_pt1 | contig 10343 bp, 3 predicted proteins | sample AttsexASBM1_FD_111477 | JGI IMG/M metagenome (GOLD analysis project Ga0157363, IMG submission 111477) | Fungus gardens microbial communities from leaf cutter ant in Ribeirão Preto, State of São Paulo, Brazil - Atta sexdens ASBM1 | ecosystem: Host-associated > Fungi > Mycelium > Unclassified ...
CGTTGCGAGTGTCAAATAGAATGCAACGATTTTTCGTAGCGTATTGTAATATCTTTATAATGCAATCGATTGTCGACAAATTTTTTTATAACCTAATCCGTCTGGCAATTTACATAATTTTTGAACTCAATGATTCGAGTCGAGATAAATATCTTAATAAGATATATGTTCGTAATCTGATGATTAATTAATCAAGAGATGATTTTTTTCTGAAAGTAATAAATTATTTCGTGAGTATGTCGTAAGAGCTCAGATCACGCGAATAATTATGTTAAACGACTTTATTTATGGCATTCTTTTATTTATTATATAATAACGACATACTGATTAATCACGTATATGTTTACGTTCTTTTTTTACGCTCAGATAATAATTATTATAAAATTTATTTTCTTTATATCATATAAAATTCATTATACGAATTTAGGATAGATTTTACGAACAGATTTTATAGTTCGTAAATTATTTATTACCGTTGCAATCTCAGAATATTATGTGGCTAGAAACATAAAGATAATAAAAGGTAAACAATCTAGGGCAAGAGGAGTGAATTTTAGTATAGTGAATTTGTAGTCTATAAACGACAACTATGATCGAATAAACGGAGCTTCTTCATCAAACGAATAGATAGTTCGTCGAACGGGGACAGGTTTAGCTTTCTGCGGAATATACGGAGAGAGATGAACTTGAGAGCAGGGAAAGAATTGGCAAAGGAAGCGATATAAACGAAACTGTCGTGGTGGCTCAGCCACGAAATGCAGAATATTTCATATTTTTCTGTGAATATACGTTTGCGCAATAAAGTGGATATCGAGATCCGGACCACTGATGGAGGCTCTCAAGCATCCTCGCCACTAACACAACAACCTGCAGTTCGCTATGCGCGACCACTGATACCAATTCGCGGCAGTTACACTCACGTGTATCTACGTGACGACGTGGCGCACCGACGTCCACACGGATAAGCAGACGTATCGACGTGTCTCCCTATAACTGATTGCAGCGGCATAGTAGATAGAGAAGATAGCAAAAGCTTTTCATTTTTGGTCGCTTTTCCTACTTCTCTTTTCCGCGTATGTTCGCCCCCTTTGCAAGCTGCAACACCGCGTTCCTCATTCTTCTTTTCCACACTCATCGTTTTCATTCTCCCCATTATCCCCCGTTTTCTTTTTCGTTTTTCTCTACCAGTACCAATCTGACTGTTCACCGAGCGTTCTTCTTCTTCTCTCTTTCTCCTTTATCATCGCCACTTCTTCGACCAAAGGGAACTCTATAAATTCGCCCAGAGAAATTGTCACGAGAAATATGGAATATTGAGTGCGAGCAAAATTACCCTTGTCGCCTAGGAGACGCCGTCGAGAACAAGGAACGAGCGGCAGTTACGTAGGACCTTAGTGAAGTAGTATACGGGGGTTGTGTGTCATCGTAAGGAGGGTCGAAGGTTCTAAGTCATGCTAGTTTCCTCTTTTCCATCATACTCTTCGTCTCATTGTCGTCTTGGCTCGCGACGCCTCGTGCAGCGTAGACAGAGAACGTCTGTTTGAATTCAGGAATTTGTTGCCATGACGACGACCTGTCTGTGTACCTGCATGAATACGCGTCCCACGTCTGTCTGGCCGGTGACGAAGGAGACGACGAGGGATCTGTGACGCGACTCACCGCATCAATTTTCCACCCGTTATCGCTGTTCTTCCGTCATCCGCTTTTTGCTTCAGGAAGGAGTTCTGCTTTTACGGCGAGACGCTTTTTTTTTTTAATTTTCTGCCAAGAGTAACACAGATTGGTACTAAGAGAAGCGTATAAATATACTTACGTTTAGGATTAATTAGATTTCTAATTACACGTCAAAATTGGAATTTCAATTCAAAGACGTTATTTCATAAAGAACAATAAAATAACGATAAAGAAGATCTCGCGCGCGCGTAAAAATAAGTAAAGTATAAAAACAATAAAAGAAAAAAATAATATAAATTATACAAAAATATTTTTGATAGGTTTTTTTTTAAACAAAACATTTATTTGTAAAAAAATATTAACAGTGTTACAAATTGATCGCTGAATTCTAACGATAGAAGAGAGATTGTCGAATTTATCAACCTTGTCATTCACAGTTTTTAAACATAGCTTTTTTTCTTGTACAATATGAAACATCGAAAAATCTGTGAAATTTACCTGCACTAGACAATGTTTGCGCACGATGTCGTCCGCTTCAAAAACAGATTTTTTTTTTTTAAATAAACGTTTCACCCGAGGCTAAAGAGATCGAGGAATAGTGTTTAAAGTTTCTTACCGAAAAAACAATACAGATATGTTTATAAATAAAATTGATAACTTTTTTGGTGAGTAACGGAACGGTGAGAAATCATTTTGCAAAGGTATGTATGGTAAGAGACGCGCGAGCGATGAAAAGAACGTCACTTGCGTCTTTTACTGTTCTGACGAGACAATCATTTCAAATCCGCGGCACGACACCCACCTGATACGAAGTGACAGACGGCCCCAACGTCGGGTAAGCCATCGTATGACAAGGCAGAAAGAACGTCAGTTACATCAACCCTCTGTCGAGTAAAAACAAATGGCGCGTTTTGCAGTCTGTAAGCGACACTTTTTCCACCATGCGGGCAAAGCGATAACTTGTCGCGTGATTTCTCGTCATTGAAAACGAGACTGATCTTCAGATATATAAAATTTCATTGAATTTTGCTTACAAAATTATATTAATATAACGAAATTACATTATCGTTCGATAAATTAAGGTAGTAATTGTTTAATTATAATATATAATTATAAGTTATGATATCATAAGCGATTTATTAGACTAATAATTGGCAACCTATTCAATTGAATCAGTTTATAACTAGCAAAGATGTAATTAGAATGATTAATTATCTAATTACTTTTTGAAAGGTATAACAAATAAATTGGAACAGAGACGTTATTTCAGCTTATATCAAATTCACGAAGAACGGTACCAATCTTCAGTAACTCATATCGGCCCGTATGCGTGTCGCGCACGTATAACCACAATCGCGCAGAGGCGTTAGTTTGTTATTACGGATAGGTAACCCTGCAAAACGTGAGCGGGCGTTAACGTCTGCGTATAAATTATTAGTCGATATTTCAAGCATGACGTCACTTCCGGCAATGTGCCGGCTGGTTTCCGCCGTATGATGGATGGTCCCACCTGCACCCCCTATATCCCTCCTGTCCAGCCATCCTACTCGTCGAGCTCTTCCTCAAATCATTGCATATATATAGTGCACAAACGTATACAAGTGTAAACCATCATCCATACGCATCGTACATATACTGTACATACGCGAGTATTTACGAGGAAGCTTTTGAAGAGGGCGAATAATCGAATGATGCGACAATCGAGCGTAAATGGTACCATTTTTTTTCCATTTACCCTCTCTACGAGAAATAGAGATTTTCTCGGAAGACATTCAACGGCACGTTTCAACGGACGACTGCCCCGTCCTACAAAAGAAAAAAAAATCAATCCTTGGACACTGTTCCATGCTCGCGCCATCCGTCGATTTTATAACGCCAGTTCAATCCGTAATTAATAACGGGAGTACGATGTCGAACGATATCATTTCTTACCGATTGCCTCCCTCATGTCGTTTCTACGTCAGATAAGGGACAACGGTGGAAGAGAATAAAAGGCAGCGATGAGAAAAGAAATGGGAAGGTTCCAAGTAATGTACGATGGTGACGGTACATCGTGCGTTCTTTGTATTTATGGCTATCGAAGAATCACCAGATGTTTGTGAAAGAGATTTACAAGGATTATTCTTGGGTAATTCAAGAAAATCATGTAGACTTTAAAAGTTTAAAAAATTACGAGTAATACGAATATTACAATTCAATTGTTTTTGATAATGAGACGAATTTTGTAGAGAGATTTTTGTAAGGTATATTAGTTCTTATATATTAAAATTCCTGGGAGAGGAAAGTCATAGAGAAATTGTCAAAATTTCCGTTATTATTCTTATATATCAATTTAAATTATTTTTAATTAAATATTTTAGATCTGAAATTTTTTTAACTAACAAGTTGAAAATATTAAATACATATGGTAATAACTAATGATTAATATCAGCTTAACAAATAGTGTGTGTTTGTAGTAGGTTTTCAAAATAATAAATCTTTTAAAATAATCAATTGAGCAATTCTGTTTCATGTAATTCGTGTACTATTCTAATATGATTTGTTTGTATCTTTTTAAAATATTAATTTCGTTTTTTAATGCAATTAAAAATGGTAGATTGATTCTGTTTTATATTTATATTAATATTTATTTTTATAAGTGTTAAGAATAATTTATTTTACATTTTTTATTGAAATAATTTACTCAATCTAAATCTTGATTGAATAATATTTTATAAATGTTATTACAAAATTAATTATTTTATTAAATAGATATATAATAGATAGATATAATGATTATCTATACACTGTTTAATACCCAAAATCTCCGAACTTTACAGTTTTACTTATTTGGAAGACATTTTATATTGAACATGTTATTGACAGAATTTGCATATCGTCAAGATTTTTAATAAATTGGGATTTTGAATAAAATGCGGGAAAAATAATGTTTTTGACCGTTTTCAATATTTTTTACGGTAAAATAGAAACTTATTTCTAAAAATTCTACGGGATTTAAAAACACAATTTAAGAGTTTTCAAATGAATTTTAGTTCATTATACAACATATTTCCATCAAGAGTTTGAATTTTTAGATTTCCTGTGTAATGCAATTTAAAAAAAAATCACTTTTCTCGTACTCAGCGTACTGTAGTATGTACTGGAATATGTACTTTGATACGTTAAACAGAAAAAAGTAATTTTTTTGTTGAACAATATGATTATTTAGAAAGTCTTAAATTCAAACAGTAATAATTTAGTGAAAATAAGTCGTACGATGCAGCAATGGTGAATCACAATTTAAAATCTTTTAAATTATTTCAAATGCCGTAGATTTTATTTAGATTTTATTTATAAAGATTTTGTTTTGTCGGAAAAATGACTGAACATATCATTTTTTTATATATTTCGCCTCAATTAAAACTCAAAATCCTGACATGTTACGCAAATTTTGTCAACAGCATTATATTCAGCGTGAAAAAAATTTGTGATGTCACTTCGGAGAAGAAAAATGTTGTTTTTTCTCACAAATGTTATGATAATTAGAGACAAAATTAATTATTCTCTGATATATTTCTTTTATATTAAAGTTATTACCAAGAGAATTTAATATATGAAACAGAACGAAAATGAAATCTCTAATATATTTTATCTCAGTAAGAAACGTAAGATTGATTTGAATCACGATTACAATTGATTCGTGATTGTACTTAAAATTTTTTAAATACAATAAAATTTGAATACAATAAATTATATCGTTACTGAATAATTTTGATTTGTTTAATTGCCACGAATATCATCAGTATGAAATCATGTAGGTAATAGAGCCGATCCTATTTTCCGTCATTTAAAGAGGCATGAGGTAGTTGAATCTGAGGAGCTTACATGTGGGATTCTTGCCACCACAGTTGGAATTTCAGTTCGTCCGTAAATAAGACGCTGGGGTTATTAGATATCTGGGATACGGATCAAATTCCAATTTCAGCGGCAGAGGTCAAGAGGTTGCCTTCCCAGATTAGGAATGAAAGAGACATAGTCTAGGTCGGTTTGTCTGCCTCAAGAGAAACTTGGCCAGATCTTAAGCAAAGGATAAAGCATACTAAACCATCCCGTAAGATGTCATCTCTAATCTGTACTCGCGAAGTTTCACGATTGTGTAAGAATAGAGCATTTCAACAGTAGTTTAGATTCATATCGTAAATGATTAATATTATCCGCTCGTAGCATACAGAGTTCATTGTTTTATCTTTTCTATGTTATATATGAGAAATATGAAACACGATGCAGCGCGTGGCCTCCACAAACAAGCTATTTTTATTAAGGCATTTTATAAGAATTCTTTTATTTGGTAATAAATACGTTTGTAGTGTATTCGGACGGTTTTCTGTCAATGAAAGCGCACATTCATATATATCCGTACGATGAGACAAAAGATAGACCGTACGATGGACTGTTGGATGAGTGATGTTAAACTTTTACGATCGTTTATACTTTCCGCGTGCACTCGTTCGACTCGTAAAATTTACATGCTAGATACTTCGACACGTGTTATAGAGTAATATACGACGAATGACGATCCGCTCGTGTATGTATATCTTCATACGGGAGGGAAATGGTACAGTTTCGATCAAAGCTTATTTGACGTGTTGCATATAGCGGAGCGAGAATTAGTTGGATGTTCTTTCACCGAAAATCATAAATATTACGACATTTATATATTCCAATTAAAGCTCAGTTATTTATCACGTTTTTTTGTAATGTCGCGTATTATAGTTATGGTTTATATTAAAATAACGAAATATTTTTCACAGATATTATAGTGCGATACAATAACACATATAAATGTAATAAAAGAATTCTTGTTTTATTTGGTTCTCAATATTTAAACTAAGATAAAAAAACACAATTAGAAACAACTGATAGCACACTCCAGTTGATATTAGCGTATCTATATTTTATGTATGTGAATAAGAATGAGAGAGAAATAGAAAATTCTTGCTAATTACATTCCTTCTTTTTTCTTTATATATATACGAACTTGTTTTAAATCATTTTCAGTGTATTAATATTATAATTAAAACCATATATTCTTAATGGAATCAAAAGTGATGTTATTAACATATAAAATATAGATATACTAATCAATTGTAGTATACTCTAATTGTTAACACATAAATATATAATATATTAGATCAGCGATCTCACATCTCTTTTTTCGATTAATCTTACAATTTAGCCATGATTATTAAAAGCAAAGTTAATTTACGTTTTAAAATTATGTTTTGACTTTAAAGATAACATAATTCATATTACATAATTTTCAAAATATTCGCGAACATAAGACTGAAATGCATCAAAATTTGTTAAAGATTTGTTTTCGCAGTGTTAATTTAAATTTCTTACATTAGAGATACATTTTGTTACGAAATAACTATCTATCTAGTTTATTGTGTGTGATACTTAATTGCATATTAATTGTACGATCAAATTCGCATAATATATTTCTAACATATTCCATAAAAACTATTCGTATAATTTTTCTATATCTGCATATATAAGATATGATAAAATCGAAGTCACATATTCATACCACATATCTTTTCCGTTAACCGTTTCAAAGTATTTTTCATTCTCTTTCCTATAATTCCGTTAAAACGAACAAAAATAACTTGTTATAATAATCGCATTTATTGCGAGTATTTTTATCTTTGAAGAAGAAACGGAAATATCGTGACGATATAAAATGTAAAAAGATAAGATATCCGAATAGATATCTATTTTGAACGTAGAATGGAGGCTGTAATGGCTTCTTACATATTTTCGCGCTGGATACAGGCGACGGATTTTCAAATTTTTCGACGTTATCGGAAATCGAAACGACCTATCGATCGTAATCCCGTGTGGGACGGCGTGGAGCGACATGGGAATCAAGAGCTGTGTGAGTCTACCAACTCGATGCTTCGTTTACCGCGGGCGCTTCGTTACCTGCACGTTTGCCTTTCCCGCCGAGCTCGAAAACCACCGTCAACTACCGGGTTTTCTCCCTTCGCCTAGCACGTTCCAGTTTCAATGGCAGATAAAATAGCGCGATGTCCAGCCTCCGCCAACACTACCGTTACCGTTCACCATCCCCGTACATCCCCGCGACCGGTCAATAGCGGGCGATGTGAACACCACCAACGTGCCGCTGGCACTTTTAACCGTTTCTCTCTTGCACCACTGCTTCGTTTTCACTCGATTTTATTCCCCTGTGTCCTTCAGTCTATCATGGGCTGCTCATCTCTGTTCCCGTCATTCTTTCTATTCCTAATAACACTTTTCTCTTCTTTCATTTGTTCGATCTGCCGATCTCTCTTCCACGTTTTCATTTTCCCTACCCCTATTATCCCTGTCTCTTGATTTTTTCCAGCTCTTCTCCATTATATTCTCCTGATTCTCTCGAGCGAGCTGGCCGAGTTATTTGTCCTTGGCAGAAAAAAGATAACCGCTCGCAGAGATACGCAGCGTCGCCTATTTTTCGGTACGTGAATGTTGGAGATTGAACGAGCGAGCGAGCGGGCAGGCGGGCGGGAGGACTGTATGAGGCATAAAAAAAATCATCCGCGAAAAATCGGAATGTAGTTACCAATCTGCAATGCAAACTCGCGGTTTCGCGTCAGTTATGCCTGGCGAACGGGAGAGAAAAAAAAGAAACGATGTGGAGAGACAGATGTATGGAGCTTTGGTTAGTCTAGGAAGCGAGGAATCTCGTTCGGTTCTGATAATTGTTTCATTTAATATCGAGAACAAGCATCCAAGTCCTCCTCACTTATTAACTTAGAAAAGCGCATCGAAATAGTTTATGCTATTCTCCGTGATATGATGATTTGTGAAAGTCTCAAGTTTATATCTCTTAATCGATACGTTTAATTTCGTTGGATATTTTACGTATCTTTTTTTATAAAGCTGTCTTATTTATGAAGCACTTCTGAAAATATACTCGAGATTTGCGATAATTATTTACAAATGGTAATTGTGCGTATGCAAAAGTTCATTATATTGATTGAAATTTTCGGCGAGTTTTTCCATCCGAATTTCATTCGAACATTGATCGATTGTGAATAAAACGTAAATTATATACATGTAAGTACAACGGTTTTAATTAGCTCACAGCGTGCGTTTTATTTTTGTTCGTGATATAATTTTGCCAATTGTGTAGCGGAATTATACAGTGTATTATTATTTCGCGCAGACCAATGTTGCATTTCAATGTTTTATCGAATAAAAATGTTGATTCCTGTCGAGAAGATAATTCGATAGGTAATTCGATCTTAAATTTCTATTAGTTATACGTATTATTTGAATGCTCGATCTAATTGCACGATAAAAATGCGAGGAATTTTAATGTTACACCGGGGTATGCGAGGGCATATTGACGCAAGAACGGGCTTAGTGTTAGATTCGAATTTTTTCTGTGACCAATGTGATACATTCGAGTACGATTGGAATTCTATTCGCGTGAGCACGCACTCGCATTCCAGTCGTATACGTACTCATCCTATGGCGGTGCCACGTAAATTTGCGATTATTATGTGCGAACGCACATAAATTTACAAACGACATTGCATAATGAAATATTTAAACGCGACCGCTGAAAAACGAAAATTAAAAGCGAGATCTCTGCACTTGTGTGGATTCATTCGGGCTGTCATTCAGGAAGATTCATTCGATGCTGATTTACCATTATTTAGTTGCGGTCGACAGTACGGTATATAAATTTGTGTAATAAATTCAATATATAATTGCTACGGACTGTGGGGATCAGAATGTGGCATTCGACAATTATGTCGAGCAACCATTCGGTCGCATCGACTGCAGTTATTAGATATGGACGCTAACGCAAACGCCAGGAACAATTAAGAGAAATGTGACGTTAAATATTTTTTAATAATAAATCATTAATATATAATTATTATTGATACAATACAATTATAATTATGAAGATAAATATAATTATTAATATATAATTATTATGTACATACACAATATATAATTATTATATATAATTATTAAATGTTAAAATTATCTACTTAATAAGTGTCATGAAGTCGTTAAAAGTGACGACGAGTAGTAGTTGTTGAAATTACTACGATGTTATAATTATGCTGATTCAATCGAGTAGTAGCTTTATTATTACCTTGAATATTATTACCATGCTGTGCAACAAATGGAGCTGAGGAAATATCACGACTCGCACGTAATACGAAATGAAGAAATTATTAGCGCGTTGATATTTGGTCGAACATTCGCGCTGCTCTCGAATTTCGCCAGTCAAATGACCTTAAACGGTTGCAACCAATGACTTTCGGCACGCTACAGGATTTCGTCGATCACCACTGCCAATGCGGCCTGAAGGTTTTTCGAACGATCTCTAAACCGGGATTCTCAGGTTGACGTGACGCGCCGCAGTTACACGGGTCTAATTTTCCTGCGCAATTCCTCGCCCAGATTCGTCATCGCGATCCGATCACTGTTCTCGTGCAAAGTGCGTATATATAATACACGTGGCATTACGTCGCCTTATAAAACGCCAACCGACAGTTGCAGTCACGTAAGCCGTGCAGGGTTGGGAAATTTCTTCAGATTCAATGAAATTTAATGAATTGAATAGGAAAACAGAATTTTAGTCGAAATCTACTAAACTTTTTAAA
>Ga0157363_1007480_pt1 | contig 10343 bp, 6 predicted proteins | sample AttsexASBM1_FD_111477 | JGI IMG/M metagenome (GOLD analysis project Ga0157363, IMG submission 111477) | Fungus gardens microbial communities from leaf cutter ant in Ribeirão Preto, State of São Paulo, Brazil - Atta sexdens ASBM1 | ecosystem: Host-associated > Fungi > Mycelium > Unclassified ...
AGTCCTAGGACTAGGCGTCGGTACCACCTGTTGCTGTTGTTGTTGTGTTTGCTCTCGTTGCTTAGCTAGCCGAAGTTCCTGAAGCGCCTGGCGTTGCTCCTTGTCGTTCCTCTCCTTCTCGAGTCGACGTGCACTGTAACTACGGGATGAAGACGTCGAACTATGAACTGACGCTAAGCTAGGACGGCGGGAACCTATGTGAAAAAAAGAACCACATTGTAGGGATATCAGCGTGTTCTCTAATAGTTCTACTTTCTATGCTATGAGAAATACAATATAATGTTGAAAAAGGAAGTAAAAGAATCTATATATTACGTATACTAGATAATCTCTAATCTGAGCTATCTAAGATTGTAATTTCTAACAACAAGTGCGAATTGTAATATATATTCTTGCGGTATCTTTAACGCGATAAATATTTGATGAAGCGATAAGAATGGAAACTTGCGAAGAAATATTGTGCTACAAATTGAATAAATGGAATGGTGAATGAGCATACGAGAACAAGAGTAAAAATAACATTGCATTATTAAAAAAAGTAAACAATAATAGTAAAGATACAATAACAAAAGTAAATTAATTATTAAAAATATATGTCTATTCCTGGTATTTTTTTGAGTAAGAGAACTTAGATACATGCTAATTATCTTATTTAAAAAACGCTAATCTACAAAGTGTGCTGTAATTGCATGTTTTACAACGTAATATATAATTCTGTGCGTATAATGTAATATATTCTGTAAAATATGGTAAGGGAGTAACTCATGCATGTTGAAATTAAATGCAAGGAAGTTAAACCGTATTTATAATCAGGGAATGGAAAGTTATTTTTTAAAAGTTACAGTTATTTGTTTCTCAGTAGAAATAGTAACAAGTTATCATTGCTATAGGTACCGATTTTTAAAAGTAACTCGTTACTGTTACTTGAATAGCTTTTTGTCACTTTTCCGTTACTTTTTTAAAATCGATGACTTGTGTCCAATCGAACCGTGTCTAATCGTGTGCAAAGGAACGGATAAAAGTAAAATTCATTCGTTATATCGTTACCAACAAAATGTAACTACATTACCGTTACAATTACTAAAAAAAAGTAACGCAGTTACCAATGAAGTTACCAAAAAAGTAATTTGTAACTGTAACTTTGTTACAAGTAACTTTGTTACGAATTACTTCCATTCTCTATTTATAATACAGACTTAAACATGCTTGATTGAAAAATAGCAAATGAAGATTGGAGTAACTTACGAAATAATAAAAAGAAATAAAAAAAATTTTATATGTTATGTGTATGTGCTATTATATTTTGACTGATATTTAAACAATACGTAAATTTGATTGATAGTGATATTAAATGTCTGTAAGTATGTGATATGATTGCAAAGTCTTACTAAGATGCGTTTTACGATATATACATATATACATATATTTGAAAAGCAAGTTTTTAAGAAATACTTATGTTGGCAAAGCGAACTATTATAAAAAATATTGTAAATATTATTTTGGCGTATAGGGATTCAGTTTTCCGGTGAGAAAATTAAAAATATTTATTGACTAACTAAACATTTGCTTTTTTATTATCGTTAATTTTATAAAACTTTATAAAACTCTTTCTCAGCTTCTATAAGGCTATAACATCTACCGTGAAACTGGTCCCTAAATTATTGTTAACGCGATTATATATTTGTGTGTAAATGTGTGTGTGCAGCGAGCTAGCTAGTGCGTAAAGATTTCGTGTCTCTCTACGTCTTACCAGAAACGAATCACTTGTAAACGAGCAACGAAATCGGCCGCTGCTATCTTGCTATCTCGTAACACACTTGTAATACATTTTATACGCAATTTCACATTTCTTTTTCTATAAATACAGACCTGTTGCTTATATGATATTTTTTTGAGATATTATTTATATCATATTTTATGTATATGAAAATTTACTTTATTAATTATTTTATTTGCGACGTTGGCAGCCAAGGAAGCATACTTTAATTTCTGAGTTTTAATGGAAACGTCATACGAATTGTACTAATATATATTGTATATTAATGCGATTCTTGTTAACTACGTTAGTTTAGTTGTCCTAACATCGTGTATGTACAACTAGCAACTAAAGAAATGCATGAACAGTAAATAGCAATTGTGTTACAGTGATGTAAGGACAGCTGACTGAAGTTAACAAGGATAGTTAATTAATTGTATCCAAAAACTGTGAATTTTTTTTTTTATATTCAAATAATATTACTGTGGAACGATCATTTGACCAGCGAGTAAGACTTATTATGGATATTAAACGAGATTATCAAGAGCCAGAATTTCGAATGAAACATGAACGTCTAACAATAAAACAACCATCGACAACAGCTAGTTACCATGACTATGTAACAGCAACAGCGACAATGATATGATTTGGCATGAAGCATCATTGCTACCGTCATCATTAATTGTTATCATAAAAAAACCTTCCTTTCGCAATTACACCATTGTTGTCAGCATAAGAAGCGAGCTGATGAACATAGAAGAAGTATAGAAGAGAAATAGAGGAGGTAGGAGGGAGGGGGGAGAGAGAGAGAGAGAGAGAGAATTAGAAAACACAGAATTACACACAGTGATGATAAGAACATATGAATCTGTCACTGCCAGAACACTTGTATGAATGAACACAGCGATAATGATACTGATAACAATATTGCCCGATGAAAGCAGGCGTGTTATTCTTTGTGTCATGTCATTCATACCGCGTATATATAAATGTAGACCGAATTTCGGTTACCCAATAATGTAGATCGATAAGTAAGTCCAAGTCGAATGTCCAAGAGAGTTATGGGGCGCGTATTCATACGTATACGACAGAATGTGAGATACTCAAAGAGCAATAGAGAGGTAGAAAAAGAAAGAAAGAAAAAAAGAGAAAGAGAGAGAGAGAGAGAGAGAGAGAGAGAGAGAGAGAGAGAGACGAGATCGTCTACCGGGGCCGTCGGTCGATCCCTCGGCTACGTCACTAAGGGTACGTCGATGCTTGTTGCCGTCCTTGGTCGCCTGCAGGTGACACGATATAAGCAAGATAGCGGCGGCCCGTGCCGCACCTGCTCTGGACGTCGGTACCAGAGGTCCGCGACTACCCCCGCTGCTGGGCCTCCTGGTGAACGCGCAGCTGAGGGGTCCGGCGTTGCTGCTTCGCTGACTCGATCGCGACGACGGACGTCCATGCAACGTCAGCGGTATGCCTGTGAAATTTATTTTCAGGGAGTTATTTCCGTATATAAAGACACGCGCTGTTCGTGTAATGGACGGCGCTTCATGGCTTTTTTCACATTTGCAAACGTGATGGACGTTTCGTTTGACCTTTTGGATGAGATATCCCGGCAAGTCAATCGTCCGACTTTTTAAACGAGATATTTCTGATCCTGTCTGTTTACTACATCAGATATACGTTACACCGATATTATACAATATATTGCTTGGAGATTTTATATTTTTCGATATCAGAGATACGTTATGTAACCAGAATAAAATTGTAGAAATCATTTTTGTTTAAAACGAAAATAAGGTGCTCGTGTAATCGATATTTGTTTTATGAGATATTTAGAAATTATTGTTGAAAAAAACTTGTTCATGAGTATGAAAAAATTGCTTTTTTACTGTATTATTTTGAAGTAGGAGGATATATTTAGTTTTTTTTTCCTGCTCGAAAAGGTGTAGAGTTTTTTATTTTATGAAGTACACTTAAAACTTCTCGCTTTTGCTGCATCTGGTTTTAAAGTATAGTTTGCTGTATGTGACGTCGTAAGTAACGAGAATAGATACTTCTCTTTAGAATATACTATGCATCGTATCGATATAGAGATATCTTCTATTGATTTCACAGAAGCGAAAGTAGGTTCTTCAAGAAGGAGAATTATTATTGTCGAATTATACATATAAGGACGCATTAAATGGTGCAGTTTTAGGAAAATCATGAGATATAAATAATTTGCTCGTATTTTGTCCGAAATAACATATTTTCTTCTGTATAATCATAATTATAATGTTATTTTTAAATATAAAAGTATTGTAAATTCTCTGAATTTAAGGAAGACATTCTGTATTCTAATTTTGTTTATAAATTAATCCCAGTTTTTTTCTAGCCAGAATAAATATTTTTAACTTGGAAGAGAAGATTGAAATATGTTAAGTTACGATAGTGATAGTACGTTTGCGAAAATAGTCTATTCTTTATTGTAATACTATCATATTATTAATTATAACACAAATACTTCAAATTTTAATTTCTTTCATTTTGAAAAAATGAAATACTATAATATATGTTATCGATTCTAACAAACAATTATTAAAGGAAATCCTAACAATAGATTATTTATACTTGTGATTAATATCTTCTAAATAGCTAACATTTTTTTTTGTAATTGCGATAACTTTAAATTCTCTGATCTATCAGACCTTGCCTTTCGTAGAATATTCGAATTAATTGATCGTTATTTATCCACATCGCTGGAAATTCGCAGAAACAGATTACTACTAGCGATTTTTTTCAGTCCAGAGCTAACGTGTTTTTCGTGATTAAAATAACTATAAATTTTCTGATCTACCAGACTTTGTAGAATGCCGGAAATAATTGGTCATTATTTACCCGTATCACTGGAAAACAGCATAGGTGGCGCATGATTGGCATTGGCGTAATGCCGCGGCCTTGAATACCTCGCCCTACTGAATAATTTGAGTACGAAGCATATCATCCCCGTAAAGATGGCTATCCCCGATGCTATGCAGAGTAGGGTAGGAATGTCCGTAGTTATCAGCACCAAATCTATCGAGTCAGATTAAGACGAATTAAAGAAGGACATGACACGATGCGGATCGAAAGAGATATTAAAGTATATTACTTCGCTCCAATCGCGAAATTTATTTCAATATTTGCAATAATTGGCCGAATATATTAAATGTTAGATTAATAAATGTTAAATTTATTTATAAATTAAAGTAGGTAATAAAAATCAATATTATGCCGACGGAATTTTTAATTACAAAAATCTCGCGATCGGATTACAAAGTATAGAATAGGTGTGATCAAGAGAAATGTCAAAGATAAATAGTATACCCTCCGCGCAGAAAACCTTCTTGTTAGGCCTAGACAGAGCAACCCTGTGATATCCCTCCTCGCAATCGCATACTGCATTGTGTTGAACCTGCGTGCACGTTGAATGTTGATCCGCAAAAGTGCACGTCGCACGATAGAAGCACTGCTCTCCGAGCTTTTTGGCTGAAAGAATCAATAACTCGAACTTACTTATTGAGGAACATATCTTTTATTCAATAGGAATTTAAAGTTTCATTTATTTAAATGTACGATATGGCTTCAAATCTTTTCTCAAATTGTTAACAAAACGCTGTTTAATTCAGAGTTTTATAACTTTATATTGTAGCTTGAAATGTTTTCCATGATGTCTATTAATTTATTATTTTTTAAATCTCTGATGTTTTTGATATAATATCTAGACCAAAATTTTTACCAAAATTGAAAACGAATACATTACGTGTCAGTTTGACAGTTTGAAACCATATAACTCTTTTTTATAAATATTAATTTTAATTTGTGTAATTATTGTTTCAATAATTAAATTATGATATTTATAAAGAAGAAGTACTTATATTCTTTGGCCAAAATTGACACACAACCGAAATTTCAGTTTTCGATTTCGGCGATTGTTTCAATAAATTATGATGAAGAAAAATATATTGATGAAGTATATATTGATGAAGAAAAAGTATATATTGTAATGTATATATATATATATATATATATATATATATATAGCTTTTATAAAATTCCTATTTTTTAATTTTGGTTTCGGTTTAATTGAAATTGACATGTATTCGAGTGTTTCGGTTCAGTGTGGATAAAAATTTCGATTGGACTCTAATAATATCAGATAAACATTTAACTCACTTACCATAGTTTTAAAAATTCATTTACGATTCTCACGCTTTGCATTGTGTAAAATAAACGAGTGCACAAAAGTCTTTTCATGCCGGACTTCATTCAGGAGCGCGCGAACATTTATTTTCACCGACCGTTACCATGGAAGTTATGATATCGGAACGACCTACTTGTTAGGCGTGAGGGTAACTAGTTGCTAGCTTTTACATACGTTTGGCACATCCCTTGGTAGGCCCGAGACGAACGGGGTAGAACTTTTCGCACTCACAGAGGCCAGTGATTGAATCACAGAACACGTGCTGTAGCTCGGAATTGCACGAGGATATGACATCGCAAGGTGAGCCCAAGTACCGTCCTTTTTCTGCAAAGAGTCAAATGAATAATTAATTTTCATTTTATATATTAAATGATTTTTCGATACATAAAGAATTCTTGATACACGATAAAATAAATAATTATAAAACTGAGAATTTACATTTGCGTTATAAATTTTTTTTGATTGAATATACATTTTAAAATTATTACGGTTTATTTTTTTTACAATACTGTTTTATAAATATTTAGAGCGTTGCGACATAAAAGATAAATAATAGAAAAATAATTTATCTTTTGTAGGAAAATTACGTTTATATGGGTTTATAACAAATTTAATTGCTTTCATTAATTTAGAAACATTTTAATATATTTCCCTACTAACATCGACTGTAATTAATCAAAACAAAAGAATTAATAAAATTTGTGTATTTTTCTGTTATATATGTTGCAATAATATGATTAGAATGTCAGTTTCGGAACAACGCAAATGATTCTAAGTTGTACGATTTATTATATAATTCAATTGTAGATTTTAGATATATCTAATTGGCAGCGCGCCAACTTATTTATTATTGTTATTATTTATTATTGTTGAATTCACTGTTAGACTATTGAAACAGTATTCTTTGTTGATTTCGCTGTAACAGGTTAAACTGCAATTGCTAACTCCTTTTAAACTATAATATGCGTAAATTTCCTCGTAAAATCGAATATTCCTTAAAATGTGAACTGATATATTCTTTATATATATTTAAATAAGACAAATTCTCTCAACTTATAATTGTTATAATTTATTACATCAAATTACATCAATATAAGTTGCTTTTCAGTTAGTCTTCAATAATATATTTATAAGATATATTTATAAGATATAATTCGCAAACAATTATAATATACTTACCAATTTACGAAGTTAACTGCAAAGATTTCGAGTCTGGACTACTATATTGTAATTTGCACTTAACTTCCACACTAAAAGAGGATTTAAATCTAGAGTCAAAACGTTTGCAGTTAATTTCATAATTGATAAGTTTATTCCAATTGTTTGCTGATTATACCTTATCTTCTTATAAGCGTATTATTAACGTATTAATAATTACGGAGATCATTATACAGATAATTTACTTATATAATATTTGATTTATTCTTAAAGCCACAAATCTATTTTTATTTTAATTATACATTACTTATTAACAAATATAAGAAGATTAAAATTCTTTTATTATCTTGAATCCTTCAGCATTTTTAGTTTGTTGATATTTTATTTTACATTCTGATAATAATAATAATGAGTGTGTATGTGTGTGTGCGTGCGTGCGTGCGTGCGTGTGTACGTGCGTGCGTGCGTGCGTGTGTACGTGCGTGCGTGCGTGCGTGTGCGTATTTATTTGCAATGTTAAATATATAGATATCTTTATTTGTAAAGATTATGACGTTCTTTTGCGCAGGCTATTCGGATCAACACACATAAATTGCTTATTTAATGACAGTTGTGCGTGATAAATGTGTTTCGTGTCATTTAGCGGCGCTATGGACGCGTATGCAAATGCAGAGATTTCAATATTACAGACCTCATTGTCTTGCGGATAATAGCGTCCGTGCAATACGATGTTCCGTTTTACGATGATAGCGTACTTCTTCAGTTTTGCGATTGAAAATGCATGGCCTCAACTGGATTTCTTTAGCAAGTTGCATTTAAATTTATACTTATTAAAGTTCGTTGTACGCGTACACGTTACTGTTCGCGTGTGCTTTATCAAATTCTCTTATCAAGCGAAAATTTAGATTCGCGTGATTTACGAAGAGTTTAACGGAAAGTTTTAATAACGTCTGATGGATTAGCATGTGCTGTTATATATACTAAGTATAATTAAGAAATTATGCGTTTCAATCATTAAAATTATCTTGGATTACATTAATTAAACAAGAACCGTAGAAAGTTCCAAAAAGCACGTTAAATTAAGTGAAAAGATATTTTAATGAGCATACTTATATCGCTCTAATTGCTAATTCATTATTTTGCATGTAATAATTTATTTCTCGAGTAGCTTACTCTTTTAATTTGGAAATTAACTCTTTATTAACAACATGAAATTTTAACTCTTCCTTGAGTCTTACAGAGAAACAGAGATTTTTTTATTATTCTAGATTATATAACAATCTGAAAAAATTTTGGTATATTTGTCAAAGTTTTAACATGAGTTTTTATTTTATTATTATATTTTATTATTATAGAAGTTGAATTCAAAATATCTAGTGTCTTTAAAAATTCTATATTGCCGGCGGAGATTTAAGTAAAAGGCAGTAAAATTGATGTTCTTATCTCATTTTGTCATTTATCAACTTTGATATTATAACTAACCATTGCAATTAAGTTTTGCTCTTTCTGTTAATCCATTCCACCCGATTGCATTTTTCTAATAAAAAAAAAAATGCATGAAAGAGCAAAAAATGTACGCCATAAAATGCACTATTCTTCCCTGCGCTTTACTTTTAAGGAAAACGTAGGCACAACGTGCAGTTCAACTGACACACGCGGGCTTAGAGAACGCGCAGAGCTTGCAGCATCCATTAAAATCAATACCGGTGGCATTCTTGGCGCGAAAATCAAGAAGAACATGTTTCCTTTTTAATTAAATCGACGCGTGCACTAAGACAAATCGCTCGAGGCACTTTTCATTTCCTTTAGAACGTAAAAGTAATAGGTTAGGTGTTTTAATATAAAATCGAAAAGAGATAAGAATGTGTGTATAAGAAGAGCAAAATGAGATAGACGCAAAAAAATTGAAATCTTCATTGAAGCAAAAGAATATTCATGATACGACATTTAATAAAAATTTAAATGTGGTTTGAACAAAACATTAATTGAAACATTAATTAGTATATATGATTTTTTGAAGTAGAATGGAAAAATTTTATAATTATTACAATTGACTTAACAATTTACTAAAAAAAAATTTTCTTTATCATAATTTCGAACAATTTAAAAAATTATTTTTATAAAAAAACCATATTTTATATGGTTCATTGAAAATAGCATCATATTTTTAATTTTAAATCAAATTAAATGGGTTTCATAATTTTATCTTAAAAATTGCGTTTATATATATTTGGCGAATTAATTTAATTACTTTTGAAAATGTATTAGAAAATGATGATTTAGACATGCTTTAATGGATGAACATTCCTGAGGAAGTGTTTGTATATTGTACAAGCAAAAAGAAAAGAATTTTGAAATATATCGTCGATCGTTATTGTTTTACGTGAAAATAGAGCATTGTTATGTCTAGGACAAACATATTTTGATTGTAAATTATGTTAAATGAACGTTAATTATTGAATAAACTCAAGCATAGTAATAATAATTTTCTCTATTACTCTCTATTACTGTTCGTTTATTGTCTCTCTCATAATATTTTTCTTGTACATTATTTAATTTTCATCTAATTGTATCTTATTTCCTCAAACGATTTTTTGACTTGTAAAATCTTTCAACAATTTGATTAGCATAATAATTATCTTTTTTTAATTAATAATTATCTTTTTAGAAACTTGGCATTACTTTGTGATATTTCTTCAATTTCTATATTTATACACATATATCTTTATATTTGTATTTACATTTCTTGATATTATTTAATTTTTTATCAATGCACAGAAATTATTTTTTTTATTCGTTAAAAAAGTTATATTTTAGCAAGTTTATACGATGTTTGATGTTGAAATATGATTTCTCACCGACATCACCTAGGTAACGAATTAACATCACAACGCTATCATCGAGCTATTTTATAAATCTTGGCTTCTTTTCTCAAAATGTTCGAATCTGTAATCATATCGATATCAGCGTCTTTTTTCGTCTTACAAATTGTAATACTCATACATCATTCATCAGTTTAGATAGAAATTCTGATCGACGTTTCGATCAGAAATATACTCGAAAGAATTTCTACCATGGTGTACCAAGGCATTTATAAAAAATTTGCCGTTATCGAATTTTAATTTAAATCCAACCGTCGGAAAATTTCGTTGAACAGTTATTCTCCTGCTATCGATTGCTGTGATTATCCAGTTAATATATACGAACCGTGACCTA
>Ga0157363_1007481_pt1 | contig 10341 bp, 4 predicted proteins | sample AttsexASBM1_FD_111477 | JGI IMG/M metagenome (GOLD analysis project Ga0157363, IMG submission 111477) | Fungus gardens microbial communities from leaf cutter ant in Ribeirão Preto, State of São Paulo, Brazil - Atta sexdens ASBM1 | ecosystem: Host-associated > Fungi > Mycelium > Unclassified ...
ATTAATTTAGCTTTTATTAGTGTAGCTTTTAATGAACTGCCATGTAAAAATAATGATAGCAGTAACAGTTATAATAATATTGTTGATCTTGAGTTTTTTATTGAAACAAACTTTATGACAAAGTCACAAAAGCGAAGTATGTTGAATGAAAAGTACATTGTACTTTTGAGGAATTATCTCGTTAGTACTATTAGAATTCTTCATTACATTCGATTGCGCACGTAAAACATAGACTCCGTTGTAAATGAAATATGTAAAAACGAATGTATTATAAAATAGAAGTTGAAAATTAGTTGATCAAATTAAAAATGCAGGTATTTGCAATTATTAATTTACGCTTTTTCTATTTCTTTAATTTTTAAAAAATTATTATTTTCTTATAAACACAGTTTTATTATAAAAATGCATATCCTTTACATAAATTAAAAATTATTAAAAATGTATAACTGTAAAAATATAATTTATCTTTATAAATTTACGAATGCCTGCATATACAGAAGTTGCATGCTCTTTTTTAATTAAAACAATATAAAACTGTCACTCAGAATTAAAAAATTTTGATAAATTAAGATTTGATCAAAAGAGAGTCTGCGACTTTTACGATAACATTTTTTTCGTAACATTGCGTCGCGTTTTTTCGGAAATATTGCGTGGCCAGCAGGTGAAAAATAATGTCATCCACCGAGATGACTTTAGATTCTGCGTTCAATCAGCGAATCGACAAATTTTTCGTTTGACATGTCGATTTACGCAGAATACCGGACGGTAAGCCACCGCGTTTTCCAAAGAAGCCAACGATCCGTCAGGAGGGCGATTTACTCATCATGGAGTGTATTCTGGAGGCACATCCGGTGCCGGACATAACATGGTACCAAGGTCAGAAAACGATTATCGACAGTAATCGCGTGAAGATGTCACGCAAGGCAACCGGCAAGGACACATATCTGCTGACCCTCGAGATCTCAAATCCGACCAAGGCTGACGGTGGGAATTACCGTTGCAACGCCTTTAACAACTTCGGCGAGAGTAATGCCAACATCTCCCTCAACTTCCAAGGCAAGTTCCCTTCGAAGCGTACGAGAAGGCTTTCATTGGCATTCCGAGATATTTATCATCAATATCAAATACGCTTCAAAAATTATAAAAAAGTTATCAGTTCTTTAATCTTTAATTGCAAATAATCTTTAAAAATCTGAAAGCAGCAACAATATATATGCACAGTTAGATACATAGATATATTCTTTTATTTTTATACAATATTAATTTCAAAGTAATTATATTTTTTTGTTTTTTTATATTTGTTTAAAATTACAAATTGCTCGGACAATGAAATTCCTTTCGTTTACTTCGTCCATGACGAGTCCTGTCGATTTTCCTCGTATCTCCTTCGTGCATTTTATAAATGCATTTTATAAACGCGCGATAAAGACGTATAAGCGATTTTTCTCGGTAAACGATCACGATCATTTCATAGGTCATTTCATCAGGTAAGCACAGTCGCGCTATTGCTAACCAATCGTGAAGTCTCTGTATCTTCGCTTCATAACTTATTCAGCTGCCAACAACATGACTAACGTCATTAAAAGTCGCGGTCGCGGGTCATCGGTGACCCGCGACCGCGGTAGAGATCGTGTTTCCGGTGTTCTGCTACGCACCTGGAACCATCTCTCGTATCTTCATCGATGATATCTAACCTTGGATCTTTCCAAGATGCAGAGGAGGGCGCGGGTTGCGCTCCGTCCTTTATTGAGAAACCTCGCATCATCCCGAACGAAACCGGTACGCTGATTACCATGAAGTGTAAATGCAAAGCGAATCCCAAGCCGGAGGTCACGTGGTTCCGCGGTACCAACGTAGTCAAAGAATCATCGAAGATCTCGATTAAGTCCAAAACGATTGAAGAAGACGTATATGAACTTATCATGGAAATAAAGGTAATTCTCTGCTTTATTAAAAATGAAAATTATTTTAATTATTTTTATTTAATTATTATAACAATAATTTAAATTTCTTCCTTGATTAGTGATGTGAATATATAATATCAACAGATTATATTTTATTAATATCTAATTTTTAAATCTAAAATTTTTAAATTATTTTCTGATAACAGGATCCATCGGCACCGGACGGTGGCACTTATAGGTGTCACGTGAAGAACGAGTACGGCGAAAGCAACGCTAATCTGAATTTGAATATCGAGGCGGAACCGGAACCAGAGGGAGACGGGCCGACGTTTGTAGAGAAGCCGCGGATACAGTCGCAAAACAAAGGCAAGCTCGTCATCATGGATTGCAAAGTGAAGGCAAAGCCGAAGCCACAGATCGTGTGGACTCATGCAGGCAAAGTGGTAAAGGAGTCCTCGAAAATCTCCATTAGCATCGTTTCAGAGAAAGAGGACATTTATTATATCAAACTAACTCTAAACGATCCTGGACCGGATGATTCCGGACTCTACAAGTGTAACATTAAGAATGATCTTGGTGAACTCAATGCCAATCTTACGCTAAATGTTGAAAGTAAGTTCGCATATTTTATATTATACATTATTTGGTGTGTGATAACAGTTTAATTAATTTTTTAAATATGAAATAATTGAGTTAGATTTAATAATTCAATTTTTGTTTTAGTTGCTAAAAACAAAGATCGTAAAACACAAGTTAAATTAAAATATTAATTATTTTTTTATTGTGATTTTTAGTTGTACCCGTAATTAAGGAAAAGCCGAAAGTGGTAAAGATCGTTAAAAAGAAGACAGTCGTAATTGAATGTCACGTTCTTTCTCAATTTGCGCCTGATTGCACATGGTTCAAGGAAAGTCAAGCCGTTAAAGAGGATAATAGACACAAGTTGCACGTCGAACAAGTTAAAGAAGTGAGTTTTATAAAATTATCCAATATATTTATTATCTCTATCAATACTGTATTAAAACAATTAAAAAGAAATTTATTTTAAGTTTAAAGTTTAGTTTAACAAAATATCTAGAAAAGAATTATTTTTTTTACGTTTGTTTTTTACATTTTTTAAATTATTTTTTTACGTTTATTGATATTATGTATTTAACTAGAAAATAGCAGTTGAATATTACTCAGTATACATTATGTGACAACATAATTATTATTTTTAAAATTATTATATAAATTTTAATCAATTGATTTCTTCAAATAGGGTGAATTCGCTATAAAACTCGAAATTGAACAAATGTCGACGACAGATAAAGGCACGTATAAATTAGTGGCACGCAATGATAAAGGCGAAGCCACATCACAAGTAGTGGAAGTGACGGAAATTCCAGACCAAGGAGAAAAACCCAAAATTGTTACCGGCCTCAAATCAATTGTAAGTATTTTTAATTTTTTACTGGTACTCAAAAGTTAAAATACAATGCTTTCTTTATTTAACATTTGTTTTGATGAAAAGCTAATATTGTTAAAATAAAGTTTCTTTTATTAATTAATGTCATGCGCTGTATGTAATACTATATTTCTAGACTGTCGAGGAAGGTAAAACGGTTGAGCTCGTCGCAACTCTCGCAACGCAAGATCGAAAAGTCACTGTCACGTGGTATAAGTACGTATTTAATAATAAAAATTAAGTTTTAAATAATTTGCCAATTTTGTGATACAAAAATATTATATTTTATTTAGAAATTTTATAAAATAATTTTATAAAAAAATAAAAGAATAGTCAATATTATCCAAAACAATTTGTCTAATATTCGATAGACATTCGTACATTTTTTTATCAACTGCCTTTTCTTATGTTAAACTGTTTCAATAAATTGTTCAAATCTTTATAATTGTTGCAATAATAATTTTATAATATAATTACAGAAATTCCACGGTCATCAAAGCGTCAAAGGACATCATGATTTCCTTTAATGGCCTGGATATGAAATTGACTATCACCTCGGCATCGACAGAATTCTCAGGAATGTATAAAGTCACCGTGAGCAATGAATACGGTCAAGATGAGTCGTCGGCTCGTCTCGTCGTTAATGTAAGCAATTTTATCTAATAATTTTCAACCATGAATTTATTTATCAATATGCAAGTTTTTTAGTCACTTTGTGTTTGTATAAATTTATGTTCCAATAATATTACAAGAAATTCGCATTTTCATGAAAATTGGCATGAATTCATTGTAATTATCATTATTATAATTATCACCCCTTTTTTCACTGAATTTGAAATGTATTGCTAATAATTACGAACTGATCCAAATACACCCCGTTGAAAAATTGACATGTTAAATTATCAAATATGGAATTAAACTAATGAATACATGATGTAACTAAATCATTGTTTTCTTGATAAATTTGAAGATTATTTGTATGTGTTCTCCAATGTTGCATGCAATTCCCTCATGAAATTACAGAAGAAAGAAGAAAAGAAAAAAGAGGAGGAGGAAGAGAAGAAGAAGAAGAAGGTTGAGAAGAAAGAGGAGAAAAAAGAGGAAGAAAAGAAAGAAGAAAAGAAAGTAGAGAAGAAAGTCGAAGAAAAGAAGGAGGAAAAGAAGGAAGAAAAGAAGGTAACCACTGAGATGGGAAAATTAATTAAAATTTTCATTCTAATTTTCAATGATTTTTTTGTTGCTTCCCTATTCCTTCTGTTACACCTCTTGTGATTAACAAGATACTACACTGATCACATACAGCGTGATACAGATACAGGAAGATTAATTGTTTTGCAAAATTTATTACAGTATGATTCTTTATGTACTTGCAATTATCTAAAAATAATTATTATTATGTAAAAAGAGAGTAATATCTTTGAAAAAGAAAAAAAGAATTTTAGTTTTATATAATTGTGTATTATACGAGATTGATTATCAAAGTGCAAGTAAAAATATTGAATTAGTACTCAATACTGTATTAAGAGCATTTGCTATATAATTTGCAAAAATTGATCGATCTTTCGACTCCTCGACGCGTCAATTGGTATACCATTGAAAAATTATATCTCGATATAAAAGGTAATTAGTTCAGTATGGAGCGATGATGGTGAAGAATCAGAAGAATATGAGGTGGAGGAAGAGGAGGAAGTGAGTGTAATTGAGTCCAGCATTATCAGCACAGAAGCCATTCTCGAGGAATCAGATTCTGAAATAATTTCTCGCGTCGAGGTATACACAAACACAAACTATATCAACACTAATACATATTATAGAATCCATTTTTCATCAATTTATATTAAATTTTTATATTTAAATATTTAATAATAATTTATTAACAATATATTACTTTTATAAAATAAAAAAAAAGTAATTTTGTTTATTCAATTATATATAAAATAAAATAATTATTTTATATTAATTATTTTAATATTTTATATTAATAATGTTATAATTTATTACATGTAAATATTCCGCTAATTAAACTTCTCTCTTTTTTTTTTTATAAATTGTGAAACTTATGTTTTTATAAGATAAATCAATCAAGGATAAATAAATTTTTTTTCTTGTTATTTTTAAGGATAAGCCTGATTTGAAACCGAATGGTATCGACAAACCAGGGGTTGGGAAGGTACGAGATATAATTATTTCTTTTTAATTTCTTGAGAGGAACATCAAGTGTAATTTTTTGCAAAAGAAAACAGTACACTATAATCAGAACACGTCACATGATAATTATTTATCATTTGTGTCCCTTCTTATTTTATCCATTGTTATTTTCGTTTGCACTTTCCCTGTCATTTGTGTCATACCTTGGAGATTCATGTGTGTATTGTGTGTTCCATAATATGTATAAAAGCTTATTTTGTATGTATAAAAGTTTAAATGCAAATTTCCTACAAATAATAATATATATTTGATAAATTATATAAACTTAAATTATACGTTTGTAGAAAAGATAATTCTAAGTTTAATATTTAAAATATATGAAAGAAAAATAATGGTCTTGACGTATTCTGTTTCAGAAAATGGAGATTTTACAGGTGAGCATAAAATATCAAAAGTTGGATTTCGGTAATGTATGCGCTCGAAAAGCAATTTTGATTCGCTTAATTTAATTCGAATAAATACCACTGTGCTCTGAAGATTGAGGCTTTGGCAAAATATTTTGGCCAATCTGCGAAACGATATATTTATAAACCGCAATAAATTGTTTTTAGTTTTCTTTTGATGAGATTTCATCTTACAAAATTATCTTTATGCGATTAATATTCATCATTTTTGCGCTAAATAAATTTGCTTATATTATTTTATTTTTCGCAGCATCCACTTAATCTCAGCTTATTTGATAAGTTTCTTCGAATGATCTCTTGCTTAAACAAACCTTAATATTAATTTTTCTTCGCATAAAAACGCAAGTTTTCCAAGTGCTTTTTCAGATGCCATATTTCTTTCCGAGTCCCAGAAGCTGGTTCCTTCAAATCCAATTCTGCTTAAAGTTTAATTCTTTATGTCATTATACAAACTCTTGCATGTAGTTTTTTCTTTGTATGTTTATATTATGTGTGTTGTGTGTGAAAAATTTTATTCAAAAACGAGCATCAAAAATATTTATTGGTGATTAAATGGGAACATTATCTTAAATTATTTTAATATGATGCAACCATATCTCTGAGTTTTTGATTATTGTGTCCTAAATTAAATAGGAGAAGTATTTTGCTAATATTATTTTATTTTTTTACATATATAGAAGGACGAAGAAATTGTGAATAATGTTGAAGAAAGGAAATCTCTTAAGGTAAGAATAATGTAAAATGTATTTCTTATTAAAAATGTATGTTAAATATTGTAATTAAGACGATATAACAATCTATTTAGTTAGTCTATATTTTATATCTCTATTTTTGTTTCAATTTATAGAAAAAAGCCGCCGAGAAAATTGAAGACAAAAAGGAAGAAGAAAAGGTGAGCGCAATTATATATTTAATTTATATTTTTTCAATAATTTATTTTTTGGCCTTTTTTATCTTTAAATCTTAACTCTTTTTAGAAAAAGATTATAAAAAAGAAAGAACCCGAATCCAAAGAGGTATGCATAATTCAGTTGTTCTATTTTCGTATCTTATTTTATGTTAATCAAGTAATCATACAGCATATTATTATTTTAAGTATTCATTAAATTAATATATTAATATATTAAATTAATTTGGATATATGTATCTAATATGTATCTAATATTATTTATATTTAGATATCTCGAGAAACTACGCCTAAACCTGAGAAAACGGTGACTCGTAAGGAATCAATCAGCAGGGTAAGGGTATATATAATGTATTATATATGTATTTTTTTAATCAGTTAGAAAAATAGATTTTATATATAATTTGTTATATTTCAGGTGGAAGAACTTAAGACAGAAAGTCGTCGTAGTTCGATCATCAAGACTGATGAGAAGGTATATATGATGTTGTGATACTAAATTTCGTAAATATTTTAAGAGCTATGAGTCTGATAAATTTATTCTGCATCATTAGATGCAAGTACTATGTAAAATACAAATTATTTTTATTTTTTATTATTATCATATAGATAATGAATGATGGCACTGCGACACCACGACGTCTTTCTATACAGAAGGTACACATACATATACACATTTCACACACAACATTGTCAAAAAACAGTTACAATTAATTTTACAAAATTGATACATTGAAAAAAAAATTTAAACTCATGAACAGAATAAAATAACATAAATTAAAGTATTTTATTATTGACTCACGTCAATTAAATTTTAATTTATGTTTTATATATCTTAGACCGAAGAAGAAGTCAGGGTAGAAAGCAGACGATCTTCTATTGTAGAAAAGAAGAAAACGACTGAAAAGGTAAGAAAGAATATTGCTGTTTTTAATCAGTTACATAATGTGCTAACAAAATATTTTGTTATTAATTAATTGATTAATTAATAGTTGCACTATTATAATTTTTAGAAGAACAAAGTAAGTACGTGAGTGAATGTCACCTTCTCAAAATCGACATAAGAAGGAGTTTTAATATTTTATAGAAATAAATTATTTTTTATTTATAGATTAATAGCTTGATGTAATTTTATTGTTTGGCAAAACCAGCTTGTGTTAATATAAATTATATAATATAAATTATATAATTGACTTTTGTTTTTTTTTTAAGTAATCTTTGAAAATAATTTTATCCGTAGATTTGACTTTAAAAGCTTTCAATGTGCAAATAATTTTACAATAAAAAGAAAATTATAATTTTTATTTAAAACACAAAAATTATGCTCTCTGTAAAATTTTACAATTAATAAGAATTTAAGGATATAATATAGGGTCAAAAATAATAGGTAACGCTGGATTTTTTATTTTGTATGATAAATATTAGGGTAAAATCGTAGATTTTGTACAATGAAATACATAAAAGAACATTTTATCTCGCATCATTGCAGGATGTATTCGCATTCAGGCCAAGAGCCATTTCGCGAATGATTGAAGACGAGGTACACTTACACATTTTAATTACTCTAATTATTTTATTTTATTTTATATCATTTTTTTGTACTTTGTAACGAGATAACTATTTTTTTTAGAACACACTCACAACGAAAATCAAGCCACACACATATAAATTCGACGAAGAGATTCAGGTACATAGACATAAACACAATACTTATTATTTTCAATCGTACACGTATATCGTCCATTACTATTGTCTATTACTATCGTCTATTACTTTCAATTGTATATCGCCCATTAGGTCAGCATATACGTTACATTTAATTTTAGGACGTTTGGTCATCTAAACCGACAGAGCGCGGTAGTAAATCGATAAGACATTATGAGGTACGTGATGTATTTTTTGTTATGTTTATGCGTCTTAAAACACGCGATATAAACATATGAAACGTTCTAGGAAACTGCGAAGTCCAGGGCAACTTCTTTCGTTCATGAAACTGACCGTAAACCGAAGGTACATATCTCGCGCTATATACTGACTGTATTTAACAAAATGTAGTTTCCTTAAAATCAGAAAAATTTATGATATTTTCAACAAGAAGAATTACACAAAAGTAAACTTTTTAGGTTGCACCTCAAGCTGCAATTAAGCCACGCGTCCGCGATTCGGATGATGAACGTGAGGTACATAAAAAATTATATCGTACACACACGCATACACATTTAAAGATGTTATAACGATAATTAAACGTTTTACGAATGCGTATTTTATCGGTATTCATTTTAGGATGTTTGGAGTATTCACAATCCGGGAGAACGTGATAATGAATCTATGCCGTACAGAGTATGCAAATATGCTCCATGAAAGTTCAATACATTTTAGTTTAAAGGAACATGATATTTCGAACATAATATTTTTTTATTTTAGGATATGTCAACAGATAAGACACACAAATCTCACATACCCGCAGATACAACACATTCACATAAAAAATCAGATGAAGACAAACCAAAAGATAAAGTATCACATGACACCATCGAAAATAAGACACATCTACAGAAATCAGATAAAGAGATTGAGGTACAGAACATTTATTGTATAATCGCTAGGCATAGTATATATATCTTTAAATCATCAATATTTTTAGACTATTTGGACGAATAAAGAATACGACACTGATTCTAAAAAATGTGACAAAGTATGCAAATACATTTAAATTACAGAAATTATTCGCGAACAGTTTGAATTTCTTTAAAAGAGTAAAATTTTGAATATGTTATTTTAGGATATTCTGAAAGAGAAAAAACCACATGATACACCTACTAGTAAAGTATTATCGCGTAAATATGACGATAATTCAAAAGATAAAACACTTTCTCATGACACACCAATACATGAAATACATCCGAAAAAATTTGACGATAAAATTGAGGTATATAATATTATTGCGAGGCACATAAATTACATATCTTTAATATATTACTGTTTTTAGAATATTTGGGCGAGTAAAGAACGCGATAATGACTCCCCCAAAAAGTATGAAAAAGTAGGTGTATATATATTTAAATTATAAATATTATTCATAAATATAATAGAATTTTTTAGAAATGATTATAAAATTTTAAACGTTATTTTAGGATGTTCCGAAAGAGAAAACATGTTTGCGTGATATACCTACGAGTAAAACATTTGCGTATAAATCCGGTGATGTTTCAAAAGATAAAACATTTTCTTATGACACACCTACTTATAAAATACATTCGCAAAAAAAAATTGAGGTATATAACAAATATCATCACATAATTTATGAAGCATATGTTACACACTTTCGAAATAATATTTTTTTAGGATACATCGATTAAGCCAAAAGAACGTGTTGTCGATTCAAAGAAATCTAAAGTACGTATAGTTAATAATTATATAAAATATAATTATTAATTATCATACATATATAATTAATTGAGTAAGAATAAA
>Ga0157363_1007483_pt1 | contig 10340 bp, 5 predicted proteins | sample AttsexASBM1_FD_111477 | JGI IMG/M metagenome (GOLD analysis project Ga0157363, IMG submission 111477) | Fungus gardens microbial communities from leaf cutter ant in Ribeirão Preto, State of São Paulo, Brazil - Atta sexdens ASBM1 | ecosystem: Host-associated > Fungi > Mycelium > Unclassified ...
AAATTAATTAAAATAAGATGTTATGAATGTTATATGATTTATACGTTTAATATTAAATCTTTCAAAACACTTTAAATTTCAATATTTAATATATCGGAAAATTAATTAAGAATTATTATTTAATTCTCTTCCTAATATAAGAATATATTTATATTATACATACACACGTATAGCATTTTCATAAAGCGCAAAATAAAAATTAAAAAGAAAATAGATCTCGTTTCAATTTGAAAATAGCCACATGCCGGATATTAATCAGAGATGTGGTTTTGGTATTGCGAGCTTTTACTTGGTTGGGCGGTTCATTTATAACATTACCATTATAATGCACCGGTTGGATACGTGATTGCGGTCGATTGGACAAATTCGTCGACGATATACCAAGCGAGAACCAACGATTCGATCGACAGAGGATGAACGCATATATGAGAACGAGAGAGAAAGTTATATAAATAGAGACACACAACGCCAGAGATGAGAGAGAAAAGAGAAGAGAACAAAGAGTGGTGAGGTAGAAAAAATGATTTTTAACATTTCCGATAGATTGCACCTGATTACCCGGATCGTACGAGCGGGCACATGCAATTCTGCACGCGGATAGCTGTGTGCGTGTATGCATGAGCACGCTCGTTCATTCGATAGGGCTCCCTTTGTGCGCGAGACCGAGAGTAAAGTAAAAAAAAGGAGGTGAAATTAACGGAATGAAACAATGGAAACGACCGGGCTTAAGGGTTGCTGCCAGCTGTGTAATGGAATTAGGTCCGATTAAATTAGCTAAAAGGATTTTAGGTATGTATGTACCGAAGGAGCAAACTACGTTTTCGATATTATCGTATTTCTTTCTCGTGCTCGCGAATACAACCGGTACTCTATTCGCCCTTTTTCTCTATCTTTCTCTCTTAACTCCAATGCTGCAACTCCAATAACTGCTACATATATACCTTACATTCATACATAGGTTTTCTAAGTGGAGAGCCTAAATGTTTTTTTCCATCTCATAAAGATAAAAGGGGGGGGGGAGGATAAGATATAATATTTTATATGTTCAAATATTAAAAGTTAATCACTTTTTCATATAAAATCACTTGAATCTAAACTATACAGATTGAAAATATCTCTTATACTACCACGTTCGTCATGATTTCTACAATCCCAATTCTAAAATGTGTGTATATTTTCCGTTGTATCAAATTATATTTTCAAATTAGTATAATGAAACAACTATTTTAATTGTTCGATGCAATATATCAAATACATGCTTTACCTGAAAAAAAATAGCGAAAAAAAAATTTAGTAATAGATATGTAAATTTATTTATTTACATTTTGTTCTATAGTTATCAATTTCAATCCATAATTTATTAAATGAACTAATGGAAACAATCAAATTACAAGTTAGTAATTCTTAAAATTCTTTGATGCAGATCATCAAAATAACTTTAATTAATGGTTTTATTTTAAAAAAGACTGTAAAAGAAAAAAAGAAATAAATATAGATAGATAAATAAATATCGTAATTTATTAAATACTGTAGAACTGTATCCTCTTAAATGTTGAAAACATACTTAAAAAACAAAAATATGTAAAATATTAAGAGCAAAATAAAGCTAATGAAAAACTAACAAAAATAATAAAAATAATAGAAAATAATGATAGCAAAAGACTGAAACATAACATAATACAAACTAAATGGATAAAAATAATCGAAATGCAAACTATAATCCAAATATCTAAAATTATATTATCTCTCTAAATCAGTGGATAATCACTGATATCAATGCCAAGTATGCTACTGGTAATCAGTGAATTAAATATGAGATCCCTAACCTAACTAATCTTTATTATGTGATCTAACTAACTTGTTTTAGTACTTAAATTCTATGAATACGGAAGGATTGGAAGATTGAAATTAATGTGAAAATGTCAGTATTTTAGTTATATAATGCTCAAACATTCTTCCTTTTTTAGTTTAACCTCACTAATTATCAATGCTAAGTATGGTAATTAGTAATTATCTTTAGAGAGATACATGCGTAATCATAATGTATCCAGAAATGTATATTGATATGACAAATCCAAGTAATAAATTTAAACTTAATAAATAATTCTATTAAAGTCACCCAGAGAGGTGGCACAATTTTGTTATACATTATATTATTCCAATTCTACAGTGCAAATATATACAGAAGGTATCGTTTAAAAACTTAGCACGGCAAAAGTAATGACAGAATGTCTCCAGGAATTTTTGTACAGCACGAAGTCTTAAAGAAAAAGACAAAGAGAGAGAGTCGCAGGAAACATCCAATGAAAGAGGTACCAGGAAGCTTTCCCGCAAAGCAACGGAGATCTGAGTAAACATGATATCGCGCGTACGGTAAGTAAGTGGATCTTTCTGAAAGGGTTTAAAATTCATGCAGAAGTGTGGTCGTAAAAATAAGACACGGCCGTGCTCGCCGCGTACATTACTGAAAGCGCCGCCAGCAAAAATTCCTATGCGTCAATGTGTTATTTTCCGCTTAAGACTTTTTGCGCGCACGTCCGTTCTTTGATACGTTCAGAGAATCCCGAGAACGGAATCCGCGAAGCGAGGTACCGCCTTCTCACGGATAGAGAAAACTTTTCCGCTCTTCTGTATCAGCATATTGCCGGGGAAATTGCGGAGGAAGACCGGAAACACATCGCTCCCGCCCACAGTCGGAGCGCAGCAGCCGAATTTCGTTCATTAAGGAAGTTACCGGCCGCACAAAGTAACGCGTGAGCGCGAGAAATAATTGACATTCGGCCGCTCTATCGCGCTTGAATAATAACCGGCTGACTATGGGAGCTCGCAATTTGTTTTCTAACAAGCACCGCTCGCCTGCCCGACTTCGGATTACGCGAATCACTATTTCATCACGGACGCAATTAAAGGCCATTTCGGAGTCACGCGCTGTTTAATCGGCATTTCGGGAGTTTTTTGTTATTTGAAAGAGAAAAAAAAATCAACAAACTTCAAATTTGATATTTCCCTGGAGATAGATGCAAGATCCTTCTTATCGGTATTAGTTGCAAAGTTACGTCATGCTGAAAATGGAGGCGTCGACGCGATTAATAGTTCTCTATTAAATATTCACCGTAACGAAAAATCGATTCCAAATTCGTCGCGGAATTCATAATCGAAATTTGATCCGCTAAAAGTAGGACGTACTCAAAATAAAACTGTGACCTACAAAAGATGTGGAAAATCGTTAATTAATCGAAATTACTTATATAAATTACTCATGTCAATTGACGATTCCGAGATTCTAATGCTTCGGTTGTTAACTCAATTTTTTACGTCTATTAGTGTAGGTAAATATGACGCACTGACGCGAAAACAATGCAAAGCTACATGTGAAACAAATGAAGAATTAAACACCTAAAATTTATATCAACGTAAGCCGCGTTATGTCATTGTGTATAAAGTGCAGTTTTGTTCCGCTGAAAAATAAACAACTTAATAGAGCAAGGAATATTACGTGCGAGCAAACCATGTGCATCATTTGCATTTCTGTATTTACATTCGCGAGCGCGAGTCGATGAGATAATTCATGCGGGGAATCCTTTAAATTGCGATGCTGGCATTATGCGTATTTCGCGGGCTTGCCATTAAATGGAGAGAAATCAAAATTCAGCGAGAATGTAAAGGTACGTCTCACGACGTCCGATTTTATCCTTCCTTGGGAAACGTGGACAGTGAGGAAATATTTGCGCTAAAGCGAAAGCGCCATACGCATAAAGCCGAGGCATTATCAACTGAATGGAAAACAATGGAGAGATATCGATCGCCGATTCGCCGCGGTATGCATCCATTCGGATAAGGTTCATCATCGTTGCGGCACCCGGTTTTACGTTCACGCCAATTCACACTTTCGACGCATTTACGTTCCTATGAGCTAACAAATTACTACACATCTGCCAAGATTCCGCACTGGCAGAATATAGTCCGCGAAATATCCGCTGGTCGGAAAATTATTACTACGCTTCGTGCTCACTGCTTTGAGATTTAAACGCGTCGTAACTTTTTAATCCAATACAACTTTATACGGACGTAACCATTGCTCGACCATTATTGAAGTTTATGATTTATATAACATAATTTATATAATAAAATATAATATGAGCAAAAGATGACAACAATGTAAATTATGAAAATAAGATTTTCCAACAAATTAAAAGTTTATCCCTAACGAAAAATAAGTATCGTTTGATCTTTTAGTAATTCAGAATTTGATTTCGAATTAATCTCTGTTGTTAAAATATGTTGAGATATATGTGTATATGCTTTATATTAATATTACTAAAATTCTTGATTTAACATAAAATATACGCGTGTAATCGAAATTTTTATTTATAAAAATTTATGTATAAAAATTTACATCTATAAAAATTTGTCTTTCAATTTTTACACTGATTTTATATTCATAAAGAAATTTGCAGAAATTAATTCGATGCTCTACTTTAAAAAACATCGAAAAAGAAAAAGTATATGAAAACGGCGTAATATGTGGATCTTCTTTTCTAAGTAATATTAATTCCTTAATCGAATATCAAGATAAAAAACGGCAAGCATAAATCTAACTATTCTCATACGTTCTAATCTAATCTTAAAAGAGTGCGAATAATATAGCCGTAAAGAGGAAGCCGGCCGCAAAAAAATTCCGCATTGCGTGCACGGACAAAATCAAGAAAAAAAATATTCGATGTTCAGCAAATTTTCATTGAAAGAAAGATCATACATTATCGCACATCGTATGTCGCCACGTAGTATCATTTTCAGCAAGCCTGCAATATTTCGCGTGTTCGTATGTAGCCTCGCATAAAAATGGTTGCGTGCAATTATACGGAAAATACTTTTCATACCAACGAGCTTCCGTGTTATCGAGTTAAAAGCATATCGTATATAACATCAAGAATGGCATATCAACATTTTTTGTGAGCACTCGATTAAAAAATAATGCATCTATATATGAAAAATTACCTCAACAAATCACTTTATTAATTTTACTAATGGAGTTTTTATTAGAATCATCAAAACTTAAACAAAATATAAAAAATAAAACAGAGTTAGATTTGCTCTTTTCGAATAATATATTTTATAGATATATAGGATGTCCTATTTTAAATGGAAATAGTCATATATGTTTTTAAATTTGACGTTGTACAAAAAAAGTTTCAGATAAAAGTTTTAAGTTCAAGAAAATATCATTGATTTAACCTCAGGATTAAATGTCAAGGCTATATAAAACTCTATCATTATTTTAAACTGAATACATTTACTTTTTTATGGAAATCGTAAGATCATCGAATAAAAGACGTCGGACAAAAGAGGATGTGGCAAAAAATTGTTAATTTTATATATATTTTATACTTTATTCTAATAATCTTGACATTATATACGAAATAAATATCTTGCAAAATTTTTATTTCTCAATGATCTTATCTTAACACTTTCATATACAGAATGATAAGGTAAGTAAATAAAGATAAAACATAAAATTGTTTGATAAAAACATCATTTTCAATATATTGTAAGTACATACTTTTTTGCAAACAAGATTAAGTCTCGTTGTAAAACCTATGTTTTTCTTTATACCGATTGATTTATCTAATTATTCTATTTATAAAAAAGTACTAAGATAAAAATCATTGAAAAATGAATATTTTACAAGTTTCATTTTACATATTTCAAATTTAATGTCAAGATATACAAGATATTTTATTTTAAAAAATAATCATGATCTTCATCCAAGATCAAACCAATAGCACTCTTTGAAATTCTTTATCTGAAAATTTTTATCTGAAATATTATTTTGTACACTAACAAGTTTAGGAAACATAATGTTGTTTCTATTACATCATGAGACACACTGTATACATACACAAATAAACATATACATTAGCTAATTGTAAATAGAATCTTGGTTTTAATTAATAAATGCTAAATGCATACATAGAAAGTCACAATTCTGAACAAAATTTACTTAATGTTTTTTTTTACTGGTTCAAGGATATAAGCATAAAATTAATAATAAAATTAATAAATGTAAGTAGTAATTCAATAAATTTGCAATTTATTAAATGAAATTCTGACTACATACATTTATAAAAATTAATATAATTAATGTTATAAAAATATCTAAAATACTCTGAGAATTATTTTTCTATTCATATTTTCCTTTCAATATTGTCTTCGCTATCTAGTATTAACAATACATATTTTACATAAGATATCAATGTGCTTTGGTTGGTATATATAGAGTAAAGTCTCCGCAGTTTAAAATATTTATCCTTCGACCGTATAAAAAAATATTCAAGGAAACGATCGAGTAGCCGAATTTCTTCTGTGAATCGTGTGGTAAATCGGTGAATGGCATGCAATTAGAACGCAAAATTGGTCGCGTGTAAGAGAGCGAGGGGTTAAAAAGGCGCTCAAAAGCAATTTGACGTAGCGTGGTGGATGCATTGGGTCGCTTTGAAGCCATAAATTCGCGAGGGATAGTGCAATTGCGGGTGTGACGGGGGTGTTCGCGTTGTCCAATCGGACATTGCGCTCTGGCTGCTCGTTCATGCGTTTCAACGCTTGCAAATCATTCATTCCGACTCATTGTCGGCAAGTTGGCTGCGCTATACGCACGTTGTCACACCACACAAAATGCACACTCTCTAGCTCTATCTCTCCTTCTCTTCCCTCTATTTCTCTCTCTTCCCCCTCCCCTTCTCGCTCTCTCGCTCGTTCGCTCTCTCGCTCGCTCTACGCCATGAAATTCCTCGGAACAGAACGCAGCGGGGAGACCATGCCCTTGAATATTTATCGTTCCCGCGGGATCGAATTCTGCGTCGACGAGTTCGCCGTCGAGCCGCACGAATTGGCGCGAAAACGCGGTCATTACGACGCAACCAAGTCACGAATTGACAAACAAGATCGTTATTGAGACGAGCTCCGGAAAAAAATTAAAGCGTCAAGATAAAGAGAAAAAGAAAAAATCTCGAAAGATTATGCATCGATAAAATTCGGTATTGTCTCAGTAATCGCGTCAGATTGTTTATTTAACTATATTTAGCTACGAAGAGAATAGCTCTCAGTTATGTTCAATTATCCATTCGCTTCCACTTACATTAATTATTAATGAATTACTTCATCCACTAATGATATTGAATATGCAATAAGCTAATCAAACAGCTATGATTCGCGTATAACTACAACTCGCAATATGTAATTAATTCAGGATACACGCAACAAAGTATGTTTACTATTTTTATTATATGCATTCTCGAATCTCATTCAGTTTAAAAGCTTGCTGAATTATTTTGGAGTACGCATGCTCCTTTTAACTCCGTTGTAAAGCTTCATTAGCGATCGATCCATCATTCGAGCAAAATGGAACAGAGTTTCCAGCGACCTTTGTTATTCTAAAGCGGACGTGTGATTACACAACTTTCCACTTTTTTACTAATGAAAAAGTGAAAAGTGAAAATTTAACGCGCGGATATGCTCGGAACTGTCACCGTACAGCTTTTATTTTCAGCGGGAAGCCATGAAGATTCGATTACGTGAGATTCGATTGCGTGAGATTCACGTGAGATTTGAAACGATGAAAAACACAAAGAGGGAAAGAGTTCACTGACAATTGCGCGATCGAGTCTCCCGCATCGAGTGTAATCGCGAGATATATCGGACACGAATATAACGGATACGTCAAATAACGGTCTCGCTTTGCGACACGCCGCATGCTGAAGTCGTATCAGCTATGAACTCCCGATCCTTCACAAATCGCAAAGAAAGGAAGGTTAACAGGCCACGACAAGAGGAGAGACGAACAGAGACGAAAAGAAAGAGCGGGAAGGAATGAAAGAAAGGAGAGAGGCAGTCTCAAGCGAGACTGCGAGTTCGTTCGAGCATCTAAAAAAGGGGAACACAAGAACGCCCGTGGATTTACGTTGATGTATCGCCCGAGGTGAGTGAGAAAGAGAAAAGACCAAGTAAAAGGAGAGAGAATAAAACGAGAGGAAAAAGGCGGGGCAGGGACAGGAGGGAGAAATATTTGTAGATTATGCTGGCGGGTCAACGCCACCCGCTTGTTCTTCGCGAGAACGTAGCCTGTCATGGGACTAAAATTAAAACGAGGCACATCCTGATACCAGCATGCGTGTGCCTAGAAATACCTAAAATTCACTTCATATCGATATTATCAATGTTATTTGACATCAAAAGTGTGTCATCCTTCCAAACACTAACCTGACAATAATACTTTAAGCCTATACTGAACAAAAATATAGTCAATTTTAATAAATATTTAGTTGAATACTGCCAACTAAATATTTATTAAATATAAAGATATATTTATTTGATACAAGAAATGTTAATTTGTTTTAACAATCATTTTTTTTATTAAACAAATATTTACTTACTGTAAGTAAATGTTTAATTAGCAGTATTGAACTAAATATTTAGTTCAAAATTAGTTTAAAATTAACTATATTTTTTTCTCAGTATACTAAATGATACCCAGAAATAAAAATAACTGCAAATGCAATATATCGGTATGGATCATAATTTTTTTAACGTTATACATTTTCATATTAAAATTAATTGCAAACTCATTGAATCATACAGAGTTAAAAAAATTTCTTTTACTATCAACAAATCCATATTAAACAGTGCAAAACAGTGTACTTCTGAGTAAACTTCCAATTAAATTTAAGCATCCTTCAATTCCGATATCAACTCTAAAAACTTTATTAATTCAAGTAATCTTGAAGTTATACTTAAAAAAATGGAACATGATAATATTCGTGAGAAAAAATTTGAAAACTTGTGTTCTTTTAATTTAACTAAGACGGGCCGTTTACGTTAAAACGAGCAGGTGATGGTAAATTGCAACAGGTATAATAATCTTATTTGCATGAAGATCTTTAAAAATACATTTTAACCGAGATAGTAGATCTAGACGGCGCAAAACCGTGTGCACCTTACGGAATACATTGTCAAGAGTTTACGGTTAAGATGCCACGGAGGTGATGCTCCATGTTTGCGAGCTTACTCACGCTGCTAACGTCGGCGCCGCTTTTGCTCCGTTTCTGCTTTGTGCGCTTTCAGGCGCGACAACCCGCGTTACTCAACTTACTTACGCGAGCGACCCTCGAATTACGTCGTCCTCGAGTATGCACGCGTCATCTTTTTGTGTCTCACTGATCTTCTCCCACTAAAGATTAAACCGATATACAGAATAGCGGATAATCGGGACAATCGGCAGTATTCGGCGAAATCAGCAATCGATTATATCGCTCCAATGAGCTTTTCTCAATTAAAATTAGATTACAAAGGCTACTTATCTGTCTTCGTAATTTAATTAGCTAAATCGAATTTCCATCATGGCAAATTCCACTTGTAATTAACTGAGACACAAGGTTTTGTAATAAATTTTCACCCTTCCGGCTTAATTTGCTGACTTTTAATTCTTTATATTGTATTAATTAAATACTTAGTGAAACATAAATTTTCATCAAAGCAAAATCGACACACAATTTATCAGAAAACGTTTTTATACTCCGATTGTCGCATTATACAATCTATGATTTTCTCGCGTATCTCTTTTTCCTTGAATGAAAAAAAAATCGATCAAATAATTAAACGTTTTTCTAGAATGAAAGTCACTGACAAAGTGCAAAATCCACTGAGTGCATCTTTTTCGAATTCGATCGATATATAATAATTATTGATTGACAATGTCGAATCAATGTGATTATGATATTAAAATCGCACAGTTATTACCCAAATTAACATACAATTGATAATTCATGAAGTTATTTTTGGAATTTCTTATTACGAAATATCTTTCAATTAAACATTATACTCTCTTCGAGAATTTACATTTATTTCATCTTTATAGAAGTATGACGAATTATTAATAATGCATCAATTTGCACATGAAATATCATTTTCAGAAATATTATTTAATGTTATAAAAATAAATGATATTTTAAAGTTAAATATACACGAATAGTTAAAAATAAAAAAATAGTAAGACTTTCTAGAATCTCCTACTCATTTTTATATTTTAATCCCTGTGATAATAAAACCTCACAATAAAATTAACAACATTTTGTACACTATTTTATTTAAATTAAATTTTAGATATTTTTATATTCGCACGTATATTTTGCATTCTATATTTGGCATTATCAAAAGAATAAAAAATAAAAATGAAAGTTAAAAATAATTAATAAAGATAATATTTACAAAAATTTTAAATTATATTAGTATAATAATTATATTAATAACACACTTTATATGTGTTTAATTTTTTACTAGCACACACA
>Ga0157363_1007485_pt1 | contig 10339 bp, 11 predicted proteins | sample AttsexASBM1_FD_111477 | JGI IMG/M metagenome (GOLD analysis project Ga0157363, IMG submission 111477) | Fungus gardens microbial communities from leaf cutter ant in Ribeirão Preto, State of São Paulo, Brazil - Atta sexdens ASBM1 | ecosystem: Host-associated > Fungi > Mycelium > Unclassified ...
AAATATATTATATATTAACTCATTATATATATATTATAATAATACAGATACATAAATAAAAACATATATATATATATACATATATAAATAAAAACATATATATATATATATATATATATATATATATATATATATATATATACCATACATACTATACATAATATACATATTAAACATATTATACATTATATACAAGTGTTTTTATTAATAAAAAAAATACATAAATAAAAATATATAAAAATATATAAAAATACATATATAAAAAAAAAGAAATGAATCTTTTTATAATAATATTTTATAATGTCCTCATGGCAGCGTGTCGGTAGAATCTGAAATAATGTACCGCTTATCATTGTATGGACTCAGAGCGATTTTGGTTTCGGATATGATGTATACTTCATGCAATTTTTGATCTTATGCACGACTATCTGCGCGTCATTTAAATTGTATCATTGAGACATCGCGTATAATCATTGAATGTTATGAATCTCGCTACATTGCTCTTGACATTTTTACCTTCTTAGTATCTTTTTTGCCATCGACGCACAAGGCATACATTTTCGCTCTAAGCCCGGCGAATTCGGTCATGATCGCGTCATTGATTTTATCTTTCATTAAACCGAGAACTTTTTTATTTACTAGCGGAATGTCGTAATCGATCGCGTAATCGCTCGTATCGAATTTATTGATATCGTGTTTTATAACAACATAGACATCACACTTGATGTATAATAAATAAGGTAATAAATAAGGTTTGTCCATGTCGGTATATATAATTTTACATTTTTTATGAAAGACAACATGTATTCGTGGTGAAATTCTACAAACACTTTTTAGATATATCGAGGATGCACATATCCACATATGTGTATCAGTTTATCGAACTTCACTTTGAGTTTCCACATTTCTATCGCGACCAGGTTCTCGGAAAAAACGCTTTTACTGTGAAAGTTTGGTTTCGCGATTATTACCTCTATACCGTATCTCCCACCCAATGCGTTACAAGTCGCACAATAACATGGTTACGCACATTCTCCATGGTTTTGCCAAAAATCGCATTGTTCATTAATTTGAATAAGTTTTTCTGGAACTAGTTCTAAAATTTGTATTAATTTCGATGTACTCGCGAAGCCATAGAGATTGCGCAAATTGCAGTATACGATGGATCTTTGTAATGCAGAGACTAAGAGACGAGAGATTGCGATAATGTATGACGTAATGCTTTTTATCATATAATGTCGCGAGAAGCTTCTCCTCTCACCCTTGCCGAGTGGTTTCTGCATTGGACAAAACAATAGATCGGAGTGTGCATCCTGGAGATATTGCGAATACTCCAAATTAACCTTGAAAACGTAATTCGTTGATGAATATAACGCGACATTTATAACGCTAAAATTGTTTACGTTGTCGATCCAACAAAAATCAGCGTATGACAATGGTTGTCCAGCTGTACAGATTGTTGACATCATAGTACATTAAGTACGTCGACGGTTTCAGTAGATTGTATGTACGACTATATGTACTTATTATTGGCTCTTGCATACCTGTTGAAATATTGTGTTGGCGAGTTGGTTTTGCTGCGTGCACGATGAATTTGTGATGGCACGCGATCACCGTCCAAGCGTTTCCTGCGGTATGATTGCTTTGAGGGCACTTAGTCGAGAAAAATGAGATTTTCCAAATTTTATTTAAACAGACCTCAAATGCGGGCGAACGTGTTTTACAGTAGATGCGGAAAGGATCTTAACGGTGCGGTAGCGCGGTAAAACGTGTTTATCACGAGGCGAGATACGTACTGTCGACGAGACAGTTAAAGCGATCATGATGATCTGAGATTTCAGATCAATTACGCACGACGCATGCGTCACTTAACAATTGACATTTCGTGGATTGATCGATTCTTTATCAATGTGATTAGATATGATGATATAACTAGACGCCATAAACAATAGGGGTACCGAACATGCCGCCTGCCTTGAAAGATTTGACTTTCAACGTGACATACAAGCATGAGTTCGTTAGCGTAACATAAAATGCGAATTGCTCTGATGCTCTGAATGCGATTCAATAATCTAGTCATTGCACTGAAAATCAACAAGGATTAACATCTAAGTACGCTGAAAAACAATATAATAAATCATTCTTATTCAAAGGTAAAGAGAAGCTTGCGTGAGATACGATATAATTAGAAAGTAACAGTTAAAGACACTTAAACCTAAATGTTTGATAAAGCATGGACTTGATCTTCAATTGGTAATATTGATAATTTAGACAGTGATCTCACATATATATATAGGAACTATTGACAGTCTTCACAGTTGCGGTGCGCGCGATGTCGGGATGAAGCTCCTGGAGGTTCATCCCGACATCGCGCGCACTGAAGTGGGGCTAGGCTGCCTTATGAGCACAAATTGATTAGTTGACAGCTAAGTTTCCTTGTTAGCTGAGTTCCCCATCCTTTTGGTTCGGACTTGTAGAAAGTGAAGATATTCATTACTCCACCTGCGCCAAAAATACTGTCGGGTTTGCTCTACGTTGCCACCGCAACAGCTTATTTTCGTTAATGTCGCTCAAGTCAACACAAGGAAGATCATTCAAAGTCGTGCCAACCAAGAAATGTCCCGGACTTAGGTACGCTAGGTCATTAGAGTCGGCGATAAGAGGGGACGCGAATTGAGAATCACCTCACATTTCACAGAGGGTCGTTTGCACAGAGCGTTTCCTCAAAAGTCAAATAAGCCTTGCACACGAGTCATGTGGTATTTGACAGATTTTACGGCTGCCTCTCATAAACCTCCAAAATGAGGTGCATTAGGCGAGATGAAATTTCCAACTCGCGCAGAAAATCTTTAATCTCGGACTGGAGTTGTTGATCATTATATATGTCGTATAATTCTTGAATTTGTCTATGAGCGCCCACGAAGGTGATCCCGTTATCTGAATATATGTGCACGGTTCTATCCCTATGCGAAATGAATCGCTTAAAAGCGGCAATAAAGGCTTCGGACATAAGGTCACTTACTAATTCTAGGTGGACCGCCTTCGTGGCAAAGCACACAAAAAGCGAAATTTTGTGACTCCGCGCTTTCCCTCTCGTAACAGGAGCGGCCCGGCGTAATCTACACCGGCAGCGAGAGACATTAACTCGGCTGGCCGGTAACGAACCCATTAAGGCCTCTGATTGATTAGATTTAGCCCTAAAACAGGTTATACATTTTTGTATTATTCCACGTAGGATGGATTGCAATGATAGCGATCAAAAGTGTACGAAAGCCATCGTGACTTGCAAACCCGCGTGTAAGTTTCGTGTATGTTAACGCTCTATAATACGCTGAGTTAATATGTGTTTGCGTGGCAGAAGAATTGGATGGCACGCATTGAACGCGAGATTTGAATTTTTCAACCTCCCGCCAATTCGCATTAGTCCGCTTTCATCTAAGAAAGGAGATAGCGATAAGATATTACTAGAAGTGTTTACAATTTCGTTCTTGATTACTTGATTAGTCCTTGATATTCACGATAGAACGATCGTTTGCACCATTCTGCAAATATTGGGTTGTCCGGAAAGTTCGTGCCGATTAAAATTTTAGTATACATTTATTAAAATTTTCTGCGTTTCAATTTTCCTTCAACATCGGCACGAATTTTCCGGACAACCCAATACAAATTAAAGCGGTAGATCTTTCAACGGGGGAAATTAGATACTCCATGCTCTCGGTGTGCCTTGAATAATCTTAAACAATATGCTATGATGCGGTATATTTTATTTAAATTGGAATACTTATTTAGCAAATCATCGATGATGCAAAGATGGGAAATGAAAGCGGCTATGCGGATTTTCCTTTGTTCGGGAAGATCATTGTCTAAACGCGTAAAGACTGGCCAGTGTTTTTCATCCCATTTTCGGAACCATTCCACTACCTTAGCATTGATCAAATCACAGGGATTTAGCCCTTGCGACAATGTATCGGCAGGGTCGGAGGATGTGACATGACGCTAGCGTTTGATTTCTGTTAGGCGCTGAATTTCATCCACCCTACCTGCCACAAAAACTGACCACCGCCGCGAGGGGGAGATTATCCAGTTTAATGCAAGTTGAGTCCGATCATAGATAAGTCGGGCATTGCGAGAGTTTCACTCTTTAACCTTGTTGATTAAGCGCGCCAATAGTAAGGCGGCCGCTAGCTATAATCGCAGTAACGAGATGATCTTGAGCACAGTAACTTGAAGTGATGGTCATTAAGACCGAGCTTGGTGCGAAGGCATATGCAGGCTCCGAACGCGCGTTGGCTCGCAAAATCCGTGCACTTCCATTATTGATTGATAGACATTGAGTTTAACGCATCGAGAAATTCTTAGTTGATTTAAATCACTCATCTGTGTTCTGAAAGCAATCCAATGAGTGTGAATGTCCTGAGGAATGGACTCGTCCCATTGGTTGGCCAATTGCCACAAATCTTTCGAATTTTGCGATCACAATGACCGGAAGGCCTAGAGGATCGAAACAATTTAGTGACCTCGGAAAGAATGACCCGTTTTGATACAAAGTGGGCTTCTGTATCAAGTTTGCAGAAAAATTGGAACGTATCCTGGCACTGATTCCATTGCATGCCCAGAATACATAAGTCCGTAACATTATCTCTGGCACACAATCATAATTGTCTATTTCCAATAGTTCAGGGCAGTTCGAGGCCCATTTGCTTAACTCAAATACTCCTAATTTTAATAGCTGAATGGTTTCATCGCGAATTAGTTTTAATTCATTGACTGTATCCGCTCCGGTAAGCATGTCATCGACATAAAAATCCCTAAGAACGCATGCTGAACAGCGAGTGAATTGATGAGCGTGCTGCTCAGCCAAATGCTTAAGGCATCTGGTGGCAAGAAATGACGGAAGCCGTAAGTGACGATAGTGAGTTCGTACATATCGAAATTAGCAGAGATCGTCGCGCCAGAAAATTCTCTGCAGGCGCATCTAGGACGGATGAACTAAAATCTGCCGATACATTTTTAGATGTCAGCGGTGATGACATAAGTGAAAAAACGGAAGCGCATCAAAATTGAGATCAAATCTTGTCGATTCTACTAGAAGCACATCGTTTAACGATACGCTGGAACTGCTGCGACAAGATGCATCGAATACAATATGAATTTTCGATGTTTGCTCGACCGTTTTGAAGATGCAATGATGGGGAAGATGAACGATGTTCATTCTTCCGCAATGGGTGGCTCTAGGTGTCGTATATGTCCCAGCGATAAATATTTGTCGAGAAACGCCGCGTATTGAATTTTAAGCGTAGGATCGCGCTTGAAACGCTTCTCAATATCTCTCAATCGCTGAGAGCTGCCTCACGCGAATCACCAATGTTATTTAACATTTGCTCTCTGACCGGAAGCTTGACCGGAAGCTGTATATCTATCCTGAGAATTTTGAGACACGTTGTCTAAAAAGTGACGCTTGCAAATATTTTCCTCCATTGTGTAATTGTCCGATTACACAGAGATGTCCATTTGCCAGGCACGACTGACATGTTTGTGTAATTCCGCATTGGACGCGTGAAACGAGTGAACCTTTGAGGCGGTCGATAGGGTGCTGCCCAAATGACCCGCCAAAATCCAATCGTCTTTTCTGGAGCATTGGATGCTTGTCTGAAGACTTGACTTGACCAACGCATATCAGATTCCAAAATAATTCCGCTCCGATTAAAAGATCAATATCCGATGATATGTGAAATCGCGGATCAGTTAAACGAATGTTGCGCGGAAAATTAAATTCATCCCGCCCCGGAATTTTATCAGTAACCTGATCAGTAACGATGCATTCGATAATCGTAGTGTACGAGTTGAGTCGCGATTGTAATTTGATTCTAACCATGTGATTGGACGAGATTACCGTTCCATTGACGCCGGAAATCGAGACATTTAATGGACGCGTTTCTAAACCGAGAATTTCCACAAATTTCTTGGATATGAAGTTCGCTTGCGACCCGCAATCCAACAAAGCTCGACACGCCCTGCGCGAGCCATCATCGTCGCAGACGAGTATAACCGCAGTCGAAAGCATGACTTGTTCGCCTTTAAATGATCCTGAAGCATGACTCGCTAGGACGGAGGGAAGAGGAGTTGCTTTAGATGCAACTTCCTTATCGGTATTGTTAGTCGATGAATCCGCGGCTGAGAGCATATGAAGCAGCGTATTGTGCTTTGTCTGGCAGACTTTGCATTGACTGGAAGTGCATTTACTTGATGCATGGAAAGAGGAGCTCAAGCAATTGACGCAAAATTTGCGACTGCGAATTTCCGCGGCCCTTTGTGATACTGGAAGTGCCACGAAGTTTTTGCAATAATAAATGATGTGATCTTCTTGACAGAAGTGTCATCATTTAGGTTTAACAGTAGTCGCGCACGATGATTGCTTAACATTGGCTGCGATTTTGCCTCGACTTTCTTTGCGGAAGTATCCTTGAAGGCTAGTCCTTGTGCTAGCCTCGAGCACCTGATATCGATGAGCGATAAAATCTAACAGCTGTTTAAGCGACGGCAGCTCATTGCCCGTTAAGGAAGTTTCCACTCGCGTAACGTGAGAGAGTTAAGTTTAAAGGTTAGAATGAGGACGAGAAAATCATCCCAATGCGTCGTGGAACGCTTCAATGCCTGAAGGGCGTGCAAATGTTTCGCGGTACTGTCAGAAATTCTTCTGATATTGCATTTTCCTTTGTAATAGTCGGCAAATCCATTATAACTTTGACATGAGTTTGAACAATCACGCGCTTGTTGTCATATCGCTCCGGTGAATGACTTGTAGATAATGAAATCTTTGCGTAGCGAGGAATGAATAACCGAATTGAATGTATCGAAAAACGGGAACCATTCATATTTGCCGGAAAATGTTGGTAAATTTAACTTAGGTAACCGAATGTGCGTACTACGATCTGAATCACGAACACTTGAAGAGGACAGAGAAAAGATGGACATTCGCAATGTCGACGAAGGGAAAATGAGCTCGCGGATAACGCGTAGAATGCTTCTTCGAAACCGTCTCGATCGCAGTCTTCGGACTCATCTAATGATTCTAGATGCGATTGCACCTCGTTATATTCCGCCCAATAGTGTTCGAGTTTCGCCTTCCGCTCTTCGAGATGAGCCATTATTGACGGGCTAATGGCAGCAATTGACTCTACATAAATTCTAATATGCGTACATGATGCCTTTATGGTCGCGCGCTGTCGCTTAAGTATCGTCGCTTCTGATTGGTCGACCATCTTGAATGCAAATATGTGTACGCAATGGACGCGGAGAACTTGGTTGGCAACGGAGACAATGATCTTCTTTACCTTGTTACACACCTAATTAATCCTAAAAGGGGATGCGATAGATGCTAGATACCTTCCAGTCGAACGTTGTTGGACGGAAACGTTCCTCTCGCAGATGTTACGCCATTGAAAAATGATTTCCGTTGCACGTCGTCTGGATTGGACCTCGTTTTCCGCCGTCGACAGGATTCCGCTCGCAAAATATTGATTCTGCGTCAGGATATGACGTAATATGAGCCGGGCTGCGTCTCTGATGCTTAGACGCGGGCCTTGCGGCTGCTTTTATTGAATTGTGTGCTGTCACTAGTGCGATGCTTGCACTGATTGCTACTACTGCGACGCTTGTGTCGTCTCGATAAGATAACCTTGTCTGACTGCCAAATTGCTGCTCGCCACTTCACTGAGGCCAAATACTTGACAGAAGCTCGAAGAACCAAAAAAAATGTTGACGATCTTGCTATGTGCACGATAGATTTGTGATGGCCATGCGATCACCGTCCAAGAGTTTTCGCAGTATGATTGCTTCGAAGACACTTGATCGAGAAAAATGAGATTTTCCCTTTCCAAATTTTATTTAAACAAACTTCAAATGCGGGCGAACATGTTTTACAGTAGATGCGGAAAGGATCTCAACGATGCAGTAGCGTGGTAAACTTGTTCATCACGAGGCGAGATACATGCTGTCGACGAGATAGTTAGAGCGGCCATGATGATTTGAGTGTTCCAGATCGATTATGCGCGACGCATGCATCGGTCATCAAACAATCGATATCTCATGAATTGATCGATTCTTTTTCGATGTGATTAGACGATATGATAGACGCCGGTAGGGATACCGAACACATTGGCTCAGATCCCCCGCGTATACCGCGTTTGATAAACATTATCATGTCGATGTCTGTGAATAGTTCGAAATTGACGCGAGTATGTTTCAACATCGCGTCATGTAAAACCCGATAGTATATAATAATAATACACATCGAGTCCATAACTCGCGACTGTCGCGAAAATTTTCAAAGACATTGGCCAACAATTATACATCTGTTTTTTAAGTGCAGGTCGCTATATTCGCCGAGGAGAATTCTAATGGAGAATTGCTGCCATACATTTCATGGCGTGCATAATCACTTTCGGACATGGTACTATCTGTCATCGAGCTATAAAAAGATTCGCGTGATAATTCAGCTTTCTCAAATTTTTTGAAGCAGTCAATATACTCGTATGGAAATATACTTTTTCGCGTTAATAAATCAAAATTTTCTACGGATAATTAAAAAATTCACGTTGCATTATTCGTAGTTTATCGAGATACGACAATTTTTCTAAAATTTAGAAAAGAGGCAAGAAATTTAAACGAATCAATAAAACGTAATTTTATACTAGTTTTTTTATCATTTTCTTTGGTGCCGTCAATATATTTAATAAATGAAATATATTTTTCTTTCCTTATCGGTAATAAATCTACACGTCCTTCATAAGCGATGGCTATTTCTTTGATGATGTGCGTATCCTAATAAATTATGAAACACTATGGAAATACAATGCGAAGCTTTGTAAAATTTAATTTGCAATTTGAATACACGAGGCTTCTATGTCGCCCGGTGGCAATGATCTCGTACTCGTGTGTCATCTTTTGCGAATGGCTTCTCACATACATGACAGTGCGTAACGCTGTTAAATTTTATCCAATCGTCTCGCGTAAAATCTGCCATGAAAAAACGTTAGTGGATAAGATAGTTTTGACATTATATGCTAAATTTTTTAATTCCTCGGCGAGTCATGCTATGCAATCGTTATTACGACGAAACCGATACTTCGACAGCGAGTCATCGTATGAACAATGAACATAGTACATTATACTAAAAATCTGATGACGTTGGTATGTGTAGCTTAATGTTTCCATATCTTCCTTTTTCATCGTTTCCAGAGTGCATTCCAGGTTGGTATATACGACAAATGGAACGCGCTCCTTTCTACAGTAGTTGCTGAAACTTAATCACTTGTCCTCACTGGGCCTGACCGCACAGTTGTTAAGTTTTCCACAGTCTGCTGTGGATCTCCAGTTTTGCATTAGATTTAAAATAATATAAGCATCTGAAAAAAAAATTATTATTGTGTTTTTATAAAGAACATTTTTTTTATTACAAAAAAATGTTTTCATAATTTTTAATTAAATATACACATACCGATCGCAAAAGTATTTCTTGTGCTTTTGTTGATTACGAGTTCGCAAGGCGGAACAGATCCTTGACCAACGCAAAATGCCTCACGTTATCATCTTGCAAATCCTGTACAATAGATTGACGTGCTTGTTCTTCTTCGTATTGTGAACCGTAATGGAAAGATCATTATTTCTTTCTGGTTCTCGATGCAGTACACGTTGACGGAGATATCGTGAAATTTTTTAATTTGATTCATTGAGAACAATGTCTTGAAGATTCATTACAGTCGTGTAATTCGGATATGATGACTCTCGCTCCATATGTTTTTAGCTGGGTGTAGAGCGGCCCGACCACCGATCACGCGAAGCACGCGTTGCCTAGGGATTGCACATTAACCACAGCTTTCTTTATTTTAATTTCTCGCGGGAATTCGATGTGACATTCCGCGTGCATAGGATTGTACTTGTTTATGTTCACTGTTAAATTCAATACAATAGCGATGGCGTCCATTCACTATCACGCTCCTGGAATTCTTCTGGCGATATCAGGATAGGCTTGACGACATGCGACACGTATCACTCGTGTAAATTAGATGAACGGAAGAGTTTATAATTTCTGTGCTCACACTTTTATTTGCACGTTTATCACCTGACACAAATTCACCATTAAACACTGTGTTTATCTTAATATTATCATATCTCTGAATACATTTTGCACACGCTCAAGCACTATTTTGCATCTTTAAGGAATTGGCGAGGTTCGATGTGTTCAGAGTTTATCATAACACTGAATATACGGTTTTCGAACGTCATATCAATTTCACGCCATCAAAGTCCCGCGCTATATCCAGTATCCACTTGCACG
>Ga0157363_1007487_pt1 | contig 10337 bp, 5 predicted proteins | sample AttsexASBM1_FD_111477 | JGI IMG/M metagenome (GOLD analysis project Ga0157363, IMG submission 111477) | Fungus gardens microbial communities from leaf cutter ant in Ribeirão Preto, State of São Paulo, Brazil - Atta sexdens ASBM1 | ecosystem: Host-associated > Fungi > Mycelium > Unclassified ...
CTTTATCCCGCTGATGCATCGACAGCATGGTTTCGTTCTTTTCTTGCTTTTCTTTTTCCCACGTCTTCACCGAACCATGTGTGATTTTTTTTTAGCCTGGTGCATCTGCGCTCGTCAAACTACGCGAGAAGCTGCCTTTTTCATTTTGGCGCCTGCAGCTATGGTTTTAAATGCAAATTTCGGGTCCGCCGGATGGCGAACATTGACCGTCGAGAGTTTCACTGGGCTATGAACGAAGCGGCGATCAGATTTGCGTAAGAATAGTGAGAGACGAACGGTCGAACGAAATGATTCGCGGTTGCATGAACTCACTCCCGTAAATGAACCGCGTTGCAATTACGAGACGTATCCGAGAGCCACGTAATGACGATCACATTTAACAACGAGAGTTCGCATCTCTCGCCTGCGCTTGCCGCAAAGCGATATGATTTCTCCAATTATTTTTATACGTTTCTCATTTGGTTATGGATTATTCGAATGCATTAAAGTACATGATATTTCATATGCACAAGGTTGAGTGTTGAATTTCAAAGCTCAAGGTTATCATATAGTATTCGCGAAACTAAATTTTTAATTAGACTACGTGAATTATATACGTTATTAATTAATAGAATCATATAATTATGAGTATAATGAACAAGTTCTTAACTAATATTATTTCTTGCGAGTGTGCTTTTAGTTATGTTTATACAAATTGATAAAACGGTCGTCGACATTTGCACGCGTTATCGTCTTGCAGCTTTCATATATCACGTTCGGAAAGAGGGTGTCCCGAGGAGCGTCATAACACCCGTTACAAGCGTTATAAAGAATCATGGGGATCCAACATCACAGGGTGGTCCCGATACGCGGCTGTTTATGCCCGAGCCCGAAAAGGGCCGCACCACTATATGATGATGTAAAAAAAAGATGAGGAAGCAGAGAGGAGGACGTGAATGCCAAAAACGAACAAGAAGCACTGCCGCGTTGCAGGCGCAAAGGGAAGTTGAGGAAGAAAGGAAAAAGACGGAGGACTTGGATGAGAGCGAGAGTGAGCACTGTTGGCAATGTTCGTGCGTGTTGTGTAAAGTAGAAGGCCGAGAGTTCGGTAAAAGCTAAGGGAAGCGGACAAGAGAGAAAGAGACGGAGAGGAATCGGAGAAGCAAGGAGACGAAGACCGGACTGAAAGCAAGCCGCTGACACCATGGAATGATGAATGCATTTGGGAAAGGAGCCGCATAAATCCTTCAGGATAATGTTGCAGTAGTGCAGCTCGCGAACCGACTAGGGTATTTTGGTTGAACCGAGCCTTGAATTTACGTCTTGTAGTTGATAAGAAGGGCTAAGTTGACTTGCAGGTCTAGAGGACCTGTGGTTAATTTCTTCAGGACATCATTTGTAAATCATTAGCTCGCCGATGTTTTATGAGGTCCAGACTATATGTAATTTAGATCGTATCAAAATCAATTACTATATAGACTTCAAATTTTAAATTAAAAATTCAAATGCTGTTAATTCTTTTATACACAGGAAGAATGTTAAATTTTTTTTTAGATACTTTAACAAAGTTCTTTTCGTGTATATATATATTCTGTAGTATTTACTACAGTAATTGTAGTACTATAGTGTAATATACATATATGTATATTACAAAAAAAAAACTATAGTTGTGTATATATATTTTAATATTGCATTTAAGATATATACTTTACTTCTGTAGTAAAATTCTTAAATTATACTCCATTTTTTTGGATGAAAAACAACAATTGTGCAAACAAAAATTCGAAATGTGCATGCATATACAAACAACGAGAAATCATATGAGCTATAGAAAATTAATTTTTCTTTAATTGTGGGGCCAACTTTATACGATAATACCGATCACGATTTAGCTCACAATCAGCTGAATGTGTTTCGTTCGCCCGGTGGTCAATCGCGAGCGCAGTGGGACATGCTCGTCGAGAGGCGTGGGAAGCCATGGCGAAAGGTTATCGCGGAAATATTTCATCGTCTTAGGGAGTCGGCCTCACCGATCTAGCCGGATCGCGCACGCCGGGCATTTATCGTAATAGGTAGCCGCGTATGTGCGCCGCTCGGTCATCGAGTAATATACCGCACTCACTCGTCGGGACGATGACGGTATAATAAAGTAGGGTACGCTGCGAGAGTCAGAGAGAAGTATTTTCGAGGGTACTTGAAAAGAGCTCTCATATGCGGTAGCATTTATTCAATAGAGATCGTCAATACGATCATTACGAGAGAATTTAATAGTCGTGAATTGAGAATTTATAAAAAAATATTACAAATTTTAATATTTATGATATAACAACTCAATATCTATACTTAGGATATGTGGCAATCGTATAATAATTGCTCCTTTTGGAATTCATTATTTGTATATAAAACGTTGATGCAATCTGTCAAATAATTTTCGCATACATTAAGAAAGCGTTATGTCAATATTAACTCTTGACTATAGTAACTGGTCATTATGATCCTAAGTAAAAAATTGTAGAGGATTGTACAAGAACCTATATGATTGATACTATGAAGTTTGAAATTGTATGTAAAAGAATCTTGTTGTATCAATCCGCCGTAAGGCAGAGAGTTTATGTATATTCTGTACTTCAAACAGGATGTTTTAATTAATCTTTCTCAGAGTCGGAATACGATATATTCACTTGCACATGAAAAATGAAGCTCACTTTTTTTTTCAAGATGAGCATTTTCACGAGAGTCAAGATACAGAAGACGAATGCCTGACATTTAAAATAGTCCTTGGTTAAGGATATAGCCAGAAAGACTTGGGCACTTGCCAAGTACGTGACAGGAATAAGGTCGCACCTTCTTGACTTTCATGCTTATGTCTGTTAACCGTTGCCAAAAATTCGCTAACGTCTCGATTGGAAAGCACCTTTTTCGTGACATAATCAGTTTTATACGACAGAACTAATAAATCAATGCTCGATTTTCACGATTACAAATGAATTTCTTTTAAGCATGAGATATTTTTTTAGTGGATAAATGAGATTTATATGAGAGTTATCTGTCCACGCGTATTTGAACCATTCTTCATTGCACTTAATGATGCGAATTTGGAGCATGATGGTGTAACATATGTCTGGACTTAGATACGTGGATGTGTAGTTTAATAGAACTGTCTCATGGTCTCGTTGAGCAAATCACATGAAGTTACCAAATCAAGAGCAACTGTTTAAAATCTTAAAGTACCGGGGTTTATCATTCAGAAAATTTCCGCAACATAAACCGAGAAACATTAAGTTTTGCATGAAACAGTAGCACTGATTAAAGATACATGGAATGGCATTTTTTTATTCTACTATATTGATGTAATATTTAGATTAATTTTATGTTACATTGAATGAAAAAAATATATATCTACATATATATGTATTATATTAAAATGTATGTTAAAATTTTAAAGATCTTAAGGGGAAGAATTTTGCTTTCCTTTAGCGAAAAGGAAAAGATAGCGTACGTTCCTCGGAGTTTTGCCGCAGCAAATCCCGCGTTTCGCGCAAGACTTGGAAAAGAGACGCACAGAAAACAAATGGAATTGCATACATGGCGCGAGCAAAGGCTTATTGCGTAAAATGAATCACAAGTGGTCAGGCAGGCTCGCGCGAACGTGCAACCGGTCAAAGAAACCCCCCGATTCTATTGCAAGCCCCGACCGGTTGACGATGGAATTTCTGTTCGGTCGTTGTATTCTTCCTCTTTCTTTATACCGCGCCTAGTTCGTTGTCGCTTTTACCGATTGTGTTCCTAATTTTCTCTTTTCTCGTAGTTTCCTCATGCGCGTACGCATCTCTAATTCAAGCAAAAACTTACGAGATCGGATGTATCAAGATTGTTAAGAATACATAAACGAGAAGAGAAAGATCAAAGTAAAGTATTAATTGCTACAATATGTTATTCTTTATTTTTTTTTACATATAATTACTTTATCTAAAATTATTTTATATATACACGCTAAATCTTATTGCCTTAAATATGCATTGCCTTCTTCAATGTTCAGTATTTTAACAAATTCATATTTTTCTTGATGAAAGTTTAGTGATAGCAGTCGATATGTATTTTAAATTTCGAAATTATTCATTTGAACATCAATGCGGAAAAAAATATTAGAGATAATATGTAAATTCTTATTTTACGAATTCTCGCGAGATGAAATATTTTATATGCCCAACTATATGCACTAGGCAGACTGCGAATATATTTCCTACTTTGGTTAAATTGAATTTTAAGTAAGGCGAGATAACTTCGCAGATATGGGGACGGCTACGAGGAGCAAAGTGCGGGTATTCGTGAGGAGTTTCCTCGATTCCACGTTGCCCTGGAACTCCGATGAGAGAAAGTGCCGCGCCCCCTCCGGGAACGTCAGTCCGAGTTCTTCGGATTGGGCCTCGATTTGCCTCGAAGCCGATTCTCGACCGATATGTGACGCAATCTCTTACATTGTCCGTGTCGCAAGAGAGCGCAGAGTTTCGGCCGCCGCGCCGTTACTGTCGTAAATCTCGATTTGTACGCCTATTGCGGAAGATTCGTCTTAACGACAAATAGCAAAGAACTTTTCGATAGAGCAATCGTGATTTAACGATCCCTCCGTCAAAAGATTTATATTTCAATTGGTGATTGCAGATATACTCATAAAAAATTGATATAAGGAGAGAACAGAATACTGCTTATTTCTCAAGTTTAATTAGCCTTATTCATGATAATTTGTTTTCTCATACATATGATTCTATATTATTCAAGTTCGATAGATTCATTCTTACTATTTAAGGGCTTTAATTTCCAATTAAATTTGATCGTAATTCTTTCTAATTTTTAAATTGTTTCGAAAAAATTTCACACACAATTACTAGAAAAGCCATTAAAAACTTCATCATAAAGTTTCCCGATTACCGTAGATTACAATAGAGTTATTATCGGGGAGTTATCCAGAATGGCTACCTAAATCAGGCCCCAGCTGTCTTTCTGTCAGCCGCAGAACGGACCCCGCATCTGGCTGATTTAAAGCGGCTATAATTTATCAATTTAGTGGGATATTTTTCATCCAATGGCCTGTTCGTCTGTCCAGCTCCACGATAGAACGGGAGACGCGCATAAGGCGATATACCATATATACCGGACGTGCCTCCCCGTTGCGCGCGAGGTAGGCAGCAGAGCGACGCGATATTTACAGTCCCCGCTTACCCACATCCATACAGCACGATTTTACTCCTTTATCCCGTCCCCCCACCCCCCTCCCCCCTTCCCCCCCCCCCCCCCCCCCCCCCCCCCCCCCCTCCCCCCCCCCCCCCCCGCCTGTCCCCCGCACCTTTCCTTCCTGCACCCGCTTAACACCCACGCACAAACACACGCCGAAGAGATACGGGGACGTGTAAGCGTTGTACGCGCGCGCGTACGTACCGACTCTATATGAAGCTGCCGCCGCAGCTGCTCCGCCTTTCTCAGAGAAAGAGAGAGAAAGACAGAGAGAGAGAGAGAGAGAGCACCCGGAGGATTTCGTGATTCAGGTTTTCCTTCGGGACACGATAGATAGACGGCGGCGGCAGATAGACGAGAACGTATGCCAGCCGCGCGCGGGAAGTGCAAACGCTTGCATCATCGTCTAGAGTAGACAACGGATATTGGAATAACCGGCGGAGATATATATTAACACTGTGAAACAGCCGGCAGACAAATCGTACGTACCACACGTACCATAATACTCTCCTCAGACAACGGAATTTCACGTAGTGTTTTTCGTGGAAGACTCTCACTCTCTGCCATGGTTTGATAACTGAAAGAAATGAAGTGTGAAGAAATTGTTGATACGAATGTAAAATGGTAACTTTATTTTAAAGGAAACAGGAAGGATTACTTTTACGTACCAAATATTTTTATTTTTATGAAGAAAAATTGGATACTTTGAACGATGTGAGGCTGACGTATGGAATTGACTTGCTTGTAAATCGAATAACGATTTGATTTTCCCCATATGCCAATTCGCGAGACACAAATTTCCAGAATTATCATTGAAAGGGTTTCATTGCATACACGAAGATCCTTAATGACTTCTTGCGGACCTCGGTAGATAAAGGGGCAGAGTTGTAGGTGGAAAAGTGTAGGTAGCCGTGGTAGGTGACTAAACACACTCTAAACTTAGATGGTACCACCACCTTCCTGTCTCACGGTTGACTTCCTGGCTCTTTCTTCCTTGTGCCGGGAAGCGGGAAATGTAGACTTGGGCCGGGATCGAGACGGCAAAGAATATCGCCGTGCCGTACCGTGGGATTATTTATTCGTTTAAACAGATGCAAATGCGAGGTGAAAAGCCTCACGTAACGGTGAATGTAGTTATCGATACTTGCAAGTAATAGATAGAGAGCTGATTACGTTGAAACTCGTCATTATTTAAAAAAAAGCACATAACGTAAAAATACATAAAAATTATTGTTACTAAGTATTATATTGTGAAATGTTATTGATAAATTGTTAAATAATATGCTCGTTACATATATTACGTTACTATTGATGTATTTTTTATTTTTTTCAAATTGATTTGATGTGTGATAAGAGGATTGACAAGTTAATGATACGGCCAAGAAGGTTCTATATTCGCTGACAAGTGGGGATCTTTAGTAGGAGGGGGGGAAGCGTATAAAAGATTGCGATAGATGTATCATGATCAATCGATCAAACATCAAATATACGTCGTACACTCGTCTCTCAACTAAATCCCTGGTTTGCGGAGCAGACCCTCGTCCCTCGTTTTATCCCTTTAAATTAATGGACTGACGATGCTCGGAAAGCGGAAACAGGTCAACTTTGGAACCTTCCAAACTCTCTCTCTCTCTCTGTATTAATTTTCAAAAACAGCGGAGTTCAGAAGCGTGAAGTTCTTTTAAGTTCTTTTGCTCTCTTATATTAATTCATTTTACGATGCTTGTAAAAATATTTCGATAATTGATAATAACGTCTTATATTTTTTATTATAATCTTAATATTTAACTAACCATTTGAATAGATTTACCTATCTAATGATCTATCACTGTATGATCCATTACTAAATAGATTTCTTTATTGTGCATCACGTCATTCTTCTGAAACTATTAATTACTTTGAAGAAGCATTATTAAAGAAATTATAAGAGAAAGAGAAAGAATCTTCTCAGCGCGTAATCAGCGCGTAACTTACGAAGTTGGTAAACTGTTAAGAACTATATAAATTTTAGATTATACGTCTATTATTTTAATGTCTCGTAAACAATGTCTTATAAGTAGTACTCAATATTATTATAAACTGAGAGAAAACTCATCAAATAAAATTGTTTTTACTTTTTAATTGAATTTGGTAGTATCTCGAATATCCATTCGTAAATTTTTTTGAATTATGCAATTGGAATTCCAACAATGGATTGTATAAAAATACTTTATTCTAGAACTTCCTTTGATTGAGTTACAATTAAATCTATAATGTGAAGTGTTGAAAAAAATAGGGGGATGGCCATTCCATCGTCCTCAATGCTAAATTGTTCCGGTTTAACGGCACTGGTCGAGAGGGACAACCGATGAGATTCATCGAGGGAACGTCACATCCTCCGCAAATTAAAAGCCGGAGAGAGGGTGGCCGATCTGAAATGGAGGTCAAACGACGAGCGAACTAAATTGGAGATATAATCCGAGTGAACCTTGCACTCGCCTTAGTTTTTCGCTTCCCCTGCGACGAAAAAATCGTCGAGTGCTTGCATCCGCGCGATGATGCTGAGGAAATGACGTTTTCGCGAAATCTTCCGTTTTCCCGGAACATTTAGTTTAATTCCTTGAAAGCTTACTTGTTAACAACCTTAATAGCAATGTAAAATTTCTTGATGCAGTAGTATACAAGTAGGTCAATAATCCTTTCTCGACGTGAAAGCTGAAAAAATTTTCTTTTTTTTCTACAAATAGAATATAAATTATAGAAATCTGTACAATGAAATGCCTCAAAAATGCGAAATGTTGACAAATTTATTATGATTTATATGTATGATTTTGCGTAATTTATTGTGGACATAACTTTGGTTACGTAAATATGATAAAGTCATCTGATAATTGAAAGGCGCGACGCGCGCGCGCTTGTAATCAATATATTTGTTGTTCGCGATGGTTATCTCATAAACAACACAAAAAAAGCATTTCGTCGTATACAAACATGATTATCAGATAACAATAATCGCACGATCACACAATAATGGACAGCCACACGCGTGTCTTTGTGTTATCCATAATAGCGAAGGAACGACAATAAGACGCTTATTCCTTCTTGCCTTATCAGACAAAGTGTTATCGTGGCGCTTTGACGTCACGATCGAATCACGATAAATCACTTAGATGACGGGATCTCCTTTTTTTATCTTTGCGAACTTTTCATTACTCTCTGCTTCCGTAGGATGTGCGAGGACTTTTAAGACGACAGTGCACAACATCGGCAATCCGTCTTGTAATCTCGTAGAAAATGGAGTTACAACCGGAAAAGGTGCTATTATCGTTGCTAATGAGATTCGTTATGTTATAAAATGTCCACGAATCATAGCGAAAGTTTTCCCTGAGACATCAGAGCTAAGCGATTGTTTATTTATAAGCGAATCGATACGTGGGTGTGTACCGATATTGCGACGAAGGTATCGATCGAGCTGTCTTAAAACAACAATGTGAAATATGCCATTTTCGGTATGTTTGCCGGTGAGAGAATGGACGAAACAACGGACGATCGCCCCCTCATATTTCACGAGATAGTCGATAAAATACCATATTGAGGATACCATGTCATCGGTATATTTACAATCCTTCTATACTTATGATCTTTATTCTATCAAATACCATTATAAAATGTTAAAATATGTGAAGGTATCGATTTCGGTTTAACTCTCTCAATGATCTGTAGTAATTAATACCGAATATATATTCTAGAGTGTAACGTAGTTTGCATATGTTAAAAAAATAATAAAGAATAGATACTTCATATCTGTATATAGTACAATTTAATTTACCGTTAAAATGTCATTTCATAATTATCGTATAATTTTATATTCATCTTTAATACGGAATTTGTACTAAATATACATTTCTTCCCCTTTACTATCTACATCTTTATGGTAGTGGCATTGAATGCCCCGATTTCATTATTGCTATCTTTAACGATCCATCCCAGACGCGAGATGTATTTATATACCACATGCAGGCATGTCCTTCAAGACGCCCGCTTTCCTCTTGACCTTCCACCCCCAATTGCGACTAATCGTTTGCTCGCGATTCTCGATACATAGTTACTTTCGCACATGTCCGCAGACCACCACCACTGTAGCCACCACCAGCATCAGCAGCGGAAACAACAACGAGCGGGGGTGGTGTCCAACCCTCTTGGCGGCCGCTAAGGCCAGGGAAGAGAGAGGGGCGGAAAGAGCACTCGGTCGATCTCTCGTCGTTGCCAGGCGACCAACATCCACCACCAGGCTCTCTCTCACCCCTCGCACCTAACCCTGGAGCGTAATTCCTGAAAACCGGCGCCATGGCGCCATCTACGTCGCGGGATGCTTCACCCTCTCGGGGGTGCCCCCTCGAACCCCGCCGTAGTCGCGCGATGCACCCCGCGACGCTCGGTCCCGCACTTGGAGGCGCCGCCGGTCGACGTACGTTTCGCTTTCGTCGAGCATTGTCCTACCTCGATGATACGTTCGTTGGTTGGAAGGTGGCGGTGAATCCCAGCGAGGACCACCCTCCTTACCGAAGAATTCGTCCTGACGACGTTCGCGAATCATCTCTAATCGGGAATACACGTCGAACGATATTGGGGGTCGTGTCGTCGCCATATTGCTTAGGTACGACCACCTCGAAGCGCGTTTCGCAACACGGTGCGGTGCAACGATACGGTGCGATATTGGTGGTGATGCTTCGTGCGTTCCAAGGGTGTTTTTTGACAATGGCCGCTGATGGCGATACCGCGCGATAACCCTGGTAGCGTGAAGAGAATCGCCCATCCGTTTTCTCTCGCGTTCGTGAATGCGAGGGTCGTTGAACCAGGGGTAAGTCACTAGACGTATCGGTATTGACACGTGCTTTCAGAGAATTCCTCTCTAATTGTTATCAGACTCCCAATTCAGTTATCTAAATTGGATCTCCAATTGAATGCTATTCAAGGATTTGTTTTCAATGCTAAAAGACTAAAGAGATAGAGAGATTTGCATCTTTATTATTATTTGAGAAACCCACACATGTCATTTATTTATATTTAAGGTATAAGATTTTTTGAGAACAAAAAATTCAATCATATTTCTAGAACGATTTTATTAAAGTACTTTCATGAATAAC
>Ga0157363_1007488_pt1 | contig 10337 bp, 3 predicted proteins | sample AttsexASBM1_FD_111477 | JGI IMG/M metagenome (GOLD analysis project Ga0157363, IMG submission 111477) | Fungus gardens microbial communities from leaf cutter ant in Ribeirão Preto, State of São Paulo, Brazil - Atta sexdens ASBM1 | ecosystem: Host-associated > Fungi > Mycelium > Unclassified ...
AAAAATATGCTTTCATTGTTTGTTTACAAACTATATTGATGTTATCTTTATTCTCTTACATAATATTTGTTACCTTCTAATATATTTAGCTTGTGTAAAATTAACTGAAAAATTTGAGTGGATCATTTGGGACATTTAAATTCAATACATTTTTTCCAACTGTACAGAACTTTATCATAAAAATATGACGATGATTCAATAATTAAGACAGACCCAAATTATTATAAATTATTATTAATGTTCTAATACAATTGCTTTAATATAATTCTTGTTTGTCGATTTATAATAGTACATACATAAGTGATAGTCACACATACAAAAATAAACAGCATGTGTGTACAATCTTAAAATTAGAGCTGGCTGTTCTAAAGATGCAGCCAGATAAATTAGCATTGAGTGATTCTTTATTAACGATTGTTCTATACACTTAGAGAGGCATCGAATGGCCGCTCGATGCGATTGATTCGCGATCTGTAAATCCATCTGCGTCCACATGCGATTTTTCGCGTTTAAGGAGCCGAAAATGACAATCTGATGATTAAGAGATCTTTGATCACCAGCATCATTCGGATTCGGTGTTAAACTATAGGTACTATATATCAGTGGATAAATGTACAATCGCCAACACGCATGACAAGTGTGCTTAATGCCAAATTCCTTCCTTCCAACATCGTAATTCATCGATTTACTATTGTGTGTCGAATCATAATAATAATAATTCAATGAATTGAAATGATGTCGCAACATAATAAATGCAAAACAGAATGCATAATAATTTTATGAATTATGTCGACACATAATAATAATTATGAATTTTTATTATTTATCTATACAACCTAATAATAATTTACTAAATTAAAATTATCTGATCGAAAATGAAAATAATTTTTATTGTGTCCCGACATAATTTTAATTCGTGGAATTATTATTATTTCACGATATAATTTTAATTAATTATTAATAATCGTAATTTTGTTTTATTTTTTAAGAATTTAACATTCGATTAAATTTCATTTATGCTATAAAGTGAAACGGTTTCCGCTCCCGTCAGTGAGAAAACTTTTGATTGCGCATGTCATGGTCGCAAGCACATACGGAAAAATGACATAAGGTACATTCACATGCAAGCGCCAAACAGTAGAAACAGCAACCAATCAACAAGACGATTTTTACAGTGGCATAAAAAATATTTTTTGTACCACTGTCCATATCGCCCAGCTGATTGGTTTCGCTGCTTGATGTTTAACGCTTGCATGTGAATACACTTATTCAGTCATAGCCTAATGCAGTTCATTGCTATCTCCCTTTAATTCACATGACGGATTGATAAATGCACGAAAGTTGTTTTCACAACTCTTTTGCAAAACGAAATGGTAAAAAATTATGATTATTTTAAACGATAAAAATTATACTATATTATATTATTCTTTTCATAATATCCGTTTCATATTCTTTCATGCTCGTTTTTTATTAACATATCACTGCTAGTTTATCCATGCTCTACAAAAACAAATGCAACATTTTCATGAACTTTGTATAGGCCAGTATAAAAAGTGCAGCTTTTAATTGTACAATATATATCTCAATACTGAAACGTTGAAGTCATTATAATTGAACAAGTATGTCAACATCTTTCAGTACAATGTACAATTACAATTTCAAGAAATTGTGACTATATTCAATTCGCGAATGTATTACATTAAATCCAGCAAGAACATAAACAAGAATCAATCATCTTAAAATTAAACATCTTAAAAAATTAATAAATAGTGAGAGCTGGGTCGTTTCGCCTTCTGGACGCATTGTCAATTTTACACATCAGTGCTCCTGTGTCTGACAGTGTTCAATTATGTCAAATATATGTCTCATAGAAAAATTATGGCTACTGAAAAATTCCCATCTATACATACATATTATATATAGTAAAAAAAATTGTTATTCTCACTCAACTTATTTCATCAACAATTCGTCATTATTATTAAAAGTTACAGTTATAATTATTCCATCTATTCCATCTATTCCATTATCTTTGTTCTTTACTATCACTTGTGTAATCCTAAAAATACATGCTTAATTTTTTTATTAAAAATTAAGAAATCAGTATATTATTATAATATAATATATGAGTTCAAAAATTTAAAAACGAAGTAATTAAAAAAGGACTACAAGTCAAGCAGGATCGTGTTATAAATTTAATATTACAATACATTCTTCATTTGCATTAAATTACAAATGTTTCAACTCACATCGAGTCAGTGTATATACTTCATTGGTCAACACATTGTAAATCTTACATTTTAGTGGCTATGTATCCATTTTACTGTATTCTCTGCTCAATTTACTCACAGTTAATGTCTGAGGAGGAAACAAGCCAATTGTATCGTTGACAAAGAAATAAATCAGAAGTAGACAGTTTGACAAATACATAAAAAAAAATTTAATTTTTTCTAAAAATGTCAAAAACCGTTTTAGTTATTTTGATAGAATTTGATATACATTTAATGGGCGTGAAAGCTTTTGGGATTATACATTATCTTTTTATTCAATCAGGGGCCGACCTAAGGATAAGTAAAACCCCCTTTTTTACAAAATAATGGTACGTTATTGATTTTTTGAAATTTTTTTATGATAAATGGAATAAATTCGCTGAAAAAAATTCTGTTTAATATTTTCAATGGAATAAGCCATTTTTGAGAGAAAAAAAAAATTAAAATTCGTAGATTGCAAATGAACAATGTCGTTTTATTTGATTGCCAATTACAATAAAATAAAAAGCGAAAAATTAATCTCTAAAGCAAATGTTGAAAGTGACCATGTCACTTAACAAACTTCCGCTCTTCTTCGCATCGATTGACGCACCAAAAGATTCCAAGGGTGTATTTCAAATAATTTCGCATTCAGCCTCTGTGTGATTTCTAAGATGTTGAGCATTCTGAATGGGTTTGTTGTATAGAATTAAATTTTCCGCTTTTCAATTTATTGTAATCATATAAAACTTTGTTCATTTACAGTCTACGAATTCTAATTTTCTTAATTTATTTTTCTAATATATTTTAATTATTTATTAATTTTCTTAATATATCTTTCTTAATTTATTTTCCAAAATAAATTTATAAGCCGAAAATGGCTTATTCTATCGAAAATATTAAAGAGAGCTTTTTTCTGTAGATTTATTCCATTTTTCATAAAAAAATTTAAACTTAAAAAAATCAATGACGTACCAGTTTTTTTCGTAAAAAAAGAGGTCTTACTTATCCTTAAATCCATTCCTGATTGAATAAAAAGATAATGTATAGTCACAAAAGATAAGCTTTCACACTCATTAAACATATACTAAGTTACATTAAAACTAGAACGGTTTTTACAATTTTTTTTAACTTTGACACCTTGTATCTTTATATTAAAAGCCGTTTTCAACAAAACGTCATATGAAGTTTTAGTCTTAAATTTGTGTGAGCAATCATCCTTTAAAATTTTTTAGCGTACTATAGGATACAGTCTAAATATATACGCTCTAGTTACAATTAAAACTTTTAAGTGGCTAGAAAATAAAGTAACGACAGAAATAACTAATGAAATCGGTACCATTACCCTAAAAATATAACTGTGTTACCACAAACTCAGAAGAAAATGTAACATCGTTATCCATTCATTACCGAAAAAAGTAACTTGTAATGGTAACGATGTTACAAGTAACGCATTACTTGCCAATCTTGCATATATGTATATACATATATATCTATAAAGAATCGTTATTCTAAGAAAAACAATTGTTAATTTTACTAAATTAATTTAGTACGTCTTTATTTTTTTTTTATAAAGAATTATATAAATACATATAAGTGATATATTTTATATATTTCATTTAAATACATACATTCTTCTTGGGAAGAAATAAAAGCAAATTAGATTAATTTAGTCAATTGTATAAGTTTTTTCAGTATAGATAGTAGTACATTATTTAATATGTTGGAATGGTATGTACATTTAATCCTTAATACTAAAGATGCACTGGATCATAAAATTATACGTAAAATTATGCCAGATATCCGATATCAGATCAGATATTCGATTTCGATATTATTAATTATTCAATTGGTATGTTTAATTAAATTATAAGCATATTTTTATATTAATACTATTGTGTCACACACTGTTAATTTTTTCTATATGTGTTACCTATATAGGGTGAGTCTGATAAAAAGTTCACCACTTCATAGTCTTTCTCGAAAACAGTTAAAGATAAGGGGAAGACCTATTATCAAAATTGTAGGATAAATAGAAAGATACTTTAATGATCTTGAATAATCTTAAATGTCCTTGGTGTTCATACTACCAATAAAAAATTTTTTTTAATGAAAAGGGATATTTTTATTCGTTCTATTTATTTTTTCCTTGTGCAAGAAAGATTCAGTACCAACTTTACGACGCGAAATAAGTATTCACAATCGATTCTTACATTTAAGACTGTCTTAAATACAATCTTAAGATGTCATAAGTCAATTCGAGGACTGTATTAACATCTTAAGACATTATATTTTAAATAAAAACTTTTAAAAGTTTTAAAATAAAAACGGACTATGAATACTGCCCCATGTTTCGCGTTTTATAGTTGTAGCCCTTAAAACTCATGAACATAGACACAGAGAGAAAGAGAGAGAGAGAGAGAGAGAGAGAGAGAGAGAGAGAGAGAGAGGACATTTAGAGAGAGATACTGTCCAACTGCACACACCATGTTATTCTTTCCATGGCGTTTCCACATTATCGTATTTCCTGATAAGTACGTGTATATAAAGTCTTGAGAGTTATTCGTATTTACAGTCTTGAAAAAATAAAATAGTAATGATTTACTTTATTGTAAGAATAATTACTTAAATGGATTATTACTATTATAATTGTTATGTATTTTTTATTCCTTTCATCTATGTTTTTATTAGTCTTATAAAATAAAAAATATTCAATCATTTTTCACCGTGCAGTAAAAATAAAAAGGAAGCTGTAAAATTGTGTATCTACTAATTAGTTATATCTTTATGTAACATGCTATATAATTAATATATTAAACGAATATTAAATCTGAAATTATAATAATTATAAGATTAAAGATTTTACAAAGATAAATATTGTTACACGAGAATTGCTTTGATTTCTTACAATGTTGAAAGTATGAAACAATGGAAAGAAGATTCGTAATTCGGTATGATTTCAAGAAGTTCGTCAGTAGAAGAGCTAAAGCAAAGTCTCTGCTGAAAGTCCCGCTACTGCATCGAAGGAGTAAGACGTTGGAAACCGCACACCGTTGTACGCACAAATTTTCCCTGATCCATCAAAAGAGAAGCGGTAGTAACTTTTGCCGAGGAAGTTTTCTTCAAACGCATTTTGTAAATTCAAATAAGGGATTCGAGAATGACGCGGACTGAACTTTCCTTGAGCAGGTGAACGAGTGACGGTCGGTATCGAGCATCACGAATGACGCAAATAACTGAATTACCATAAATTTCAGTCACTAACTACCGTTTACTATAACTATCTTAACTCCGCATATCTCCATCGCCTGCAAATTAATCGTTGAACTTTCGACCGACATTTTATTCCTATATCTTAAAAAGATTAAAAGAACATATCATCGAAAGAACACATTAATTCTCTATGTGAAAAAATACTGTGCATTATTAAAAGAAAGCGACCGGAATAATATTATATATAAAAAGTTTTTATTAATTTATTTACTTTACTGATGCAAAGAATAACGTTTTCCATCTTTACTTGATTTTCATCTTACACTTAATAAAATGAAATAAAAAATATTCTACAAGTAAGAGTAAGACAACAATTGAACTAATAATTGTAATAAGAAATCGTGTCAAATGTTAACAACTTGTTGTAATATATGTATATGTTATTAGTAAATAAAAAATTGAACGAAATACATCATCATTCAATCATTTACTGCGTTACACATTTAAAAACATTATTTTAGTTAAGGTAGTACACTCGCGATAATAGGAAAGTCGCCTAATATGAAATATCTTTTTTTAAAAACTTGTAATTTATTTAATTTGCAACCTTAACTTCTATTTTCGTGTCAATTTTATGAGAAATATATTCAAGATTTACCACCTAAAGTTAGCGATCGATAGTAGCTATACTTTGTTGTATGTGAAATTTTTTATCGAAAGTGCTGATTTTGCTCATTCAAAAAATGGATTCCTAATATGAGATACAAGAGTTTTCTTGTATGAGGTAGTATCTCATAACAGAAAACTAAAGAAAAAATAAAGATAAGTTTTTTATACATGCTTTTATTATATTACATACAAGTAGAAACAAAGAATTTGAATGTTATACATAATAATTATATAATTTTTTGATGTCTGTGTATGTGAGTATATGTGTATGTGTGAGTAATCTTAACAATAGAGTCGTCATTTTTAACATTTCGTTTAATAATATGCTTTGAGATTGAATCGTTTAGATGATCTCATATAGCTAGGAATACCTTGAGTATCTCATATTCCATGCCTTGCGGTTTCATGATCACCAAATTTAATCTTTACAGTTAAACAAATCATTATATCACGTGTTTTCCTATTAATACGACCTTACTCTATCACTATGTACAGACTTTATTACCAAATATTTATTTATTATAAAACAAGATTTGAAGATTAACCTCAATAAAATTCGACAACATCCAATTTCAAAAATCTTTTTTCACAACTACTACACGCATGATCTAATAATGAGTTTTCTATTAAATATGTTTCATTCTATGAGTAACAAGTTCATAATAAAATCAATCACATGCGCTTACTTAGTTTAGCAGAAATCCCGCTATCTCATATTGAGAACCTATCCCATAGTAGACCTTATCCTACCATTCAAAAGTTAGGTCCCATCGCGCGTTCATTGGCGATGCTTCCACTCTCGCAAGTGAGAAAAAACTTTTGATTGTATCTAATCAAGGTCGCACGCGGAAAGAAAATGAATACAAATAGACAAAGACTAATGCCGGTGTTGCCAGATACTTACTGATCATCCTTTCCATTCCTTCCAGTCGCCTCTATATACCGAACAAAATTAAAAATTACATTCTTTTCATAACATCCGTTTCATATTTTTTCATTACATGTGCTCATTTTTTATTAACATTTTAACTGCTAGACCCTATAAAAATAAATGTAACATTTTCATGAACTTTGTATAGACGACATGTAATAAAAAATGCAGTTAATTGCTTATATCTCAGTATTGAAACGATCAATCTTATTATAGTTGCACAAGCGTGTCAATATCTTCTAGTACAACTGTCTTCTAATCATTATTTCTAATTCACGACTGTACTACCTTAATACGCTAAGAATGGTTTTGGGTGAATGGTTTTGAAGAATAAAAATTTTAAAGCGTAAAGAAAAGATCGACTGCAATGTTTTTCCATCTTTCCTTTACGCATCCCTCAAGTAACGAAATCGTTCTGTTTGAAGTCCACTTCGTACGATTTCAGGCGAGCGAATGCGGCTGCAATTCTAATTGTTATCTTAATTGCGTGAAAACCCACGGAATAATCGGGGGCACAAAGATTTTCTCAGGATCGTGAAAAAGCCGGTTATTACGGAGGATTGACGGAAATCGAAAAGCCAGATAAGACTGAATCGGTAACTATCATCCTCGCCGTGCGACTCCTCTTCGAGGAGGTTGAACTCTATGCAATCATGGCTCGGGGCTGCGATCTCACCTCGGCAAACCGTCGCCCGTCTCTCACCTCCTCCTTCTTTCCAGCCACCGCTCACTAATCTTCTCAATTTCCGAATCGTTCTTCCAGCGTCAACCTTTCGCACGCGCGATAAGGAACAATTTTCGCGTTGTGAGCCCCTTTTTATTACACCTCCTAGGCGTACTTATGATCCGCTCTCTTCACATAAACCACGTTATTGTCGACCATTCTGTTGCTCGTCGCGCTATTAACCCCAAAAGCGGCAATGTATCCTATGAAATAAACGCGTCTGTTCCTCAGCGCAGGACGAAACTTTTTCGAGAAAGCGTGTTTTAAACTTACTTTACGAATATTATTTTATTAATAACTTGAGCATTTATTCCGATTATTTCATAATAATATTAAAAATAGATAAATTAAGAATAATGACGTAGGAAAATTATAAATTTTATGAATTTATAAAATTTAATTATATAAATTAATAATTTAATATAATAAAATTGTAAATTCAATTTTACAGTTGGTAATATAAACGCATAATTTATAAAACCATTAATAAATATTAATTGTTCAATTATTCTCGTTAAAATTGCCATAATCTTGTAAGATTTCCTTTTTATTTTTATTGCATTGAATTATTAGTTATCCATCATAAGCTGAAAATAAACATCGTAAAGATACGAATAATATGAAAGATTAATGCGATATCGTAAAATGGAAACTAGTGAAATCTAACGTAGATCGTTGTCCGGAAATTGAACTGCACGAAAATAAATCTCCTCTAACATAGAGAAACTTGGTATACGCATATAATATTGCTAAATATCGATCGTAATCGGTTAAAAGATCGTTTTTGTCGTAATACATATCGTATCTTTCCACGAATCTTTTTACTCTTATTATAGTAACTTATCGGTTTTTCTAGGACACTGTTTTGTTGAAATAAATTATTGCTTTCCTTTTCTTAATGTAATACATTCGAAGGATGAGCTGCGTGGTAAATTAATTTGATTCAGGAGTGCACAATTATAAAATGATGGATTCATAAAATGTCATTTACATTAAGTTTAAGGGGATGCTTGGCGTGACGCCCAAACTCCGACAGATTTATTATTTTTTCGATTAAATGAGATTTACAAATATACGATTTACGAGGTATCAACACAATTACTACATATTTCTGCTGTGTCTTACCACACGCATATTTATATACAATTTGTCAAAAAAAGTAATCTTTTAAATTAGACTGAGGGGATCAATTATCTCGAAATGAGATGGAAATTTCAAAAGTGAGCAATTTTATTAGTATTGACCAATGAAATTAAATATTCTAGTGAATTTGCTCAGTTTTGTCATTTTCTCGTTTCAAGATACACAATATAGACCTTTTAAATTTAATTCTAACACGATTTACCATTACTTATTTATTTTACATTTAGCTCTGTCTTTATTTCGTCCATATAATCTGCAAAAACTTTCGACGAAATAAATGTTTCAGCGAAGTGACAGCTTTTTAATCACCATATTGAAATAACAATCGAGAAGAAAAAGTATAATTTCTTTATTTTTTTCTTATTTTTAGTACAAAATATATTCAAGCCAGATACATCAGCATATGTATTTCAATCCTGAAAAAGGAATTTTAATTCTGTGAAACCAATACAAAGTATATCTCATGTAATAAAAAAAAAGATTTTGTCGATAAAATAGACAGCATCAGTATTCTTTTAATATATTTTAAGTCGAGCGCCGGAAATTGAGTTTCATGGAAAAATACAAAAATAAGTCTTAATAATGGATGCGCCGTTATCTCGTCGTGTGTGAAAAGACGGAAGATGAAAAGAACTATTAGAAATTGGTTCCGTCTGTTATTTAGAAGATTTGTGCGATCCAAAAGGAAGGGCAAAGCGCTTGGCACGAAGGCGGAGGCCATTATCATTTCATCTGAGTCAAACGTGCCACAACGTCTGTATGACAAGATATCTGCAGTTCAATATCCAAAGGTGACTTCTGAGAAATGTGTGGATCCGTAGTTTATAGAATTCACAGCGGATGAAACTGTGGGTATTCAATTAATTTCCTCGTCGAATTATATTCGCGATTATATTCGCGTAATCGATCTAGCTGGATCTTAATGCTTGTATGATTCTTATATGAATTTATATACTACATATGTAGTCTCTAGAAACGCGCGCCGAAATAATTTTTCGGTCTTGAAACGCTAACTTTACTAAACGCTAACTTTACTACTTAGTATCACGAGTTAAATTACTCAGTTTATACAAGCATCAAGATCCAACCGTTAAAGCTTTGATTTCTATAGTTTGTGTTATATGTATATATGTTATATTATATTATGTGATAACACAAACAGTTCTATAATATATTATATATATTATTCGCGTAATGTATATAAAATGTATATAAAATCTATGTAATCTAAATAAAATCTTGCGTATTCTAGATATTAGCTTTTAGATATTAGATTTTGGAGAACAATTTAAAACTATATAAAAAGTGACAGTGTTTTGAACTTTTTTTTCTAAGTGGCTTATAAAAAATATTTTCAGTTCTACACTAAATAATGAAAAACATTCTTAATCATGATTCTTTAGACTTTTAA
>Ga0157363_1007489_pt1 | contig 10337 bp, 6 predicted proteins | sample AttsexASBM1_FD_111477 | JGI IMG/M metagenome (GOLD analysis project Ga0157363, IMG submission 111477) | Fungus gardens microbial communities from leaf cutter ant in Ribeirão Preto, State of São Paulo, Brazil - Atta sexdens ASBM1 | ecosystem: Host-associated > Fungi > Mycelium > Unclassified ...
ACATGAGGTAAACATATTGTTGTAGCACGGACCACTTGTAAATTATATAAATAGAGGAGCAATGCAGCGAGGGCTCCTTGTCGAGTTCTCTTGTAATCCCCATTCGTTACTTGATAGCCCACTAGAGAGCTTTGCTTGTTGTGAGATCATTTGTCCTTGAGTGATGAATGGTTGCTACAACATAAGACATCAGTCATAATACTATGTGAGAAAGTTAAAATTGAAATATACCATCATTTTCTAATGCATTCTAAAGCCATAAATCAAAAATACATTTCTTTCTCTCTTATGTGTCTATAACAAACATTAGTAAATACCACTTGTTAAATACTTTGTTATATAAAAAAGATTGTGATTCCCAATAGATAAAGATACAAAAGAGATTGGGCTAGTGTAACTAACAAAGAGATCACAAGGACAGAATTTAATGCAAGAAAAATAAAAGAGCCTTTCCTACTTCGCATAACCCTCCTCCTCCTCCTCATCATCATTATTATCATCATCAAGGGAGGAAAACAGACTGCTTGAATGTAACAAATGTGGCTAGCAGTATTATCAATCCAAAGCCTCATAGAAAGAACCGTCAAGGTTAGTAGCTGATAGGGAAGCATCAAGAGCAGATACCAAGCACACATGAGACTGGAAAAGAACCTGCAACGCATCCTGAGGAGAAAGGCCATTGAAATCAGAACAGGCGGCACGGGCAGTATCAAAAACCTCTTGCTGGGTCTCGAGATCACGAACAAGGCCACTATCAACCCAAAAAGTAGGGTTAAGAGCATAATAGTCCTTGGCAACTAGGAGCTCTTTGGCGAACTCAGTTACCAAAGCATGGTAGTGAGAAGTAGCGACCTTGAGGGAAGCATTGGCAGCCTCCACACAGCTCCAAGTGGCGGCAAGGGTACGCAGTCGTGAGGACAGATCTAGAAACAGAGAAAAACATTAGCATAGCACAATCAAGTGACAGAAAATAGAGACCACTTACGGGTCCGACTAGCAAAAGAGGGCGCACGGACTTGCTCAGCCCAAAATTGCCAGACTGCAGCTGGTTTTTGATGGGAGCAGTGAGAGATGTGCGAGGTAGCACACTCTTCACAGCTCTGGGAACCGTCAACATGAGCAGCAGTAGCAGTGGTCCTTGGAAGTGGGGGACAAGGATGACAATGTTCAGAACCAAAGGCAATGCAGGAGAGACACTTTAGCTCCCCTGCTGGACCCTAGAAAGAAAAAATTATACAGAGATGATCAGCAATCGGCACTGGAAATCAAGGCCAGAACGGTTCTTACCAAGTTCTCTCGATAGGGTATGGAGAAGGGACCTGGCACAAGACAAGGGAGAGGACTCCCAGTAGAGGGGCCGTGCGAAGACGACAGATTACGAGCTGGAAAATAAGATTAGAAAAGAAAAATGATCAGTAGAAGTAGAATGTACTCATGGACACTGGAGCAGGAGATTTCACCCTCTGCAAATGAAGCTGAGACCGGGAGTGCACCGGACGAGACGAGCGTTCGGCAGGAGGAGGCGACGGCGAATCTGCGAGAAACACTGGACTAGAGCGACGAGAGAGTGGACAAAGCCCTGGTTGTCTAGAAAGCGACGGAGGAATCACTAGGTCGTTCTCGAGACTGGGCTCAGGACCAGGATCAGAAGAGGTAGATGTAGTAGGGACTAGAAAGGACCTGTTAGTACTTCTCAAAAAAGAGACCAAGAAAAAGAATACTTACCAATCGGGGTAGAAACCCTTCGGATTGGGGAGGAAAGAGGAGCAGACAGAACTAAGGGGACAGAGCACGTAGAGCCTAAAGACCCCATGGACAAGTCAGAGCCATCAAAATCCAGCTGATCCTCAGTGAACTGATCCTCAGTGAACTCGCCCAGATCACTAAGAATTAAGTCAGAAGAAGGTACACTAAGAGGAGGCGTAGAGGAGGACTCTGTGAGCAAGGAAGCGGGATCACCAGCCGAAGCTCTTAAAAGAGCCGACACCTGGTTGATTTCGGCCAAGACCTTGCTCATAAGCGCATCGTTAGTGGCAGAGGAGGGCTGTTGGAGGATGACCCCCATTCGATCTTGTAGGGCGGCCTGGTGGCGTATTAGACGCGAACGCTCTGCATCTGAGCTCATGATCAAAGAAAAGAACAAGTTCAGAAAAAAGAACAAACCTTCCTTTTTATCGAAAGGGAACTCTTTGGGTCAGCCGAAACTCTCGGGAAAAGGTTGAAGAGGGCCATCAGAATTTACCCAAAAAGTAGGAAAAAGAAGCCTGGGAGTGGCTAGTGGGCTACAAAGAAAGATGAGCAAGGCACCCAACCAATAGAGTTCCAATAGAGTTGGAGTTGGCAGGGTTCTGATTGTTGATCAGATTAGCCAGAAAAGATTACCCAACTTCCCACGAGCGGAACTCTGCAATGTCCAAATTTGAAAAGACACTTGGCTCAGTTGTTTGAACATCCAAAAGACAGAATCCCTAAAGAGAGGAGCAGTCTAGGATGTGGAGGACTCCTGAAAAAGTAAGCAATCATTGAGTTGTGACATTCAGAAAATAGAAACCCTGAGTGGAGGATGCTTAACTATGAGGTTTAATAATGTTCTTTGGCTAGGAGTCTGAAGTATACATGGTGACCTTGTCCTCTAGAATAGTTTCTAAACAGCATGTGGGTGAGCGGGTTAGAGGGTAATATCAACTTAGCTCAGCATTCCAGATAAAAAGCAATAATCTTTGATGTTGAACTTAACATATATCTATTCTTTCTTACACTTGCAATACCAATCTTCTGTCAGAGATAGTATATTGATGAGGTTTTACTTGGCTCCCTCAGCAAGGTTTGACAAGTAACAATATATAACTTCTACCTCTGACATACTATTCCTCTCCTTCCTTGTCAAAACATCATTAATAGACTCCTTCACTATTAAATGGGATTTGCTAGCTTTAAGACCTATAGATATACAATATAATTTTTGTAGCAGAAGTTTTTAATGAATTGACCATATTAAGATAGAGCAAAATAGATACTCAAAGCAGTATTGATACTTAAATCTCTTCCCTGATGCCTTAAAACAAAATAGTAACTATTAGAATAAAGTAGATTCAAATTACCATCACTTGTTTCGTTGTGCTAGGGATTGAGTCAAAAGAATAGTCACTAGATAAGAGAATGTCAGAGAGTCATCTTTTATAACTGATTATTATAGACATTACAGTACTCTCTATTAGAGTAATTATGTTGGAAGAAATAAAGTGTATAGTAGCATAGTTTAGTATGGGCAACTGACAACTACTTATTTGTAGTGAATAATATAATAAAGAGCTGAGAAGATACGAGTGAGTATAAAGAATTTTGTAGTATTAGCTGTAGACAAACCATAGTTGGAAATTTTTATATTGACTATCTAATTAAACTACTAATTGTGGATTATAACTAATAGAACTTAACTTTTATTATCTGTAATACTTTATTATAGGATTCTATATCTCTTACTCTTTTTATCAATCTTAATAGTAGTTATCCCAATTTGTTATCACTCTTATATCTAAACTGATATCTAGATATTATTTGCTATTAGACTAAATATTAACTTAGTTACTCATAAAAAGAAGTTTTATTGAGTTGATAAAAGCAAATTATTATAATCTTAAGTCCAAGTATTTAAAACAAAGAAGTATATGTGTATTATATGCTCTACTATCAGCCTATTCTAAAGTATTAATATAATTCTTCTAGTAATTTGCAACTATAATAGTCTAAAAAAATTATACTATTAAATATAAAAATATAAAAATAAAATATAAGAGAAGCCAGAAAGTTACAAATTTTATAATAGATTAGAGTATAATGTTATATATAGTCATACAAGTATAAAATTATATTATAAGATTAAATAACTATATAATATTATATAATCTACTGATAATGTTAGTTATAACTTTAAAATAAGCTAGTAGTTACTATGTATAGACTATAGTATACAGTACATAATATAAACTAGACTATAGTAGGAACTCTATTAAGTTTTTATATTACTTTAATTGTAATTTAAAAATTAAAACTAAAAGAAAGTAAAATATAAAAAAGTTTATAAAGTTAGATATACAACTATAAATACTAGAGAGAATTTTTAATACTATTTTATTTTAAGAATAAGAAATACAAAGTATACATATACTAATTCTTTTTTTAAAAAATTAACAATTTATTATACAGGACTTGTTGGCAGACTGTAGTAACTACCAAGTAGTTACATACATTTAGATTGAAGTAACATAAAGAGTGGAAAAAGAGTAGAAGAAAAAGAAAGAAAAGAAAACTATAAATAGGAAGCAACTAGCTAAAAGAATATATATTACAAACTGATTAAGTACTCTAGAAAAAGAGTAAAATGAGTTATAAGCTTTCTTCTCAGACTCCAATAGTTGTTGTATTTTTTATACTCATACAGTATATATCTTCTTGTTTTAATTGAATAAAGTGTATAAGAACATGCAAAGTCTTCCCTAGAATCTTAAGTAATATTCATTGATAGGAGTGTGATTAACTATAGCTTTTGAAGCTTTTGCATATAATGAGTTTGAATAACCAAAATACATTAGCCATAATCCTTCTTTGGAATATATCAGTTCAATGATGTTGGGATTATTGTCAAGAAGTTTCTTCCTTTCTCATCTGAAACCTAGAACATCATTTTTTATGTATTGATGATTTCATCACATTTGCTCTTTTAACTGAAATCCTATGAAGATTTATATGGGAAGACAGATAGTAGGTTGAATTTTTTGGTTTCTTTGTTGACTATTTTGTGAAGAAGCCATTTATCTTAACTTGAGCAGTCCCAAAATTTGAAAGAATTGTTGTAGTTTCTTCTGAAAAACTCTCTAAATCTCTTAGAGATAGACAATGTCTAAATCTAATATAGATAAATGGAAGAGTCAAATATTTTTTTGCTGTATATATAGAATCAGTAATAACAATAATATGTTCAATGTTAGTTAATTGAGTGGTCTAGTTTAAACCACACCTAATCACAAATAATTTGGCTTCAGTGAAAGTGATGTTAACAGCACAGTGAATTATCTTGACAACAGGAGTATCATGGATGTGAATATGAGCAATGGATGTAGTGACTTGGTTTTTGATACTAGCATCTGATATAACAATAGTGGTTTTGGGATTCACTGACATATGGAAAATGAGTTCATCAAGTTTGTGAAAATGTGTCTTTTTGACATTAGCACATTTTCTGTTAGATAAATAAAATGAAGAACAACTAGAGAATACATCAATTAATTTATTTCTAGGAGAAAATTTGTTACTAAAAGGATCAAAAGAATTAAAGATGCCATTCAACCTATTGTTAGCATCTATAATAGGACCTTTAACTTTCAAACAGTGATTGAAAGTTAACTTTTTGAGCAATAGATGATAATAGTTATTGTTAGAGGAGTGTCTTGACTCTAATAATAAATTGATAATGTGATTCAATGGCAATAATTGAGTTCTAAGTTGTAGTCTTCCACTGAGTTTTTGAAGGTGTAAATATATAGGAATAAGGCTAGTAATTGCTTTAATGCCTAATGATGAAGAAGTAAGGAAAGCCCCTAGAGTAGCTCTTTATTATATATTTCTGAGAATTTTGAGTAGATATGCCAGGAAAGCTTTGTTATAAAATCACAAAGGGAATCCATATAGCATGATGGGTAGGATGCACATCTTATATAAAAGGTGTTTTTGAGATGAGATGAGACCTCGACAAATTACCAAGCATTTTCATGCTTTTAACAGTGGAGAAAGTCTTGTTTGCATAAAAGTCAATATATTGATAAAAAGTTGATTTTCTGTTGAAGATAGAATCCTAAGGAATGCCATATTTCTTTGGAATGGAGAATGAGGCCTTCTAAGATGGTGAGGTCTAAAAGAGGGAGATTGAAGACTCCTTGTGCCCTGAAATAATGGAAAAATTCTGTTTTTCCATGTTCAATAATTAGTGAAAACTGTTCAAGAAGAAGCAACATGATTTGGTAACTACAAAAAATTTTAGAATTTAAAGTATAAAAAGACTTGTCCTGAAAAATGAAAAGTTCATTATCTACAAAATAAATAACAGAGATTGGAATTTTTAGATTTTTAGATCTTTGTTCAAAAATAGCAACAAGTATAATTTCAATAGAATAGGGAAAAGAGCTAAGCCTTAACCAACTCCAATATCAACATTAAAGAAATGAGAAGAAAAATTGTTCCAAAAATACTTAGTCTTTCTACCTACTAGATAATTTCAAAATATTTGAGAAATATTCAGGTCAAATCCAGCTTTGTCCAAGATTAGCAAAAGTATCAGATAATTAAGAGATGGAAAAAACTATACAATGTCAAATGCCAAAGTATTAGTTAAGCAATTCTTGATCTAGTTTACATGTATAAGATAGATAAGGACTATGCTGGTATCAGTTGTAGGGTGTTGTTTGAAACTACCCAGTTAATATAGGTGGATTACATTCTTGGATAATTTTTGGAATTGAAGTCTTTCATCAATAACTTTTTCAGTTAATTTGCTAAACATAAACATATTTAAAAGAACAATAGGCCTAAACATCTTTGAGATGTCACATAAAGTCTTATTAGGCTTGGGAATGATGATTGAAGTTTTGAAGTGCAATGGCCAATGCTCTAAGTTTATACAAGTGTTAGCAATATTAGTGATGTTTTTAAAATATGATGAATTATGAATGATTACTTTGAAATGTCTCTAAGAAATCTTGTTTGGTCCAGAAGTTGAAGTATTGTTGTATTTGTTGATAAATATTAGGAACTTTCTTTCTGAGAAGAACAACTATTATTATAATCTTAGACTAAGCTCAGGTTGCAACTTAGGCAAAGACTTGAGAGTAGAGTAGAGGAAGATACAATTGGTAAAGCATAAAGATATAGTAGTATGTCTATACTATATATACTATAAGTCCTTGAGGATATCATCCACAGTACACAATGGAAATAAATTATAGAACATGAGGAAAAAGTAATAAATTGATACCTACTATATGAGGTGCTGACTGAGATAACTTCAGCATAGCCAATCATACCATCATTACCCTTGACCTTAGTTCATGCTGAATTCATGAGACATTGATCATAACAACTACAAAGTAGTTATTTTGTTTGGAATTTCTTCTAACAAAGCTGTATTGACTTGTTGATGTTGAGCCAAGTTGACTAATTCATGAAGAGCCTGCTATAAATCATCAAGCTCAAGGCAAGGATGTCTATTAATTTTGATTGCTTTGATGGCAGAGAGCTTTCTTTTTTTGACCCAATTCATAAGCTCCTGTGATTTACTACTCTTACTCACAATTTCTTGGATTTTAGCATCAAAAAATTCCCATTTGATCTTCTTAACTATACTTTTGAAGTTTTTCCAATCCTCCAAACATCTTGAGGACCTATACTTCTCTAATCCTCTCTGACATTCTTTACTCCACCATGATTTTGAATGTCTAGTAATATTGACCATTTTTGAGTGTTTGAGCCAAATTTTGTCTGTATTGTGTATGAACTCTTGTACAAGTTGTTTAAGGTCTTTCTTGCTTTTGATGTAATCTGGATTAAGTCTTTTGACAGACTTGATTTTAGTAATAAACCTCATTTCTTCTTTGCTATTTTTGATGATTGTTTGTTTTCTGGTTTGGACGTCTTTCTCAAAAATCAAAATGTTCACCATAAGTGGAGTGTGATCTGAAGACATTCTCCATTTAGGATGAATAATATAATTGTCAAATTCCTCTGAATTCAGTCAGAGAAACATAAGATCAATAACTAAGTTCAAAACATTTGAGTTATCTGCATATCTAGTAGAAACTTGATTAGTAGCTTTAGATAAACAAATATTCAAAGAGTCTGTGATATCTGTAAGAGTATCATTATAGACTGAATAATGAGGGAAAAGATGTTATGGGATGCTTTGGACATAAACAATTTTTATTTTATTTTTATTTTATTTCTTGAACAATGAAGAGGCATGTGACATTGAAGTCACATGACTGATCACATGATGTGACATCATAGGCCTAGAAGGTGGTAGATAGATCAGGAAGATGACATCAGGGCACATGGAGTACACATGGTGGTCTTGAGGCAGATATGAGGATGAAGCATGGACAATAGGGCAGGCTTAATGATTAGTAGCACAGACCAAGCATGTATTGTATAAATAGGACTCTAATTAAGCAGAGACTCCTTGTCAAGTTCTCTTGTGAATTCCCATATTATATCCTATTAAAGAGATTTACTTATTAGTGAGATCATTGGATATTGTATTTAGTGGTTGCCACAACAAAAGAGGATCCCAGATATTGTCTCTAATATTAAAGTCACTAGTCATAATAAGAGCATTATTGATGTTAGCTTTAGTATTCTTGAGATACTTCAAAGCCATTTGAGAAGAATCTGAATAAATGTTCATTAAAAAGTAAATTGACCTACAATTGAAAAAGAAAATGCAAGAAATATCCCTATGATTAAGATATCCTTTCATAAAGAGAAATGAAAACTTGACAGTCTGATATGACTCTGGGCACTTCATGAATGTTTAATGGGTTTCTAGAAAATATTATCATTCAATTAGAATGATTAGGGATATCTACCAAGTCTTTCCCTTCTTTGTTAGAAAAGTTAGGAATAGAGTGTATTATTGATCATAGTGGTTCTTGAATGAATATAATGTTGAAATCTTTTTGTGCCTCTAAAATAGTACTAGTAAGCAAATTGTTCTTATGAATGTTTTGAGAAAATATTTTGAATTTCTTTTATAATTATGCTTAAAAACCACTTATAGCTAAGCAAATTGATTTGTTCCTGTTATCTTGGATTTCCTAATACTTCTTTGAGTGCTATTCTCTATTAAAGCAATGCTTCTAGAAAGAACAAAGATTGGAGTTGGCTTGATGATCACCTTTACAGATAGAACATTTAAAAGAGTATGGGCATGGTTTCTCTTGTTTTGTTTCAAGTTTGGGTAGGTTAATTTTGAAATTCACTTTGTAATACCATGTAAAATGTCAGTGATGTTCACTCTTGTGTGGACCATTGTAATCAATGTACTTTAATCTTTGAATTTGACAAGTAAAAGTAGTATGACCCTATTTCCAGCAGTTTTTGCACTGGAGGGCACTAGGATTCATGTTTGCATCATAAATGGTCACAATATAGCTTCCAATATTGAAGCACCTGTTAATCATATTCTTAGATTTCTGTACACTTTGGGTATTCTAAATATCTACCCAAATGATAGCTATATCAGACTTGGATAAAGCCTTAATGACCTAAGGTTTTGATACAAGTGATAGGTTGTTGAAAATGTGATTTGATTTAATGATAGATTTAATAAAGTCTGACATAATATGAATATTAGTGTTCTCCATAAGATAAGAAATACATATTATTTTCAAATAGAACTTCAATTGTGGAAGTCTAGAAGCCTTAATATACTCTAAGTTGACATTCTCTACATTTATTCTCTATATTCTTAACATAATTTTCAATAACCTAAAAATTCAATGACAATGCTACTTTATTAGTAATATCTATTAGTTCTGATTGAATATAATCTGCTATAACATCTGACTTGATGTTCTTGAGAGATATGTTGAGGTTAGCAATGTGAATACTAGATAAAGCCATGAATTTGTTAATATTGTTCTTGCCCATAGAGACAATAATTTGCTTTCATGACAGACCTTTGGTAGTCATTTTGATATGAAGCTTGGACTTACTTGCATTATTGATAATCTTATGAATATTTTCAATCTTTTTTGCTGGTAGATTAGAATAATCTTCTTTTAACTTCAGAATATCAGTAATCCTTAAGGTTTACTGCTTGAACATATAATTGTCTAATATTTGTTTTGGCTGTTGCTATAAGTATTTTTTCTTTACCAAAGAAATTTGATTTTTTTAATATTTTCTTAAATATATATACTAGGATAGATAGAGAAAGCCTGGTGATTTCAGCCACTTTGTTCTTGGATTTATTAGGGTTATATGACAAATTATTTTTTAGAACCTTAAAAGTAGTTTTGTTTGAGATCTTATTTTTAAAAGAATTGTTATATCTGTCAGTATAGATTGAATCCTATTCAGATTTGTAGATGGAAGAAACAAAACTCCAAGCAGCTTTACCAATATCTTTGAGCTCAGGTATATCATTTACTTTATATTTTAAAACATTTCTAGATCTAATATAATCCACTATATGTAGTAGTTGTTATGATTACTTTCTTATAGTAACAGCATAGATTCAATATATTTTGTAGAGTTGAGGGTTTGGTTATGATGACTCAACAATTGGC
>Ga0157363_1007490_pt1 | contig 10336 bp, 3 predicted proteins | sample AttsexASBM1_FD_111477 | JGI IMG/M metagenome (GOLD analysis project Ga0157363, IMG submission 111477) | Fungus gardens microbial communities from leaf cutter ant in Ribeirão Preto, State of São Paulo, Brazil - Atta sexdens ASBM1 | ecosystem: Host-associated > Fungi > Mycelium > Unclassified ...
GTCTAATGACTTTTACGCCATGTGCTTTCCGCAGAAACACCAATTATTTTAATAACCATAAATTATTATATAAATTATTTTGTATAGATTTTGTTGCGCGTGTCAAACTCGAAGTTCTAATACTCAATATGATCTCAAGCAATTCCTCCCATCTATTTCTAATTGATGTCTTTTAACTTCTCGTCTCTTGAAAAATCGAAATAACTGGATAAATGTAGCAAGACCGAAAGAAATATATTCATCTGATCCATAGGGTCATATCGTTATAGGACGATTTTAAGATTTTCCTAGAAAACAGTATATTTCCATAACAATAGTTTTAGCTCCATAACGAACTCAGTCGCGAGTAATGCAGTATATCGCTAGTTATCGGAAAAACGTTTACGTTGCTCTAGAGCTTCTTTTATTTTTGATGTTAAGTAAAAGAAACTCTAGAGCAATTTAAAGTTCAATTAGATATCTGTGTTACGATCCACGTACGAACGTTCTGTAGCAAAATAAAAAGAATGAAAGAATATCATTCCGAGTGAATCCGCTTATTAGATCAATAAACATGCAAATAACAATGTAAAAGAACTTTAAGGATGTTAAAGATATTAAATACAAGTAGTTGACATGTGTATTTTTTCTACATTTGTAGTGTGCTTCATGACAGTGACGCCGATGATGCAATCATAATCAAATCACTAATCAAAGTACTAATCAGAACGTTCATAGAGCGGTCAAATTTCAGTATATTCAGGTGATATATGATTTCACCGGACATTGCAGGATCAGACACGTATTCAGTGTTTTCATACGTGGAATAACTTTTTTAATAGCACCGTGTAAATTGCATTACGCGACGACGAGAAAAAATTGATTTGTTTTTCGAGGCAGAAGCCTGGGTTAATGATGAGTTCATAATATTCGTGGTTTCGACAGAATTCCACATCAAATTGAATCGCCGTTGAGAAATAAAAATATTAAAATACATTAAATAATAAATAAATAAATTCCAATTAATGTCATAATCAAATATATTATAAAATAATCTAATCCTCATCTGTGTGTTAATAATCACATCACATCCTCAGCCTCATAATGCATATTATATTATTATTTAAAAAATATTAATTTAAATGTGCGTTAATTTATTTTTTAAATAAACGCCTTTTATGATATAATAATGATTACATAAGAGATATTAGAAATAATATTTACGCTCCGAGCTACGTTGCGTAATAATCACAACCTACACAAGCTCCATTTGATTAATCCTACAATTAATTATATTATATATTATATATTAATTATATTATACAGAATACTTTTCCAAAAATTCACAAAAATACGAGCATAAGATAATGGTTGTCCGGTCTCCACTAGTTGTAAAAAGCAACCAAAACAAGCTATAGAGAGAAATGTGCTTTTCAGTGATTATTAAAGCAGACGTAAAGCAGAAAAATTTAAAAAACAAATGTAATTTAATAAAAAGCGGATGAGTAACTTACAATATACAGCGAAACGCACTTTAATTTTACATTCCACGCGCTTTCTCCAATTAAATCTTAATGCTTACATCGATACCTTCCGCATGAAATTCGATTAAGAGATATTTTGCTCATAAAATATCGATATTTTATTTTACTAATGTATAATCCTTCTATGAAATCAAGTTATAAAATCTCTTGATAATTTATTCGAATATAAAACGTCGTGAAAGATACCGTAAAATCTTTCCATATAAACTATATAATAGTAGACAGCTGTGAAAATGTTACGGAAACTATTCAAGCGGTATGAGTACGTAATTCCAAAGTCATCCCAGCAAAAAGAATTCATATTGTACAAATGTTTGGATAAAACGCTTTTCCTTAGTTTCTGAGTAAAATGTTCACAGCTTATTAATTTTTATAATATTTCCGCAAATTATACTTGAAAACTAGTTCTCCAAGTTTAAATCGACGCGACCAACTTTCGAAACTGCCCGCGTCTCGTGTTAGACGACTGATCCCCATTTGTGACAAGGAGATCGCAGAGAGGCAGATTCGTTCCTGAAATTACGAAAGTTATGCCGCAAACCAAGGGGAAGTGGAGGAAAAAGCACGGGGATGCCAGATGCAGTTGAGGACACGAGCTTCAGGTCGATAAGAAGAACGGAGGACGCGAACAGGAACCACCTAGTCGTAGGTACAAACTTCAGATCGCTCATGCATTCGCTCAGAGCGGCATTTCCTCCTCTCATAAAATTCCTCAGGCAACAACTCTCTAAACTTATCCGATGGAATTACGGCAATTACTGCCGATTTTTTAATTTTTTGAAGAGCGCATGTTGTGTGAGAAACGATAATGCGCTCAACGAAAATCGCCGTCCGATTAATAACGGCGTTTCATGAAATAAACGGCGTTTCATGAGGAGAGAAAATGGAATTGGATCACAGATTATATTCGCAAATCTTTATCTTTGGCAAATAGAGAGCACAGGTGTTCCCCGGTGCACGAGTGTTGATGAACAACGATTAATTTCTCAAGGCTAGGAAGCAGCACAATTTATGAATAGACAAAAAATATTTTTCAGGAACATTTGCAATATTTTGTAAAATTTAGAAGACAAATATCAAATGCAGAGGAACAAAATTGTAAGTGTTGCTAAAATAATTGTTAACAATTTTTTTGGATTTTTTAATCCCGCAGATTTTACAAAAACTTTAAGGAGATGCATTTTTAAATTAATGTTATATAATGATTATTTTCTTCTAGCGTTTTTTATTTAATCCTCCGTCTAGATCTTTTTTAGCATAAGCGAAATTTCATTCCCAAATTTCTTTGATATAAATAAGGACAGAAGTTTCTTCCTCTAAAAAATCTTGTTAAAAATCAATTTGATACATTGGAAAGAGAACCTAGATTAATTGGTATTATAGTTGAAATAATTAGAATTCTGATTGACATGATCTTTATTTTTCAATTTATCTATTTTTAATTAAAAATTTTAATTGAAAATATTTTAATTGTTAATGCAATGTAATAGAGATATTAAAAAATAATCCTGAATTTTTTCAACAGTTTAAAAGTCCAGAAACTTGGGCTGAATGAAGGTTGTAAAAATTGCAAACAGAAGGTTAATAAGTATTTATTATTAGCATTATTTCGATAAAAAAAGAAAGATATTCTTATGTGCACGTATATTTTCTTTTCACGTATAACCATGCATTGATACCATTTTCAATTATAAGTCCCAAACTTCCCGGGACTCAATCATCTATATCAATTATTTGCTATGGCGTAAGATTTTGGAGTAGTATCACGTATCGATTAATAAATCAAACGGCGCTTCATTTCATGTAGTTACATATTGACACACGAAATCTGAATCGCATGAGACCGTTACGATACCCTGTACGATATCCGATAGACTTATTGCGTGTACAATGGGCTCTATGTGTGTTGGGAACGTTGATCGAACGGCTGTCATCTGTACGACAAACCATCATACCGAAATTCCTGTTTGCATGAAACACAGTCTGGTTAGATACTACGATATTATATAGCACACTAAATAACAATCTCTCGGAAGAACAAGAATCATAGGGCGGTATTCATAGTCGAATCTTATATCTAGGACTGTCTTAAATACAATCTTAATATATCACAAACCGACAGCCGTATTGACATCTTAAGACATTACTTAAGACGGTCTTAAAATAAACGGACTATAAATATCGCGATTTAAAAATGGAACCTGCATACTCCTATGCAGGTATAGATAAAACTGCACACTTAATATCCATTGTTCTTTGTAAAAACGCTTTTTTTTTTAAGAAAGGCAATTATATATTACAAGCGCGCATATATATTCATTTACATTTCTATATCCTACATAAATTAAAAGAATTCTAAGAGATTGCATGTTAACTCCATTAGATATAACATAAAGCGGCGTGAATATTTTAACTTGATTTCTCCTATTCAACAACGCAAAAGAATATTTCATATGCGTTTCTCTCTGATACCCATAGAATTCTCCATGCGAAATTGCATGTCATCGTATTGAATATTGAATAACATTAAACGTATGGAAAGCACCAAGACAGCTGCCTATGCATTTAGCACATCGCCATTTTAACCACTTTAAACGATCTTAACTTGTCACAAAATAAGCAGCCGCGACTTTTGTAACAAATCCACTCAGTGAAACAAAATAAACGGCGCGAGCCGCTGAGAGTAAAACGAATGAGAGGCGTAGACATTTCTCTAATTACTAAACTGCGCAAATCGTAAAGGCTTTTACTACTGCGAGAGCAAGAGACCGGTTTAAGATGTATTCAAAACGTGTCGATCTGTCCTCTTTCTGCTGTACAAAGATTTTCATTACTCTCATTAGAACGAGCTCGCAAAAAGTCTCAACAAGAGAGAGAATTAAGAAAGGAATGAGGGATTTAGCGAGGAACCTATTCCTTCGGATAGAATCAAGAAATTCTCGTCAAATTTTTGGCACATCCAATTTGTCACCTTATTATCCATCGTATAAATAACCGGATTGTAAAGTGTCACAGACGTTCGTTTAAAATGATTGCACGATCGTGCCGTAATAAATGCCGCCATTTCTCTCGCATCTCTGTTCTCTCAGATTTTCATTCTACTTTTAGTTTGCTCGTAATTTTATTTGAGATAACATTTAATCAGAGAGAGCGTCAGGAAGAGTCAAAATAATAATAATATCGCTAATCTATAATATCGATAGAAAATGCTTGAACGATTTCGCGTTATTATAGCTGGTATTCAAAATCAGTGTTCATACATTAAAAAAGGTGGGTTGGAGAATCTCATAAAATGTGCTGGCACTGCGATCCAATAATAACTCACTCGAAGATCTCGACCTCGACCAAGGCAACAGTTGCAGGCCTGTGATAGAGCCGGGCGATATTTCTCCTGCTCCGGATACTTGGAGCGTCTGGTTCGTGGCAGCCGGCAGTGGTTGGAATGTCGGATAAAAGCGACCGGGCGCGGCTGTCAGCGAGGGATATCCTGGAGGCGTCGGGAGGGAGGAGAGGGACGCGACTATGAGGAAGGTGGATGTAGTCTCTCACCACCTCACAGCCGAGTAGTTTTTCGTTAGCTCGTCGTCCCGTGAAATCTGTCACACCCCGCCCTGTAGTCTATAGCGAGATGGACGCGGTTGGACGGCGAGGTATCCCTCGTAACCATCGCCCTAGGCTAAGCGCACGTGTATATGCACGCGTCGCCGGTGTTTGCATATGTACGCACACATACATACGCACGTACGCATATACACATGTATAACACGCCGACGGCGACGTTTATATATCGGGTGTGCGCTTTGACAAGCGCACCGTTCGACGTAGTCATTCACCGACCGCAAACGCTCTCGATTGGCCCTGCTCGCCGACCGAACCGCCGCCTTGATTCGGAACGAGGTTGCCAATACCAGCTTATAATGCTGCCAGTGGCAAGCAGGTAGGCAGACCAGGTAAACCCTGAATGCTTCGTAATTACGCATGCTCCTGAGGAGAGATAGCACGGAGTCCAAATATGCACGGTATGAATGGAGCGAGTGAATTCACCCGCGGCGAAGATGAAAACACTGCCAGGCCATGATCGGTGATGGATACGTCACGTCCGATTAGTCAATTTCGCAATTTGCTCTAATATGTATTTCGGACGATTCTCTTATCAGAACGTTAGCAGATCAACATCGCTCGTTTAGTCAACATGAATTTAATCGCAGGATGAATTTATCAAAAAGAAAAAAAAATCACACTTCGGATGTGAAATAAGAATTTATATTTCTGCTGGTTCTCTATGAGATAATCTCGAAATGTGTTGCATAAACATGAATTTTAAAAACTATGATATGAAATAACCACGAAGTAAGCAAAACATATCCGTGCTGTTGCAAGAAGAAAATAAATATTAATAACAAGATGTAATTCTTTCTTATAAGATAAAAAATAAAATTTAATTAAAATTCACAAAATTTCATTAATTAAATAATTTTACATGAAACTTATAAAATTATTAATTTGAAATAATTCTTCTTTTAACAGTTTTAATATCTTTCAGGAATAGCGAAGCTACAAAATAATAAAGTTTAAGTAATAAAATTTAAAAAGATAATTCAAAAAATTTATATGAGTAATTACAAGAGAAATTACACAAGTATACTGTTCAAAAGTTTGAAAGTACAATTTGTTTAAAAGATTAAAACAGTGGTATCAATACTTTCAAAGAAAAATGTCTTATAAAAACCTTGTCTATTTTAATTATCCAACTATTATATGTTTCTAACATATCATATTTTCAAAGAAATATTTTATTTAAAGATAATAAATTCTTGAGATTTCCACGGGTACTTTCTATATAAAGATTATGCGTTTTGCGGGTTTCTTCCGTGTCCAGATCTATTCTTGACATTCCAAGAATAGATCTAGACACGGAAGAAACCCGCAAAACGCATAATCTTTATTTTATTTAAAAAATTTTACCAAGCATCGAGTGCCATTGTCCTGTTATCAAGAAAGTAATTGAATGAAAATTGAGTGAAAAATAATTAATATCATATTTACATAATACAATTACATTTAAAATAATTAAGTAGAATACCTGAATTTGTATGGTAATAGGTAATTAAAAATAAGGTATATAGACATTTTAATAAAACAATATAATTAAAATTCAGATATTAATAATTATTATTTTTAAATCGAGATACGCAACTAAAATTTACATTACAAATATAATTGTAATTCACAAATTTCCAATTGCTTTCAGACTTTTGAATAGTACATTGAAAAACATAAACTAAATTTTAACAAATATTTGTTTGAATAGTACTAACTCTAAATATTTACTAAACGTAAACAAATATATTTATTTGGTACAAGCGCCATTAATTTCATTAATTCATCATGTTTTATTGAATTTGCTGTAAGTTTAGTACTATTAAAAAAATATATATATCAAAATTTAGTAATTTTTTTTTCAATATACTGTGTGTTCAGTTAATTCTTAGTCTTTACGCTCTTTTTAATATGAAATGTGAATTGTCTTCGTATTTTCGAGCAATCTACGCACTATTACGAAATGCTCGACATTATAAGCGTTCTCTATACAGTTCGTTGGCTTTCACTTTATATGTGATTACCTTCGAACTGGGTTATCTACATCGTATTAGCACTAGGTAGGTAAATATTGAGTATATGAAGGAAACTTCGCAGAGAGTACGTATTCTCTTCAAGGGACAACCGTGTGTATACACATATATATACATGTATATGTATGTATATTTAACATGCAGCACGAGGGGAATAAACTCGTGACATTAACAAAAGGGGACGAAAGAGGTTTGTTGGAATTATCAGAATTGTTGAACAAATATACCTACGCTAAATTAGAAGCAATTAAATCACCGCGGATTTTAAAGTTGAAATACACGAATAAATGGCACATCGCATGGAAATTCTCAATAGAAAAGCTAATAATCTTGGTGGAACATAATCTCATTGCGAAAACATGAAGGAAGGAAGGAAGGAAGGAAGACTCCAAAACCCCTCGAGATTAAGATGTCAAAAGGAAGAAATTCGTCGAGGTTTCGCAAGGACGTCGACAAAGTTCTACGGTATGATCTCGTTTCTGCATTTGAGTAAAGTCGTCACATATTATATGTCGTGTATGCATTATCTATATAGGATGAAAAAATAGTTGCATATAGAGAAACATCCTCGATCGCAATCCGTTTGAATTTCTTCGCCAATTCTTCGTGTTCAACTTCGTAAAGTGAGAACAATAGTCTAACTCATATTTTCTTGTTTGAGAAAGCAGAAGGGAAATTCAACAAAGCATCCGATACAATTTGCAGCTGATTTATTCAAATAATTTTTCATGAACAAATCTCTTCGTTATATTATACGGGGTTTCTTAGCAAAAATGTAAAAAAATTTGATATTTTCATTTAAAATGAATGCAAAAATCCGTATTTAATCCTAAAAACGATGTAGAGAAAAAAATATTCTGTATGTCCGCTTGAAAATAAAATAAAAAGACGCAATCACAACGCTACATACTGAAAGTATCGACAAGTGTATCGTTTCGCAAGTTCGTGTCAGCAAACACGAGTTGCGCTTTCTCGCTGCTAGTTACATCCTGCCCCTGCCGTCCCTTGTATATTTATGTATGTCGCATTATGCAGACGACACGAGTGTTGGTAAACACAGTATGTATGTGTGGGTTATGGTGTGATGGAATAACGTTAGTATGGGGTAGGGGCGGTTTAAACCCTATCGATCACAAGCCTCGTCCACGACACATAACATGCCCCTTCGCTTCGCTTCGCAACCTATTTCTGCAGGTCTCGGACGCGAGCGAGCGAGAGAGAGAGAGCGAGAGAGCGAGCGAGAGAGAGAGCGAGAGAGAGAGAGCGAGAGAGAGAGAGAGAGAGAGAGAGAGAGAGCAAAAGAGAAAGAGAGGAGAAAAAGTATAGAAATCGTAAAGGGTTGAAAATGAAAAGTAAATACGGCGGCTGGAATCGTCAATCATGCGAATAGTAATACTATTTTTACATATTTTCGTGTAACAAAAACTGCGCTACTACGCAGCTAAAATGCATTTTGTTTGACGTCACGATATGTCAGGAATATAATCCTACAGTGCTATTACTCCAGAAGATTAAACATGTCCATGTCGCGTAAAATGTGCTCTATCGACATAACGTTTAAACTACAAATGTCGTTGAATCTTTGCTAACAGATATAACGGTTTACATATCGATATTTAAAATGTTCTTGCCATTTTTTCGAATATCTAGCGAAACTATTTCAGTAAAAGTTGAAATTCAATATTTCATTTTTTTTTTATCAACAGAAAAAATACTAATTTTTAGGTTATCATTCGATAGGTGAAACTTTGCCTATAAAATTCGAAAGTGATAGATGTAGTTCGCAATTTTCAAAGATATCATTAATTTCGCTTAAAAAAAATTGTGATGCTTAAAAATCCTTGAAAAAGATAGATTCGATATTTTATTTTTTCTTAAATAACAGAAAAAATAGGATAACTCCGGTATATATGTCACATCACAAACTTAATTTATTAAGTATTATTTACTATGTTTAAAATAAACGAACTATATCAATAAAAACTTTGTTTTTATTGATATAACTATTATTACTATAACTATTATGAAAAAAATATTAGAAATCTAAAATATTTATACTTCGTATTAAAAAAGAAATTTTTTGAAACCTTATATTTTTACCGTATATCCCATAGGGGTGGTATATATGGCTATTCAAGAGGAGAGGGAGGATATGTACGGTTCATAAAAAATTTTCAAATAATGCATATAAATAAGACATAAAATGACACAATAACTTATAAAATGTGTTTATAAAGTTTTATTAAGGAATAAGAATGGTAAATATATAAGAAATAATAAATAATAATTACAATAATCCTATATATATTACAAGTGTTATGATATGAGATACATATTTCATATAATGCGTTTATCGCATTTAGTACACTGAATTCAATCTGCGCACTTTGTATGCTTTGGGCATAAATCTCTCGCCCGCTAAAAATGCCAAACAGGTAATATATACAAGACAACAAACTAAACAAAGAATACGAAAACAAAGCACTTGTATTTTGCTACACAACCTGCTTTACTATTCCATGTATCATGAAATAACTAAGTCTTTTACACACCCTACAATAACCATTTTATGTAAATTATAATTTATGATAGGATTACTTATTACAATGACAACTCAATTTAACTCACAATAATTTCATTAATATTAACAGTAAGAAGCTGAAATCATAACACAATACAATAACATAACATAACATGTAACAGAATAGTTGCGGGAAAATTACTCTCCCTCCTTTTATTTTTTTCTGACTTCTGCGGCGTAAATCCCAGCGCGGCTTATTTGCCGGAGTTACCCTACTAAATTCCAAGTTGCCACGCGATAAATAAAAATACTTTTACTCATAAAATTCGAAAGTGATAGATATAATCCAAAACTTTCAAAAATAATTTCATTAATTTCAATTAAAATAATAATTGTAACGTTTAAAAATCCTTGAAATTATGCGACATTAAAAATGAAATAATATGCATTACTTGCCTTTGAAATGAGTGTGATAGTTCACCATACTTTTATGCGCTGAAAGCATTACATATAGTACAACATAAGTAATACTCCCGGTTTCTCGTGATTAATGCATTAGGAGGAAATCTTATTGTCAAGAATATATCCGCTGTTATCATTGAAATTTATCCTTCTCATCTCTTTAATTCAATATGATACATTTCTCAGAATAAATGATA
>Ga0157363_1007492_pt1 | contig 10334 bp, 4 predicted proteins | sample AttsexASBM1_FD_111477 | JGI IMG/M metagenome (GOLD analysis project Ga0157363, IMG submission 111477) | Fungus gardens microbial communities from leaf cutter ant in Ribeirão Preto, State of São Paulo, Brazil - Atta sexdens ASBM1 | ecosystem: Host-associated > Fungi > Mycelium > Unclassified ...
CGCAATCGACTTCAATCAATTGACCTTTAGAAATGAAGCATAATATGGATTCGCGTAACGATAATCATTAGGAACTTTGTTGAAATTTTATCTTAATTGAATTACACTTTGTCTTAATTGAACCGGAAAATGTATATGAATTTACGAAAAAAATATTAAGCATCAAGATCCGCTTGATTGAATAAAACCTTTTTCATTTATTTATATTAATTAAATTAATTCAAAGGGGTATTAATTCAATTAAGGTATTCTCGCTTTTAATACCATTTTATAATCACTTTTAGGAATTTTTTTTAATATAACAGCCATAAATTTGAAATTGGTTTCATTTATTCTTCGATATTTGAATGTTCTTTACAAATTTCTTCAAACATTATAAACAATTTTCTTGATATTTATTAACAAATTTATATGGGCATGTAAAAAATATTCAAATATCGAAGAATGAATGTAACAATAAATTTCAAATTTATGATTGTTATATTTAAAAAAAAATTTCCTAAAAAAAAGTGATTATAAAATAATACTAAAAGCGAGAAGAATACTCTCTTAATTTTTCTGAATGTAAATCGGTATATCATGAAAATGAGATGTACATTAAGTTTTTAGTGATATGGTGCCACTTACGATATTTCGGAAAGATGTTCGTGGCGCGTTGCGCATTCGATATTGAAACGATTCTGCCTCTCGTATAAGCGCGCCGTCCTCTCGGCGGAGCGGCCTGTATCACATTCATTTTGTTCAGCGAGGAGGCGAACTGGTTGTATATATATATATATATATATATATATATATATATCTATAAAGATCTTGCAGCTTGCCGTAAATTTTAATAAATCTGTTTTATACAATAGTACAGTATTAAACTCAAAGATCGAAAAAATTCAGCTACAAAGAACAACACTCTTTTGTCACTTCTTTCGAGAATCGCCTGAATTTATCTTCTCATAATCATGTGATAAATATAGCCAATCAAATCCTTCGAAATATCGCTTGAAGTTTAACCTGGTTTAACTTATAACACCATGTTATTTATTTGAATTCTTATGTGTGTCTATATTCATATATGTATATTTTTTAAATCTTAATTTTTTCAACATAATTAAGTAATATGTTTGCATACTATTCTTTCATAATTAAAAAGTCTGTTTATAGCGGTTTTTTGAAAAAATAATTATCGGTATTTAAAATAAATAATCTTTTCCAATAAGAAGAAAGCAACGAAGCAAAATATCAAGATGTAAAAGTGTTCCTAAAATAAAATGTTCGAAATGTAATATCGTTGTTTAACTTTAAATATATATGTATACTTTAAATATATATATATATATATATATATATACATATATATATATATATATATATATATACACACACACACACACACACACAGTGTTGTATCCATTATTACTTCAAAGTTATAAATAAATTATTTTTATAATTATTCGCAATTGCATATTTATATGCAATTTCTTCAACTATAGATATACAACTTTTTTCAAATACAAAAAATGTTGAGAGATAACACAATTGACTTAAATTATATAGAAGAAGACAAGGATGCGAAACATTTGAAAGCTATCTCTCAATCTCATAGTAATATATTTATTTACAATTTCGTGTTCTTTTAAGAATTTGCGATGAACATATTATCCACTTGGGTTAATAATAAATAACACGATCACAATCATTATATCCCTCTCGAAATAAATTATCGCTCTTTTTATCGTCATCTCTTAGAATTTAGTTACATTTGTATTTACATGCATAATCAAATCGATTGTCTTCGGCTACTTTATTTCTCTTCGGATTTCTCAATTCGCGCGACAGTAACTGGTATTACGTAAAGTTGTTTAAACGCCTCGCTCCGGACAGACGAAGAGATAACACGTGATGTACGGTGATTCGCGAAAAAAATTTAGCTGTACGTATTTACAGATTAAATCTTCTAACACATAAACTTAACGTAGAATATATTGCGCCGATCCCGAGTGAATTCTACATTTATATTAAAACTAAAATTAGTCGCGATTAATATGTCGCATATACAGACTTCTCTATAATTCGCAGAAAAAAATTTATTAACAGCATAACTAACTAGTCGAAAATAATTATGTTAATTCAATATTAATAATAAAATACATCATGTTTAAATAAAATATTATATGTTTTAAGACTCTTGGAGTATTTAATCTTAGCGATATTGAATCTTGACATCATAAGCGAGAATTGTCATAAGTGAACGACATTTCTCGCTTGATGTTACGATTCATTAAGGTTGTTTTCAATTAGACTACTGTTAACTAATGCTGTTAATACATTTTTTTTCGTGTATCCGTGGTCGAAATTCCGGGCGCGACACCAGCCACAATCGCGGCATTGAACGAGTGGATTTCTCGTTTGAAATTCGCTTATCGATAGCTTGGATGCAATACAACGCGGCGCGCTAAACGCAAATTACAAAGGTAAGATAAAGGTAAAAAGTTTTGCATAGTATATAGTTCTCGGGGTACAAATAATGCAACACTAACGATTCACACAAGAGACCCAAGCATCTGAAATATTGAGTAAACTATCTTACGGCGATACAAGCAATATATATATACGTGTTGCACCGATTAACGTGTCATCCTCGTAACGGGACACAATAGGAAATCTGGCCGATCTGGGAAAACGGTCGAGATCCTAACAGAAATTCTCATCGTAGTTTACCTTAAAACGGACAGATTCCGCATTGTGTGAGGCACCGAATGTATAATTGACGGCACCGTTCGCGCCTTGCCTTTTACTGTACGATAAAATTTACAATGACGCAATAGCAGCAGGAGTACAGGATTGATATCGTTAATATCGATCACAATGCACATAGAAAATAAGTTTTTTCACGCGCTCGTGTAATGCGTGCTCTGCACGCATGCACGTAACACAACCGTAATACGCGTAACGATATGTGTACGTACATCGACGTACAGGTGCGAGCAATTAAGTTTTTATCACATTGTAGACTTTTCATTGGAGAGCTTATGTAAAAAAAGTTTCTTAACGCTATGGATGCTACTCTTTAAAGAACTTTCAAGTGTACCGATTGCTCGCAACTACATGTCGTAGAAACTCGGCAATTATAAGCCTGCAAAATGCATGCATGATCATTATTTTTATTCTAATGATCACCTTTGTCATATCTGCGTTAAAAATAATGCATTCTTGCATATAGCCAATAATCCGCACATGAAGATCGAACTAGTTTCGCACGTATATAGAACATCTGCAATATGATTATTAAGTGATTATTAAAATATAAATTTAAAGACGTAAAATATATATATAGTCACTTTACTATAGTTAATGCTTAATCGAATCAGCTCGCATTATACATCGTATGTACAAAAAAATGTCACAATCACAATTCACAAGTAAAAGATAATGTGTATACATATGTATTTATATTTACCTATATATTTATATATATAAAATTGACACAATGCAAATACCACATGCAATATATAATCACTAAATAACTTTCTTACGTTGCCTCAATGCAGATTAACTCCATTTTTGTTATCCGCAGATCAGTAGAATGTGTTTTTCTTTACAGAGAAAGAATCTAACAGTTTCTGGCTCGATAAACCAGAATGATTTTCGATCGTTAAACATTTCGAATGTTAAACATTAAGATTCAATTAAAGATTAAAATATTGTAGTGCAGAGAATGTGGAGATAGATCTCCTCATTTTCTCCTTTATCTAATCCATCTAACCGTTATAATGAATCTTCGATATTATCATTCGATTAACGAGAAATGATTCATAGATTTTTGGCACACTGGCGATTAATGAATGTCAGCGTTTTCGGCAAACAAAGATGTGATGCAATTATTATGGAGTATATAAAAATCTGATATAATTCCGTTTATATATAATATAAATCGGTAGAAGTATATTAAAAATGATGGCAGGTAGATATAGATATGACAACAGCACCGTGTGCACGTATTATTTAGAGGTGAATACAGAAATATATCGAGTGACTTATTCAAGTGTATATTATACGTGACTCTCAAGGGGCACCTTGAAAACTTTGGACGCAAGACTCGCGTCCGGCAATGACTGCGGTCGGGCGGCGTTGGTTACGTTGAAGACGACATTACTGGGCCCACGAAAGCTCACCTCGATCAGAAAGCTCGTATCAGCCATGCCAACTCGATTGGTGCTGAGATCGGGAGAACTGGTTCTGAGCTGACTCTTCTTCGGTCTGTAGTCGCTTCTAATGACTCTCTCGGCTTCCGATTGCAATTTATTATCGAGCCAATGTACCTTGTCAAAATCCTTGGTGCTACCGACAGTGTGCCTTCGTTTGATCGATCTTTCCGACATCCCGTTCTTCCGCTTTAATTTCGTGGCGCTCTCTTTTCGCACCGATTGTCGCCGTTTGCTGATGTTGCATTCGGTCTTCTCAGTCTTCGTCAGCGATTCCGAGCGCTTTAATTTACTGCCCGGCGATTCCGATCTATCGGAGTGTTTGTTTAAGCTTTCAGATCGTTTGAGCGGTGATAGTCTCTCGGTTGAGTGTTTATTTAAGCTTTCCGATCTTTTTAATCGTGATGTGGTATTCTCGCATGTCCTCTTATTCAGAGACTCCGACCGTTTTAAGCGAGACCTCGCCTGACAATTCGTCAAGCTTTCAAATTTTTTCAGTTTGTTGGAGTAACTGGAATCTCCAGTCTCGTAATGATGACTCCTGCTGTTGTCCTCCACTTTTGCACTAATGTCGTTGTTCTCTGATTTACTTTCCTGAAGATTCTTTTCGTTCGCCAATTCGTATCGTTTCGAGTTTCCCACACGCAGACGATCGTCCCCCTCGTCCACATCTTTTTGATCCTCGTTTTCCATCGTGTGATTTGTCGCAGACTTCGTTTCCAGTCTCTGCTTGTCGTTCGCGCCGCGATCGTTGTTCGGTGTGACAGATTCCAAAGGATGCGGCATGTCATCGGCTACCGTTGAGTCGGTGTCCTTTTCAGGAGCGTCCTGCGTAAATGGAAATTGATGATAATGATAAATAATAACCATAAGGGATAGAAATAACTAGTTACTGTAACTGACGTTATTTAGTTACTGTAACTGTCGTTATTTAGTTATCATGTTATAATAACGAATTTTTTATGATAATGTAATATCAGATTTGATCACAATCAATAGTTACTTATAACAGGTTGGAAAACTCACTTACTACTGAAAAAAAACTCGTAATTTGTAATTCGTTACTTTTTAATGTAATTTGTCTCTATTTTCTCAATATTTCAGTCACAATTTGGATATTTTTTTTGTATTTTCTTCCCAAAAAGTCTCCCAATTTTTCTAAACTTTTAGTACCTCACCAAAAATCCTTGGATGAAAAAAACCTCGAAATTTAGAAGAAAATTATCCAACACAGTGATATTAAGTAGCAAATGTGTGTATATTTAAACTGATACATGCGGCAGTCTAACTAGATACACATGGCAGTCAAAGTGTTAAGCAAAATATGTGGTTGATTATTACACATTAGAATATGCTCGCGTGTTTGCGTATATACATTGTTGCATTCTTTTAGAGTTACGTTCTCGCTTTCGCTAAACTAAAATCTAAACGAAAGTTTGTTATTTGAGATAGTCCATTCGCTTTAACAACAATGATAACTTCGGAAGTAAATAACTTTACAACGCGCAATATCGCATACTTACATCCTTTAAGCGGGAGAGGTGACTCTTGTCGAGCGATTTATGAAGACTCGGGTCACGATAAGTTTCGGTAGACGGATATTTGAATCTTAAGGACGCGCTCGACTTCTGTATCGGATACTCCGTAATGTCGTCCTTGTTACAGGCTGTGGATTCTGAAGGAAACTGTGTTTGATTAGATGACTGATTGACGAGGGACCTCCACTTGCGATCGAACGTAGTCGTGAGGCTCGTTAGAAGATCGCTACCTGTAATAGGAGATCTGTGTTAATCGTGCGGAATATGTGAGGCTCGACGCGGCGCGAACTCATACGCCAAAAAAACACTCAAAGCACCGAATTGGTTACTTGGTCGTTATTGTAACGGACATAATCGTGACACAATCGCTAAACAGGGTGAATATCAGTAAGTGTATATGCGCTTCGTTTATCGCGCAACTGGTGAACTCTTGCGTGAGTGCATTCCTGCGGAAACAAAATCACTGCGAAAAAAAAACTGCAATAGAAATAATATAAACAATAACAATGGCAGTATCGAAACACCGTCGATAGTAAACGCAAAATTGTTACAAAAGAATTGATTAATAAATTATCATTTTTAATTTCTTATCAGCATTCTCATATCACTCGGTTATTATTGCTTTTATTAATAAAATAATCGTTGTTTCGATAGCTGTATACATTGCAATAATAACATAATTAGCATCATCAACGCCTTTTCTTTTTTTCGTGCTAAAGCATGAAATTGATGAAGAAAATGTCTTTAAACAATTGAAAACACAGGATGAGAAAGGTATGTACATAGTATATGTAGAGAAAGATATGTACATAGATGTACGTAATGTAAGTAAATGTTTGTAAATTGCAATTTTCATAAAGGGCGTCGTCAAGTAATATAAAAATAGAGATTAAAAAGAAAAGACGGGAGGCGATGTACATAAAAGTATTTAAAAATAAAAACAATAAAATGAACGGTATTGCTAAAAAGCTCAAAATCATATAAAAAATTCACAAAAAGAACAACTTGGCTAAAATATTTAAAAATTTACAGTTGTATATAACTTTTTAGAATTTTAATGTAAATTTTAGTATTTTTCAGAATTTCTACTTTTCTACTTATAATTTCTACTTATAATTTCTTACTTTTTTAAAAAGTTCTGAAATTTCTTATACGAATTGAAATATTTTTCAGAAGTGCTGAAAAAGTCGAAATCTTTTCTAGAATTTTTTTCTATATATCAGGGCTGAGCATATTTTAAATACTTGTATTTGAAACGTAATTTGTATCTCAAGTGTATTTCAAGTAAAAGATTATTCAATGTATTTTATATTTGAAATAAAAAATTTGTAAATAATTTGTATTGAAGTATTTTGTATTTCAAATACTTTAATGATGTATTTTGGCCTGCCATATGTAAATTTTGAAATATTTTAAAATTAAAAAAAATTTTCATTCTATAATTTCTGAAAAAGAAACTTATAAAATCTAAAGAAGTTTAAATTTTTTTCGAAAATCTTCATAAATTAAAAAAAGATAAACTTTTAAAAATAATATGAGATATTGTGAAAATTTTTGTCACTAAAGACTTGAAAATTATGTTGGATCATCAAAATAATTATATAGGACGCTCAAGTATGATCAGCAAGACTGCAAAAAGTTTTCTAGCAAAAAAACATTCTAACAATTTGAGCATCCAACATTTAATTTTCAGATTTGTATCTAGCTACATTTTTTACTTTAACAAAGTCGTTCTTTCCAAGTGTACTTAACAAAAAATACTTAAACAAATATTTATCAAAAACTGAAACAATCCGCTAAAATCGCCAAATTTATTATCGCTTTTTTTTTAGAGCGAGAGTCAATATATCTTTGCGTAAAATACTTTCCATTCTAAATAACGTGTTACATTTTTATAATTAGTGACGCCATAAATGTTATAGAATCCATTCATAATCATACGCTCGAATATCCGAACAGCACAAACGGTAAAAATAAAATAGCACGGGGAAACAACATTGCAGGTTTCGTCGAGCGCAACTCCTGCTCATCAGCGAGACGAAGATAGTTCCTGTCTAGCGAGTCAAAATAAAGAAAAAAAAAAAACGAGGAAACAATCTTCAGCATTATTGCGCGCGTTATTGAAAGCCATGAGACTCGTTGAGACATTCTTCTCAATAGTAGTTGCAGATACTGACGGAGTTTACAGCGAATTTACCACACTGGGCGCAACGAGAGATGAATGCGAACGAGAATGGATGGATAGCATGAACGAGAGAAATGGACGTAGCACGGATGTATAATAGACGGTTAGTCGTAGGAAAAGTATTACACAAATAACAATATGTATGTATGTATATGTCTGCGTGTATGAACGCGTGCTTAGTAATGTATGTAAAACTGAAAATAATGTGTCAAAGCCATTCGGGTGAGCCAGCTGTCAGCTCGTTGGACATCTCAGATGCTGGATGCGGCTGATTTCTAGACTCTCTGGTCTGGCAGAGCGGACCTGTAATTTACCTCGGAGGAATCGGTTTAGAGTCTTGGCGGTGGTGGTGGGCTCGTTGGTCGCCGATGATGCGGTAGCTGCTGCAGACGCGACAACAGTTGCCAACGATGATGCTGCTGCTGCTGCGGCTGCTGTTGCTGTTGTTGTTGTTGTTGCTCCTGCTGATGGTACTGACACGGGCACGGGCATGGGCATTGGCATTGGAACTGCTGCGACCGGCACTGGCATTGACATTGGCGACTGGGTCGGTGTCTTCGGGGCGGCGCTACCGGGACCTGTGGTACCGTACAGGTGGGACGATATGTACCACCAAAAACCCGGACTTGCTGTATGCCTATACGTGGTATTCAACCATTTCGTTTCGTCATTCGCACTCGTCATATAATTCGTGATGGCCGGCGCGGCAGAGCACAAATTTCTTCCTCTCGTCTTCCTCCTTTGCGTCTGGACTCACCGTATGTCTTTATGGTTTTCTATCCGAGTTGTTATTCTTATCCGAGGTGTATTTCTCACGAGCCGATTGGCGCCGCGTTAGATCTTATCTTTTTGAGATCCGCTCAAAAAAACGGAAATAAATCCTTGCACGACGGAGAGACTAAACACTGAGCTTAGCGAAGAGGAAGAAAAAAAATAATAATAAAAAGAGAGAAAAGCGCGGAGATAAAGAGCGAGGAAAATTGAATTTTTTAGCCATTTTTCAGCGTGGTCGACGGATTTAATCCTCGTTCCTTTTAAAGCCCATGGATCTTCGAAGGAATACGCCGTCTCGGGCCAACTATGAAATCATATTTTTTTCGGGCGTGTCTGATCGCAAAGACGTAGACTGAGGCGGGCAGATCAATTTATAATTAAGAGCACAATCAATCGGCAGAGGCAGTCGTTAACGACATAATTAGGCAGGCAGACGAGCAGTAAGATAAGTGTGTAATTCAGAAATGCGCACGTGTGTGTGTTGGGAAGGTGCGAGACTAGATTACTTTTACTAACAGTCAAAACAGCCGCCCTATGAAAATTTATCGTTTATGATGGTCACGTGTGAGAAAATGCCTTCAAACTGTATCGTTAAGAAATTGCTCGTGATCGAGACGTAAAGTGTGACTTTTCTAAGAAAGTTATCATTGTGAAGACAAGCAACGGTTGAAGAATCATTCGAAGCGCTTACAATAGATCCTTCAAGAACATGCATGCCAAGAGAAATTATTTATCCGACAATTTGCAAAATATACTTTCTTTTTACTTATTTTCATAACGATATCCAATAGAGAGTATTTTCTTTCTCCCGTTAGATATCAAGTATGAAAATAAGATAAAAAGATGTCTCTGTCTTTGCAACGCCGACTATACATCTATGAGAAAAAGTCGCTGAAGATCGCAGAAGCAGCCAGTGTGAAATAAATCTGTTTTTTTTCTCAACGCCGAAAGCCAAAGAGTGGCATGCAGCACATGACAACAGCGTATAAATAGAGAATCGGCCAACAGGCGCGACGTGTAACTTTGAAAAAGATATACACAATTCCTGGCCATATTATTAGACACATCATACTTTATACAATTTATTGTCTTTTAAAAATTAGATTTATCATCATTGTTGTAACCGATTGAAATATGTAAAGAAAATAGTTGTCTATTAAATGGATATTTTAATTCACTCGTCGCAATGTATATATAAAAAAATATGAATTCTTTACAGTTATAAAAGAAACAGAAAAAAATTCATATATTTTCCGTTCCTATTATAAAAAATTCCGTTTTATTTGTTTATTTTTTATTTGTCAGTATAAGATTTAATTTAAATATTATGTATTATTACAATCAAGATTTTAACAGTTGCCAATGGTGATTAATAAAATAGTTAAAAAACATATACGTTATATATCTTTTTATTAAAAAATAAATAAATATTGGATGACTAACAAAACTACATTTTTATTAATTGAGAAACAAATAAGAAAACCTTTAAATATGTAAAAAGAAAATCGATCGTTTATCTCAAGATAAACCTATCAAAAAATCCATCTAATAATAGGCCAGAGACTATATGTATACACACAATACACCTCATTCGAAAGACATATCACATGGTATCTGTATAACGTGCAAGCTATCATGACG
>Ga0157363_1007493_pt1 | contig 10333 bp, 7 predicted proteins | sample AttsexASBM1_FD_111477 | JGI IMG/M metagenome (GOLD analysis project Ga0157363, IMG submission 111477) | Fungus gardens microbial communities from leaf cutter ant in Ribeirão Preto, State of São Paulo, Brazil - Atta sexdens ASBM1 | ecosystem: Host-associated > Fungi > Mycelium > Unclassified ...
ACCACCATGCGCGGGCAATTGGCCGCGGCCGATGCACAGGTGGCGCTTGGGCAGATCAACGTGTTCCTGGCGCTGGGCGGTGGCTGGCATGCGTCCACGCCTGCGCCTCGCACGACGCCGTCACGCTGACAGCGCGCGCTGCGCCCCTTTGGCTCACGACCAAGGGGCCGGCTCGGCAACCCGCTGCCCCTGGACACCCTGCACGCCCATTTCCTGCAACACCTTCAACTCGCCTTCGGTTTCCACGCGCTCGGCGATGAGCGGCAGGTCGATGCTGTGCGCAGCGCGCTGGATGGCTTCGATGAACAGCCGCTTGTGCTGCTCCTGATCGATGTTGCGGATGTAGCCGCCGTCGATCTTCAGGTAGGCCAGGCCCAGATGGGCCAGGTTGCCGATCATGCTGAAACGACCGCCGAAGCGCTGCAGGGCCAGGCTGAAGCCCAGGTCGCGCAGGCGACGCGTCAGTTGCGCCAGGCTGGCGTGGTCCGGCAGTTGCTCTTCGCCGATCTCGAACGTCAGGCGCGGACCGAGCATGCGGTGCTGACCGAGCAAGTCGTAGACCTGCTGCAGCGTCTTGGCGTCGCTCAGCGTGGCGGCCGACAGGTTCAGCGCCAGCGACTGCTCGTGTGTCTGCAGGTGCTTGAGCACCTTGTCCAGCATCAGCAGGTCGAGCCGCGCCGACCAGCCGAAGCGCTCGAGCCACGGCAGGAACCGTCCGGCCGCGACGGTCTGGCCCTGTTCATCCTGCAGGCGTGAAATCACCTTGTAGTGAAGGACGCGTGCCAGGTCGTGACTGTCGACCACCGGCTGGAAGAACAGCTCGAACTGCCCGTTGGACAGGGCCCGATCCAGCCGTGTGTGCCAGTCGTGATGGCTGTCGGCGGCCTGGGCCGCGACGCCCTGCTCCAGGCACACCCAACCCGGATCGGCTTTGCCCTCGGCCATGGCCAGGGCTTCGTCGGCCAGCTTGAGCAGGGCAGGCGGCGCGTCACCTGGGGTATAGGGCGCCATGCCGATGCAGGCCACAGGTGACACATCGCTGGCACCGGTTTCGTGCAGGCTCTGGAGTGTGGCCTCGAGCGCCTGAGCCAGCTGAATCGCTTCCTCATGCACCATGCCCGGTGCCAATACCGCGAACTCACCGCCGCGGCTACGGGTGATCAGGTTGTTGGTTTCAGGGAAGCGTGCACAGGTGCGTTGCAGTTGCTGCCCAATGGCCTGAAGCAACTGGTCGGTACGCTGCCCACCCAGACGTGCATTGAGGCCGGTCAGGTCCTGCACCCTCAGCAGCAGCAGATAGCCTTGTCGTGCATCCTCGAGGTTGCTGACGCGAGCGGCCAGTTGCATTTCGAAGTACCGCCGGTTGGCCAGGCCCGTAAGACTGTCCTGGTAGGACTCGATCCGGAGTCGCTCGCTACGTTCGGCCTGCTCCTGGAACAGTGCCTTGAGCTTTTCGACCATCTGGTTCATCGCCTGCACGACTCGGCGCAGTTCCGGCGTACTGGGCAAGTCGGGCAGGCTGAGAAATTCGCGTCGGGCGATGGCGTGGGACTGCGCCACCATGTAGTCCAGCGGGCGCAGTTGTCGACGTAGCAGCAATGCACCGAGCACCGCACTGATGGCACCGCACAGCAGCAGCCAGCCCAGACTGCCCAGAGCGCTTTGCCAGAGCTTGGACAACGCGAACATCGGGTGGCTGATCACCTCTACCCGTGCGGCCTGTTGCCAGCCACGGCTGACGATGGCATCGCCGCCGGCCGCTTCCAGGCCGATCAGGCGAATGAACCAGCGCGGCACGCCATTGGTATCGGGCTCGGCATGCCGTTCGACCAGCACCGCATTGGAACTCAGGTCCACGACCCTGATGCTGGCGTAGTAGCCACTGTCGAAGATCGAGCTGACCATCAACTCGATCATCGCCGGATCATCGATGTTCGGTGTCAGCGACAGCGCCAGGGCAGTGGCCGCATCCTGCGCATGGGAGCGCAACTGGTTGACGTACTGACTGCGCGAGCTTTCCAGGCTGACCATGAAGCTGCCGCTGAAGGCGACGACCAGGAACAGGCAGATGGCCAACAGCAATTGTTTGAACAGTGACATCGGTGATCCTCAGTAGACCGGTTCGGCCGGGAACCCTTCGGCCTGCATTTTCTTGAGTACATCCTGCCAGCGCGACAGACGCTTGGTGTCGCCGACTTTCTTGTTGCCCGCCGCGCCTGTCAGCCACAACCCCTCGCCATTGAAGGCATAGACCGGCAGCAGGTCGGGTCGTTGGTTGGCGGGCTTGATCGGATCGATCAGACTGTCGAGCACCAAGGGCATTGCTTCCGGGCTGGCATAGTACGTCAGGACCATGTGCGCACGGTTCTGACGCAAGGCCTTGACGTAGGTGATGCGCAGTTTCTCGCTGGGGATGCCCATGCGGCGGAGGCTGAAATACTTGGCGATGGCGTAGTCCTCGCAATCGCCGGCGCCCTTGATCAGCGCCTGGACCGGCGTGGCCCAATAGTCGGCCTCGTGCCACAGGTCGATATCCTCGACATAGCGCAGCTGCTGGTTGAAGAAGCGGTTGACCACTTGCAGGCGCTCCAGCTCGCTCCCTTGTGCTTGCGTGGCCAGCAGGTTCTGCCAGGCGTCGATCCTTGCCTGGCCGGCTCCCAGGGGGCCATACAAGGCTTGCGCACGCCGGCTGATCTGGGAGAAATCCCAATCCGCGTGCAGACCGCCTAGCAACAGGCAACCCAACAACACGGCCTGACCCAGACGTTTCAGGGTCAGGTGGAAGATCCAAGGTATCGCCACGGCGAGCGCTCGAGCAGATCGATCAGAAGGGCCGATGGTGCGGCCTGGCCTCATAAAAGACAATGGCACCTTGCGATCATCAATGCCTCTAACCCGTATGCCAGACGGACGGGTTGTACCCTTTACCGTAGAGAGATGCGACTTCTTGCGCCATAGCCTTTATCATGGCGTCCAATGGTACGATTGGCTTGTAACCAGGTTTGACAAGGACTGCTTCCCATTTAAGGTTATTGAATCCAATGCACTCAGGCATCAGGCGTACACCCCGTGGCCACTAAAACCAAACTGCTCAGCACTGTATTGGGTGGTGAACAGCTGTCGCCCCATCTGGCGCGCAGTGTCATCGAAGAACGGCTGCGAAGTGCCATCCTCGATGGTCGCCTGCCGCCTGGAACGGCTATTCGTCAACAAGAACTGGCCACCTTGTTCGGCGTCAGCCGCATGCCCGTTCGTGAAGCCATCCGACAACTTGAGGCACAGTCACTGCTCAAGGTCGTGATGCACAAGGGCGCGGTCGTTGCGCCGTTGATTGGCGAGGATGCGGTCGATACCTACGACCTGCGGCTGATCCTGGAAAGCGAAGCGCTGCGCCAGTCCATTCCCTTGCTCGACGCGGCCGACATCGCCCTCGCGCGCGATTACATTCGCCAGTTGGAAACCGAAACGCGCCATGCCGAGATCGGTCGATTGAATCGTCTGTTCCACATGACACTGTACGGCAAGGCGACGAATCAGAAGTTGTTGCGCCTGATCGACAATGAATTGAGCGAAGAAGAACGCTTCTTGCGCTTCCACCTGTCGTCCATGGGGCTGGGCCAGTTGACGCAAGACGATCACACTGCGCTGGCCGACGCCGCCAGCGACAAGCTCATCGATGAAGCCTTGTTGGTGCTGGAGCGCCATCTGAGCAATGCCTCACGAACCATCCGCGCCTATCTGAACCGCCAAGTGAAGCCTTGAACCCTACACCTCGACCCCCTGCTGGGCGGTGCGTGATCACCGCTCAGGCGTCGACCTTGTGTTTCAAGCTGTTGCTACGAGATGCGCAGCATCCCTTCTGAAACCCCCTTCTGAACCGCCCGGCGTCGCATCCAGCCGATGCCCCTCACGCGGACCCGTTTCGAAAACCCAGCGCTTTTTCGGCTTCTGACCGGCTGCAGGGCTGGGTGTCTGGCTACTGCGGTAAGCCACGTGTTTGCACACGTCACCGATCCGGGTCTTGCAGCAAACCCTTACTTTTTATGATGGCACCATGGCAGTAGCCATGAATCCGGGCACACTCTATGGCTCGGCACGACTGCTGATCGCCTACGGGCAGCCCTGGTCGGCCGCTGACCATCACTTGCAGAAGGAGTCTGCTACCGGGCACAGGACCGATTAACGATCAGCCGCCCCTCGACTTCAACTCATCGTCCTCTCTCTTTTTCAGTGCTCGGGTGAAGCATTCACTCACTGTTTTATTTTGATTAGTTCTAATCGAAAGGCACTGACTCATCAATAACATTGCTCGCTTACTTGCAATGACATTCCAACTCGCCCCCAATAAAATTACAGCTGTTAAAAAGATTAAAAATACATTGCCACTTTCGATCGGACTGATCTAAGTTAATTAGGCCGGCATCGAAACAGCCCCGCAGCCTCTCTGGCAGTAGGGTTTCGACTGCGCACTCGGCAACTTAAACTTTTGACGATAGTTCACCCTACTCAGGCCGGCGGCTCTGTGCGCCCCTGTGTCTGGCTGGCCGACCGTCTTTCATGACTCTGACAGGAACTTATGATGAACGCTTTGAATACCGAACTGCAGGTGTGCAAGTTGGCGCTGTCGCGCCACCCGCTCTTTTCGTCCATCACGACACCCACGTTAGTGTGCCGCTTCATGGAAACCCATGTCTTTGCCGTATGGGACTTCATGTCGTTGACCAAGCGTCTGCAGCAGGCGTTGACCTGTATCGACCTGCCTTGGCTGCCGCCGCAGGACCCCGCCGCGGCCCGTCTGATCAACGAGATCGTGTTGGGCGAAGAGTCCGATGATCGACTCGACCACGGGCACTACAGCCACTTCGAGCTGTACCTGGACGCCATGCGTGAAGTTGGCGCCGACACCCGGGCCATCGAACGCTTCATCGCGCTGCAACGCGAAGGCACCGCCCCACTCGACGCCTTGCAGGCATGCGGTGCCAGCGAGGCGGCCAAGGCATTCGTCGCCGATACGCTGGAGGTGGCCCTCACGGCACCGGTGCACTGCGTGGCAGCGGCGTTCCTGCATGGGCGCGAGAGTGTCATCCCGATGATGTTCCAGCAGATCCTCGACGAGTGGGGCATCGGCATGGAGCAGGCACCGACCTTCCGTTATTACCTGCAACGCCACATCGATGTCGATTCCGAAGACCATGGTCCGGCGGCCGAGCGTCTGCTCGCACGCCTGGTGGGCGACGACGCCCACAAGCAGCGGCAGGTGTTGCAGGCCGCCCTGGCCGCCATCGCCAGTCGCGAACGGTTGTGGAATCGCGTCCATGCCGACTTGCAGGTCGTGGCCGTCGAGGTGGCCCCATGAACGCTCAGGACTACCGCTCCTTCGCCGACACCTGGGAAGCACGCGCCACCATTCGCACACGCCCACGGCGCATGGTCGAAGACGACCATCGGCTGATCTACCCCCTCAGCCGGCAGCCGCTGGCCCTGAGCGCGACCTTGCAGCGCGACTGCCCTCACCTGCGCGACTTCGTGCTGGTGCAGAGCCTGTACAAGTTCATCAACGACGTGGTGATCTTCGAGACCGAAATCGTCGACCGAACGGCGCGCCGCATCGCCAAGGACACTTTCGCCGTGCGCTTTCCGTTCGCGTGCCGCTATGACGCCATGACCGTAGTGGTGGATGAGGATTATCACGCGCTGGTGGCACTGGACTTCCTTCAGCAGACCATTGCCCTGACCCAGGTCGAGCCGATCGACCTGCCGGCGGAGATCGAGTTGAGTCGGGCGATTCCGGCAGCGTTGCAGCACGTACCCGCGAGGCTGCGCGATGCCGTCGAGCTGATCTGCGTGGGCATCGCCGAGAACACCCTCACCGACGACGTGGCGGCGTTCGCTCGCGATGACACGGTCAAGCCTTCGGTGAAGGGGCTGATGGCCGATCATCTACTGGACGAGGGGCGACATTCCAGCTTCTGGGCACGACTGACGCGGATCTATTGGCAGTCCGCGCCCGAGGCCGACCGTGAAGCCATTGCCCAGGTACTGCCGGTCTTTCTGGCGCAATACCTGACCAGTGACATTCAGCAACGCTTCGACTTCGCCTTGATCGAAGCGCTGCCCGTCACGAACACCATCCGCGATGCACTGCGCGAGGAAGTCCGCGGCCTGGCCTACCCGATCAACCGACAGCACCCCTTGCTCGGCAACATTCTGCGCTTCTTCCGCGCCAGTTCGATGCTCGACAGCGCTTGCGTCCGGCAGGCGCTGCACGACTACCTGCCTTAGGAGGCTGCCATGAAACGTCTGAACATTGCCTTGGTCGGCCAAGGCCACGCCCTGGAACGCCTCGTCGGGCTGCTGGAAGAACAAGGCCATGCCGCCACTGTGCATGCGCACTACATTCACGTGCCGGTGGCGAGCGACCTGATCATTGAGGATGGCAATGTGTCTATCCCAGGTGATGACCCATCGGCCTTGCCGCACCTTCCGGTGTTAGGCGTGCGCCTGACGGTCAGCGACACACCTCTGGAGATCGCTGTGGATATCTCTTTCAGGGGTGGTGTAATCGAGGCACCTCATCTGATCGAGCAGCGGCGCGTTCAGCCCGATTCGCCCACGGGCAACGGTCAGCAATGGCGTCTTGAAACGCTGCAGGTCGTGGAAGAGCAGCTGACACTGCAGGTCGCCCGGTATGCCCGTGATCCACAGGCCCTGTACGAAGCGCCCTCTCTCGCCACACCGCGTTCAGGACAGTCGAGGACACTCGATTGGCTCGAGCAGCTGGCCTTTGTCCATGCCTTCAACGAGACCTCGCACGCAGGCTGGCAGGAGGCGGCTTCGCACGACCTGCTCTCGGCGCTGCAGCCAGGCCTGCTCACCTTTGCCGACCGCACAGCGCTCAGCCTGGACGGTCAGCGCTGGAGCTACTGCCAGTTGCATGCGCTGACGAATGCCTTGGCCCAGGCCCTGGCGCAGCATCTACCGGCGGACGGTGAGCAGGTACCTGTGGTCGGGGTATGCCTGCGCAAATCGCCTGCGCTGTACGCCAGCCTGATCGCCGTCCTGCGCAGCGGCGCTCTCTATCTGCCGATTGATCCGGCCACGCCCCTGGCACGCCGCGAGCACATCCTGCGCGACGCAGGCGCCTGCGTGGTGCTGCACGACGAGCAGGCCCACGCGGACATCGTTTCGCTGGATGTGCGCGACGTGCCGTTGCTCCCCGATACGGCACGACCGGCGCCCAGTGTCCCGGTGTCGCTGGCGCCCGATCGCCCATGTGTGGCGATCTATACCTCGGGCACCACGGGCCAGCCCAAGGGCGTTCTGCTCAGTCGTCGCAACCTGGCGCACTTCATCGCCTGGTACATCGATCATGTGGCGCTCGACGCGCACAGCCGGGCGTTGCAGTTCTCCACCATCGGGTTCGATGCCTCGTTGCTGGACAGCCTGCCGGCTCTCGCTGTCGGTGCCGAACTGGTCATACCCAGCGAACCACAGCGTCAGGATCCCCATGCCTTGAGCGTGCTGATCCGTCGCGAATCGGTTACCCATGCGTTCCTGCCGCCAGCGCTGCTGAGCCTGCTGCCCAGCGAGCCGCCTCTAGGCCTGCGTCACCTGGTGACAGGCGGAGACGTCTGCGAGCCCCAGGCCATCGCCCGCCTGGCACCCCAGTGCCGGCTGCACAACATCTACGGGCCGACTGAAACCACGGTGCTGGCCACCACACGGGTATTCGCGGCCGATGACGACAATCGCAACGTGGGTCGACCGATCGCCAACACGCAGGTGCTGATCCTCGACGAGGCCCTGCGACCGGTGGGTGACCAGGTGCCGGGCGAGTTGTACATCGCCGGTGCAGGTGTCGGGCTGGGCTACGTGAACAACCCTGAGCTGACGGCCGAGCGCTTCAGGCACCTGCCATTGCCATTGGGCGACACCGTGCGCGTCTACCGTACGGGCGACATCGCCCAGTGGACGGCCGATGGCATCGTGCTGTGCGGACGGCGCGACAATCAGGTGAAGATTCGCGGCTTTCGGGTCGAGCCCGAAGAAATCGAACACTGCCTGCGTCGCAGCCAGGCCTACGGCCAAGTCGCGGTGGTGATCGACGCTCAGCAGCGGATCCTGGCGTTCGTCGCCCAGCCGCGCGATGGGCAGGCCGACGCCAGGTTGCGTGATCACGCTCGTCAGCACTTGCCGGACTACATGGTGCCAACGTTCTACCGTGAGTTGGAGAGCCTGCCCAGCACGGCCAATGGCAAGGTCGACCGTCAGGCGCTGCTGCGCAGTCAGCCCGCGCCTGCCGCCGCACGATCCCGCCTGGCACCGCAGACACCGACCGAGCAGCGCTTGATCACGCTGTGGAGCGAGCTGCTCGATCAACCCGAGGCCGACGTGTCCATCGACGACAGTTTCTTCGAGATGGGTGGCCACTCGATTCTGCTGTCGCGCCTGCTGCTGGCCGTACGGGAGCGGTTCGGCCGTGGCGTGGCGATCAACCAGTTCATCGAGCTGCCGACACTGCGGCGCCTGGGCGCCCTGCTCGATGGAACCGGTGATGCCATCCAGGGCCTGGCCGAGCGTCTCGAACGTGATGCCCACCGACCGTTCGATTTTCAGGTGCAGCCCTTGGAGCGTCTGGGCGACGTGCATCGGGTGATCGTCACCGGCGCCAACAGCTTTCTGGGGGTGCACCTGGTCGAGGCGCTGCTGGACTGGGGCAGCACGGAAGTGGCCTGCCTGGTGCGCCGTGGTGAAGGCCGCAGCGCACAGGCACGGTTCGCTCAGGCGCTGGCGGACAACCGCTTGGCCCTGGACATGACGCGCGTGCGGGTGTTCGAAGCAGACCTGCGGCGCCCTCGCCTGGGCCTGAGCGAAGCTGATTATCGCTACCTGGACGAACACTTCGGCGCCCTGGTGCACAACGCGGCTCAGGTCAACCACGTGCTGGACTACCCAGCATTGGCCCCGGACAACGTCGAGCCGCTGTTCGAATGCCTGCGCCTGTGCGAAGGCAGGCGCAAGAAGGTCTTCAACTTCGTCTCGACCTTGTCCGCCTGTAGTGCGGTGGACGAACACGGGCGGGTGCTCGAGCAGGAGGCGGTCACGACACCACCGGTCTACCTGCGCAACGGCTACAACCTGAGCAAATGGGTCGGCGAACGGATCCTCGCCCGGGCACGCGCCCAAGGGGTCCGGGTCAACCTGTTCCGGCCGGGCAACATCACCTTCGACAGCCGCTCGGGTGTCAGCCAGCCGGAGCGCAACCGCTTGATGTTGATGCTCAAGGGATCGCTGCAGTTGGGCCAGGTGCCACGCCTGCAGATCGATTTCGACCTGATGCCGGTGGATTTTCTTGCCCGCTTCGTCGCCTTTCACGCCAGCCGGCATCACCCCGAGGCCTGCGTGTTCAACCTGCACAACCCTGAACCGCTGCGTTGGGAGGACTACCTGGCGAGCTTTCGCGCCCATGGGCATGCCTTCGACCTGGTCAGCACAGAGGAATGGCAACGGCAACTGCACCGGGTCGATCGCGACAATGCCCTGTTCGACGTGCTGGGGTTCTACCTGGACGGCTTCGGCGAAGACATCGGCGACATCTCGTCGATCGAGCACCACAACGCACGGATCGGGGTACAGCGCATGGGCACGCGCTACCCGGCCAAGACGCCGGCACTGCTGCAACGCGGCTGCCAGTACCTGAGCGACATCGGTTTCATCTGACCTCACCCCCACAGGAGCTTCACCCATGCACACACTCACACCCGATACCCTGATCGCCCACCCGCAAGGTTGCGAAGTCGTTTCCAGCGTCGAGATCGCGGCACCAGCCGCCAGCGTCTGGGCCATGGTCGGCAATTTCGCAGGCTTTGCGGTGTTCATCCCGGCGCTCGCGCACATCGAGATGACCGGCAGCGGCGTACGCTCGGTGCGCAAGAAGCTGTTCAAGGATGGCAACGTGGTGATCGAACAACTGAACAGCCACGACGACGCGGCCATGTCCATGACCTGGAGCCTGATCTACACCAGCCTGAACATCGGCAACCTCTGGGCGGCCATGCAGGTGGAAGCGCTCGACGAAGGTCGTAGCCAAGCGACCTGGACCATTCAGGCCGAACCCTGGGAAGGGGGCGAGCCAGCACTGCCTGCCTTCCAGGCCTTCCTGCAGAGCTTCGCCGATGAGGCGATGGGCACGGTGCGCCAGTTGCTGAGTTAAATGTCCGAGGGCGCCAGGGGGTCCACGCCTGGCGCTCGCTTCTACGGCAGTTGCAAATTGCCTCAGGCACGCGAACAATGAGACTAATTATCATTCATTGCGTAGCCGACGCCCTTCATG
>Ga0157363_1007494_pt1 | contig 10333 bp, 10 predicted proteins | sample AttsexASBM1_FD_111477 | JGI IMG/M metagenome (GOLD analysis project Ga0157363, IMG submission 111477) | Fungus gardens microbial communities from leaf cutter ant in Ribeirão Preto, State of São Paulo, Brazil - Atta sexdens ASBM1 | ecosystem: Host-associated > Fungi > Mycelium > Unclassified ...
ATATAAAATAAATATAATTATGTATTTATTTTTATATATTTAAAGAAAGTTTTATATATAATATATATATATATATATATATATATATATATATATATATATATAAAATATACATATTACGTTGAGTGTATCCAACTTCCAGTCAGGAATACCTTCAAGGAGATGCTATTAGCATTTTTTGTGTCATTTTATCCTTGTTTTACAACTGATGATCAATGAATGAAATGACACAAATAACTCTAATTGGGATATCGATCATGTAATTCCTTAGGGCGGAAAAGGAAAAATGTTTTGCATGTTTGTGTGTATATGTTCATACATACATACATACATAAAAATTTTCACTTTCCACTCTAGAGAAAAAGTTATATGATTGATATCCTAGAGACACGGTAGTGCTAAAATAAGTGCAGCGTCATGATGCAAAACATTGCCGTGCTTCTTTACAAGCCAGCGAGTTGCAGCATATTGAAATTATTGGATGTCTTCCCGAATACAATCATGTAAATTACTCACTTTCAGTTCAAAATTGAATGTTATATACATGACGTTACATCTCTTTCATGTTTTTTATCACATCCAGTGTCAATTTTTCAATCATTACCTATTTTGTATATACATATTGAAATGTGTAAAAAAGATATTTACATTGCATTATAATAATATATTATTGACATATTTCTGATATAGGAATGATATATTCAAAGTGTTCTGGCATACCAGTAAGATATTATATGGTTATATTTATCATTACAAATAATATTACATGTAACATTTCCGACACTTGTGTGACATTACATCTACATTCGAGTTACATGTGTGTTTTGCTGGATTATATGTATATAAAATATATCAAATCTTCAATATATTTACTTACAGGTAGAGATTCCAGCACCTGCCATAGTAATGATTTTGCAATTTGTGTTTTCTTTAATATACTCGACAATTCCATCTAAACTGAGTTTGGAAAGAACCAATTGCTGTGGTTCATTATTTTGATCATTTGCTGGCAAGTCAACAAGTCTTAATTTTTGAGCTAAATATCTACGTAATTTTTCCATCTCAGAATAATTTTCTACTTCTGATTCAGATAAAACATTTTGTTTTTCCTCATTTAGACTATCATCTGAAACAAATAAAAAATTGATCTCTAAATACATATATTATTTTAATAAAAAAAACTTACAATAGCCACACAAGCTTTTCAATATATTTTAAATGTTCTTAATACTTATGACATAAAATTTTCATCTTATTAAAAGCTTAAAATAATTATTTTTAGATCAATTTGCATAAAATATGTCAAATGTAATACCGAGAAAAGACTATTAAAAATTAAATTATAATTAAAAAAGTATATATATATATATACTTTTTTATAATATATATATATATATTTATATAATACCACTCCATATATTTTTTCTCACTCTTTCATAATTGAAAAAAATGATCGTGACAAAAATTACACGCATACTAATGTTTTCTGAAAAATTACCTTTTTGATCTTTTTTAACCTCCTTATCCATATTGTGATTCAATACGATTAACGTTTAATTCTGCGAAATGCGATTTGCCTATTAACTATCGAGTATATATTCATTTCACGGATAACACGATAGAAATCTTATTAAATAAATCAAAAACTAGGATAGAATTAATTCTCTTTGCTATATACATTCATACACATATATATATATGTATAATTATTATTTCATTTATTTTTTATTATACATTTCATATATATATATATATATATATATATATATATATATATACACACACACACACACACATATATACAATAATTTATTAAATAATTTAATGTATTATTTTATATACTTGTGACTTGTGATACACCCACTATACAAGCAATCCATTCAATCACCGACGTGACCGACGAAATACTATTAAAGAAATACCACGCTCAGAGAGAAACCTAAGAGAGATCATGCCAGCCTATTGCCGTCGAAATTGCTTGTACCGCCAGTACATCCATTTTCAGTTTGGGAACTACGTGACAACATACATTTTCTGATACTAACAAAATCATATCGTTGAAAGTAGATGTGGTTCGTATCTATACTAAAGTCTGCGGCACACTATGCTTGTTTTCCTGCTGGATTGCTAGCTGAATTAGAATCTTGCTGGACCGTATTGGCTGCGATACTGACAGCACTGCAGTCAATACTATTAGTTGAACATCAGGGGAATGTTCCAATTGTATTTGATTGTTCTTACATTCTGATCGGGTTTAAATCCTCGATGGAAACTAGGCCAGTGTTATTATTACAGCGATATGCGACGCAATTCGTCGTGGCATGTTGAAGATATAAATTCTGTACATAAGGTATGCATGTTCAATGCAAATCATGAAATAATAAATAAATATCCAAAACATTGAAGGATTAATAACTTCATTTCACGACAGTCGACAGGAATCCATGTTGGCCTAGTTTCCATCGAGTAAAAACCGAAACTCGGTGAAAACTAGGCCATTGATAGTAAATTCAATATGGCAGTTATTACGAATTACTCCAGTCCAATCAGAGAAATATATCGATCACGTGATATTTTGCGAATCTCTGTTAGGAGCTCCGTACAATAAAAGGAATAGGGAACAGAGAACAGAGAATAAGAATTTCAACCTATCAGAAATCATGTATTGTGGAATACACAGTTCCCTGTTCCTTTTATTGTGCAGAGCGCCTTATACTATAGGGTCTCTAGGGATACTATAGGGACATCGATGGAATCCACAAAAGACATAGACCCGTATTCCGAACGCTCTTTTATTGATAAAAGCGCGCTTTTATCTCTGAAATTCTATAGTAGGTGTAACGTAAATTATAGTATATTAGCGCGCTAACATCATCGTAAGCGTGTTCTGAATACGGACCATAAATTTGAACAACAGAAAACGGTGGAATCAGAGGAATGTAGTCGCATGACCAATCACGAACGTTCTGTGGGAACGCATCCTAATCAAAATATGATTTTGGAATGCATTCTATGGGAACGCACCCATTTCTTCTATTGTTCGTTATTCGTGTCTATTCCCTGATGTTTCTTTTCTTTAGAATTTACTAAAAATTTAACATAGATTGTCAAAACTTCGAAAACGACGATGTTGAGCATGCTGAAGTATCATCTCGCTAATCACAGTTTGCATCAATTGAAAAAATTGTCGGTTTATTCTTCATTAAAATTATATTTATCTACTTCGACAGTCGCTATGATCAATAAGGTACATACACGACAATCTTACAAATGTATTTTAATCTTATACGTACACACATACACACAACGCGCGCGCGCGCGCTTTTATATAATACTTAATTTTACATAATTTTATATACTAATATTCTTAATTTTATTGGTAATTTATTTTTATTAAAGATTCATAATAATATCATATATTCTTTAAGTATGTTGTTAATTTTCTTTTATAAAAAATGACGTATTTTGTTTAAATAAATGTCATGATATTAAAAATATGCACACATTTCCAAATATGTAATAGATATTATACAAATAGATATTATACAAATATTAAAATACAATTTTTAACACGCCATGACATATTTACTTACATCTTGCTTATCATGTTTATCAGCTGACAACTTTTGCATTCTGTTAACCTTCAGTCTTTCTGCCAGTGTGTTACTGATTACATCTAACATCTTATATAATTCTTATATATTCTAATAAAATGGTGAATAGTTTGAAGCTGTTCTGTTATATTATATATAACAGAGAGAAAATAAAGTAATATTACAGGATAACTGCCCCAATTAATGTGCCTTTTAGCCAATTTGCTTATTATTGAATTAATTATTAAATATTGTAGCTTTAATTTTATCTGCTTGCAATCAATATCAGTTTTTCATCTACTTCTTTTTTTTATAATATTTCTTTAATCTAAAAAATGTTAATATTTTATAATGCTTTTGACAAAAATAGAAAACATGTTTTTATCCCTATTGTGAGTCCTTTAAGCAGCAGGCCCTATTAATGTGCCTCCAATTTGTGTGCCTATCCACATTTGACTCATTTTAACATATAGTTACTAAAATAGGTAATAAATTTAAGCTAATTGTAAATATATTACATAAATCATTATTTCAATTATATTTATTTCAAAGTGTACTCATAACACAACGTTCTCAGCTCCAATAAAGGGACATTAATAGGGACAAGCTTAAAATCTTGCGATCCGTATTATTGGATTCGTGAATTCCTCATATCTTTCGAAAAATATTTGAAATACTTTAATACTCAAAACATAAAATATCGTCAGAGTATTAAAGTATTTTAAATATTTTAAAGAGTAAAAAATAAAATATTGTATGCATTAATAATTTAACAAAAAAAAATATTTTTTCTTATTTATTTGTGCTAGTTTTCTTTATGACTTATCGAAATATAAAAGCACACTAATAGGGACAGGCACAATTGGAACAGTTATCCTTCATTTTTAGTTATTTTTTTTAAATTGAAAATAAAGGAAAACTATTCGATAAAAATTACATGGTATCGTAAGAAATCTATATTTTGTCGCTGTATTTATTTTTTTTAGATAGAATAGTTTTCTAGATTTAATTTTAGCTTTACACAATAGAGTTCCAGAAATCCCAGTAATCCCAGCAATTTGCTAAATTTAGATTTTTTGTGTTCTTAAACTTTTCTTTTTCTTTGTATTTATATGTCTCGAAGCTCTTTAATTCTATCGACTTTTGCATATTATGGATTTATTCTTTAATCAATTCTCTATTGATTAAAAAAAAATTAATTGAAAAATATGTTCATTTTTACAGAAGTTAGGGTAACAAATATGAATGGAGTTGTAGGGACCCGAATGTGTATTAAGAAAAGAAAGTGTGTATAGCTAATGTTAAAGGTCAAATTCGTTTCTTCAAATTACACACACACACACACACAGAGCGCGCGCGCGCGTGTGTGTGTGTGTGTGTGTGCGTGCATGCGTGCGCGTGCGTACGTGTGTGTATAATTTGAAGAAATGAATTTGACTTTAACATTAGCTATACACACTTTCTTTTCTATCCTTGACACACATATACAGATTGTATTCCAAAATTTACTGCCAGCATTGAAAGTATATAGTGTGCACGTGACATATAAACTGTAGATTTTTAGTACTAACAGTAAATTTTGGACCATAACCACAGAGTGGTATCCACTTAACTCAAACATCTTGAATCATTTCATTTATTTTTGATGATGCAAAAGAATGGTTCAAATGAAAGTGGAACGGTTTTGAGGAGGATTTTGGTTATATTGTTTTTTTTTTTTTGGTAAATACTTTAAAAAGATCATCATTTTTTTAAATAGAATTTTATGACTTTTTTTTTACATGATGTGATTCCTCCAATTTTTCTGTATAAAAGTAGATATCAAAATAACAATTGTTTATGAGATATTTTATACTTTTTTCTGGCACATATTGACATGAAATATTAGATATTTCGTGAACTATTAATTTTTTGGCAATTCTTAAAATGAATTGTATAAAGAAAATTTAGTTACTTTAAAAAAATATGTAAACAAAAATGATTCATTTTTTTAAATAACCAACTGTGTGTTTTCTTTCACCAATTGATTCTTCTCATTCTGTTTATAAAAGTATTAAGATTATGTTTTCGTGAATTACTAATTATTAAAAAATTAAATAAGCTCACGAGATTTAATATTTCATGTGTGCCATAAAGTATAAAATAACTCGAAAACTATTGATTTTTTATATCTCTGTCTTAATATTTTGGAGACTAATTAGAGAAATTAAAGATTAAATAGAGGAAAATATCTCTATAAAGTAAGATATTTTATAAACCATTAGTTTTTTTAATTTTAAAATATGCAGAATTTTTTCTTTAAGCAAAGAAATCTATATAGTTCGAATTAATAAGAAAATAAGATAATCTTTAGAAAAATCTACAAAATTATCTACAGAAAGCAAACTGCTACATGATAATTTTTGTATAATACAACTTTATCAATTCTAATAAATTTTATTGTCATGAAATATATTAAAGATAAAAACACATAATATACATATGAAAGTACTATGCTACAAAAATACCTAATACATGTATGATTTAATATATTTTAGTGTTATTAATGTGAATATAATTATATACTATGTATGTGCAGGAACAAGAACACAAAAATTACAGAATTGAGAGAGATACATTTGGAGAATTAAAAGTTCCTGCAAACAAATATTATGGTGCACAAACTCTTCGAGCACTGATGAACTTTCCAATTGGTGATACGTTTGAACGTATGCCTGTAAGCAAGAGCAATAAATTGACCTATTTGTTTTTTTTTTAATTAATACATTCTCTCTCTCTCTCTCTCTCTCGTCTAAATATTTGAAATAACCAATGATTTTTACAGTGTAGGCTGATAATAGCTATGGGTATATTAAAAAAAGCTGCTGCAGAAGTAAATAAAGAATATAACTTGGATTCTAAAATTGCCGATGCTATTAGTAAGGCAGCAGATGAAGTAATAAGCGGAAAGTTATATAATGATCACTTTCCTTTAATTATTTGGCAAACTGGATCTGGCACACAAACTCACATGAATGTTAACGAGGTTAAATATTATATTAATTTCAATATCAACTATATACTAAACTATATCATCATCCTATAAATAAAATGATTATCCTATGAATAACTATTTGATTTAACATATTTAAAATGTATTTAAAATGTTTAGGTTCTTGCCAATCGTGCAATTGAGATACTTGGTGGCGAACTTGGCTCCAAAAAACCTGTACATCCAAATGATCATGTTAATATGTCACAGAGTACCAATGATACATTTCCAACAGCTATGAATATAGCTGTTGCCTTAGAAATTCATAAAACATTAATTCCAGGCTTAGAAGAAATACATGAAGCATTACAAAATAAAGCAAATGAATGGAAAGATATTATAAAAATTGGTAGAACACATACCATGGATGCAGTACCATTGACATTGGGTCAAGAATTTTCAGGTTTATATTTATGCAAATACATAAATGGTTAAACGTGAACGAGATCTTTTGTATTGAATACAAATAAACATAGACATATTTATACTGACTAACAGGTGAGAGCGTCTGCTCACGCCCTGGGTATATCGCGTTCATGAAGAGGACGACCCTATCCTAGAGCGTGATTTACAATAAGTTGCAAACTCTCTGTCATAATGCTTTGCAATAGCCAATCAGAAGTGTCAATAGTAATTAGTGATGCTTCTGATTGACTGTCATGAAGCATTGCGACTAGTGGTAACTTATTGTAGACCACGCTTTGGAGCTATATCCAAGAGTACAACAATAATATATGGCACTAAATAACGCGCTCAAATCCTTCAAATTCAATCATAAAATGTGCGGATCCATGGTTGGTCTCTTCGTCGGACACAGTATAGTTGTGGTTTTGTAGCAGTTGTTTCTGTAATCTTTGTTACAATGTTCGAATATAATGCCGTTGCGCATCGGTAGCGTTTCTTCTTTGAACTATGCAGTTTATGTAAAATTTCGACGGCTTTAATATTTTCGTTCACAAAAAATTTAAACAACTTATTGCACAATGATAATCTATACTGTTTCGCAATAATGACTACATTGCTATGAGGTTACAACTATTTAGGCCATGAAGAAACACTCTCACTCTCATTCTCAAAGTTTTTTGTGTAAATACAAATCAACATTGACATATTTATCAACATTGATTTGTATTCACACACAAAAAACTTTGATTATATTTTAACCACCCTCGTATTTTAATCTAGAATCGCTCATATTTATACAATAAGGGTTGGACATATATTTATAATTTTTATTAAAATAACAGTATTTATAAGACAATTGTATTTAATATTTTAGTGAAGCACATGAAAATGTTCGTATTTTGTTCTTTAGCATTATAATAACGAAAAATTGAGGGTGCAGCCACCTCATCCTCCCACTTATAAAGAATAATGATTTCAATTTATCAGAAATCAGATACACCGAAATACACAATTTCTAAGTTGAAATTATCATTATTCCTTATTCCCAATTCCTTATTCCTTCTATTGTGGCAACGCTCTGAGAAAATATTTTGTGTAAATGCAAATGTTCCAAATACTAAAATTGATAGTCAATCTTATTATTTGAATTACAAAATATATAAAACTTTCAATTTTTCGATTTTAAATACTAAATACGTAATACTTTCGCTTTTTTGACTTTCACGGATATTATCGTCAAAGATGCCAGAAAGTTTCCATTCATTGCTAATGCCAACGTTTCGTGGATCTTGCCATTCGCTTCATCAGGACAAGGAACGCATTGTTATTTAGCTACTCCTCCGGAGAACTATTTTTATGTAAATGCTGTAGAGAGAGGCGAAGATATGTTAAGAAAGAGAGGAGGAAGACTTCTTTGGCTTATCAAGAAAGCAATCTATTCTTCCATATATATCCTACATTATAACCTGAATCTCTCTTCAAATTGTTTGGATGTTTTTATATTTCTAGAGAGACTCTCTGTACTTCTTCGAAAAATTGATATTGTTGTAGCTATATATAGTATTTATTTTATCGAATAATATTTGATGTCCACTTTCATGTGCTCCGTTGAAATACAAAATACATTTGCATTGTGCTTGAAATTGTGCTTGAAATGAAAATTTTAAATACATGACCAATCCTGCATATAATAGGTCTGCATTTTATTCCTATATCAGACTGCACTAGAACTTTCTTTCTCACTTTCGCCAAATTAATACATATAATACATATATATATATATATATATATATATATAGACACACGCACGCACATATACACACACACACATACGCACATACACACACATCTTCAGGTTCCAAAAGTGTACATTAGTCATAAAAACAGCTCTAGAATGTGTTCTGTTTTTACGCTGCAAGCATCAGTTTCATTCTTGTTATCAGTCAAATATTAAAAGACGAATTTACATGCTTACAAGCATGTAAAACGAGACACATCTCTAATATGTATTATTAAAATATTTCGCAGGATATGCTACGCAAATTGAATATGGTATTAAAAGAGTAAAAGATACACTCCCAAGATTATATCAATTAGCTCTTGGTGGTACAGCGGTTGGAACTGGACTAAATACGCGAAAAGGCTTTGCAGAAAAAGTAGTTGCAAAAATTGCACAATTCACTGGTTTACCCTTTGTCTGTGCTCCAAATAAATTTGAAGCTATGGCTACGCACGATGTAATTGTCGAAGTACACGGCTCTTTTAATACAGTAGCTGTTTCTCTATTGAAAGTAGGTATTTGACACATAACTATTTAAAAATTATATTTATAATCTGTTGATCATTTGTGTCCTTCTAATAGCTTATGTATATAATCTGCACAGATCGCAAATGACATCAGATTCCTTGGAAGTGGACCTAGATGCGGTTTAGGAGAATTATCTCTCCCAGAAAATGAACCTGGAAGTTCTATTATGCCTGGAAAAGTAAATCCTACACAAAGTGAATCAGTGAGCATGGTGTGTTGTCAAGTAATTGGTAATCATGTGGCAATAAGCATCAGTGGTAGTAATGGACACTTTGAACTTAATGTTAATAAACCAGTTATAATTGCGAACGCTTTGAGATCTGCAAGATTGTTAGGCGATGTCTGCTCTTCGTTCGCTAAAAATTGTGTTGCTGGCATTGTTCCTAATATTGATAATCTACAAAGAAACGTAAATCAAAGTTTGATGCTTGTCACAGCATTGAATCCACATATTGGTTATGACAAGGTATTTAGAAATTTGTATTTCTTTAGAATGAGTATGGAGTTAGGAGTTTCTTGTATATATATATATATATATATATATATATATACTACCTTGATCAAAAAGTTCCCGGAATTCATTCAGAAAATTCAAAATACAAGTTTTATTCATCAAAAGTAATATTTCCCCTTCAAAGTACTCTCCATCGACTGCATCACACTTATGCCAGCGCTTGATCCAGCTCTCGAAACATTTCTGGAACTCTATTGTCGATATAGCCATCAGAGCCGTCTTCGATTTTTCCATTACCTCCTTTCGACTATTAAAACGTGTTCCCCGTAATGTAAATTTTTTCATGCCACTCATAAACGGCTGTTTCCTTTAGAGTATCACTGCTGAAACATTTTCCCAACATTCCCAAGGTTTTTCACACCATTGAATCCATTTTTAACGCAAAATTTAATACAAATTCGTTGTTGCAAATTCAACTCCATTTTTAAAACTGTAAAAAATCGAAAATACGTGCAGAGGTAGATGTACTCAAGACGGCGTAA
>Ga0157363_1007496_pt1 | contig 10329 bp, 4 predicted proteins | sample AttsexASBM1_FD_111477 | JGI IMG/M metagenome (GOLD analysis project Ga0157363, IMG submission 111477) | Fungus gardens microbial communities from leaf cutter ant in Ribeirão Preto, State of São Paulo, Brazil - Atta sexdens ASBM1 | ecosystem: Host-associated > Fungi > Mycelium > Unclassified ...
GTGTGTGTGTGTGTGTGTGTGTGTGTGTGTGTGTGTGTGTGTGTGTACATATATTTATACATTTCCATCCACTCCTGGACGTCAGTCTCTTCCAACCATTTCCATTAGGTATGGGCAAAAGTTCGTGGCGTTTTTCCCGTTAGATGTAACGCCACGAACTTTTTCCCACACCTAATACATAGTCTTTTGGATTTGGAAGGAAAGCTTTTGGCATTAAAATGCCACGCTGCCATGCGTATTAGCCATTGTACTTATATTCATTGATATATGGGACTTACAGTTTAATGCCGAATCCGAATGGTGCTGATGATCAAAGATCTCTCAATCATCAGATGGAATCATGTTCGTTTATCTTTAAACGCGATAAATCGCGTATTGGGTGCAAGTAAAATTGAATCGTATCTACTGATCACAAGTCAATCGCATCGAGTAGCAAGGCTCACTCCACGTCCAAATACATATATATTAAATATTATTTTTTGTAGAACATTAAATATTTGAGATTTAACAATTCCAATAATAAAAAGACTATGTATAATGGAAATGGTTGGAAGAGGCCGACATCCAGGAGTGGAAACGTATAAATATATGCATAAATGGATAAATATATGTATACATTTAGTCTTTAAATAAAAACATAACATACCACCTACCCACACGCACATACTCACACAAACACACACACACATATACACACGCACACACACGCACGCACTCACTCACTCATTCACTCACTTACTCACTCACTCACTCACTCACTTACTCATTCACTCATTCACTCACTCATACCATAAACACAATTATACATGAGGTGTAAATCCGACCGCATAACCTCCCCGTGGTACATCTCGGATAATGCTAATACCGGCGGCAGAATACAAGTTTTTAGAGCAATGACAGAAAATTCATAACGTAAATCACATCATTACACTTCGTAAATTAAAATGATAAATACAATTTACAGCTTTTGAAGGAATGATCATATACAAGAAACAATATATGATCATCTGTCAAATTATTCTATGTGGAATAAAAAACAAATATCTTCATTGCAAAAACTATGATACAAACAAAAGTATGTGTATGTAAAGAGAGATATCTTTAAAAATGATCGATTTACCCTCTTGACGCATTTATGAAATTTTGAAATCGCTGTATCTCCGAACCCTTTGAGGTACAAACGAAAGTAAGAGAGGTACAAACGGGTACAAACGATTCTCTTTCGAATGCCGTTGTTCCCATTTCGATATCTTTAAAATTGGCTAAATTTGCTATATAGGGGTTGCGCAAAACCTGAAACGCGCTGTATCTCCGAATCCTTTGAGGTACAAACGAAAGTAAGAGAGGTAGAAACGGATACAAACGATTCTCTTTCGAATGCCGTTGATCCCATTTCGATATCTTTAAAAATGATCGATTTACTGTCTTGATGCATTTATGAAATTTTGAAATCGCTATATCTCCGAACCGTTTGAGGTACAAACGAAAGTAAGAGAGATATAAACGGGTACAAACGATTTTCTTTCGAATGGCATAAATGAAATTAAAAAATCTTAAAGTTGCGCGCTGGTCATTTTTTATTTTTCACTTTTTGATTAACTGTTTGAGGTACAAACGAAATAATGATCGGTACAAACGAAGTACAAACGGCCTGCGGTATTAATTTTTATTTTTGATAAAGTTGAGGTGAGTTGCCAGGTTTACATCGGTTCATATTTTAATATTTTATTATTCGTTCCTTAGAAACATTTACAAAATTCCTTAAATAAGACAAATGTTTTGAGCGGTCATTTATATAAATAAAAATAAATAAATATTTCGCTTTTATAAATATTTCGCAAAATGTGGGTATTTTATCGCATGCATTATGCGTTACTAATGCAACAGAATGGCAAGAACATAGAAACGTCATTAAATCACATAATTTTTTAAATTCCTTTTTAAATAACGAATGATTCTCTGTCATGACAGACGCATTGTTGCATAACAATGCAACAATATTTGAAAATGGAATATTTAATTCCAATATTTTATTTCTAAATCTCTCAAATAACTTATCTGCGCTGAAATCTTTGACATCAATACACATTAATTCGATTAATTGTGAATACATCTAGTATTTCTGAGTCACGTAACGAACTTGAAAAATCACCCATATATTACCTTTATAAATGTCAGACGTGAAGCCAATAAATACTGTAAATTTGGTATTCTGAATTTTATTAAGATATTTCGTTTCGATTAGGCATAAAATGTTCGTAATAATCTTTGTGCATTTTGTTCTGCCCATGCGTAAAGTTTTCAATACGTTAGGGCCTTCTTCTGCATATTGAAATAAATTAAGTATCTTGTGCGAATGCTACAGAAATATTGTGATCGGTGAGTGTGCAGCATATCTAATCTCCGCTTCTTTTCTATGCTCTTCAAATATAAAAAACGATTTACTAATTTGAAATTTAAAATCTTCATTTGATTTGCTTATTTCAATAGAACTACATTTACATCTATCTATATGTAGTTTACTAATTGCATGAGAATAGATTCGCTTTTTAGTGTATAAGAAAGATTTATTACAAATTAAACAAAAAAATTTAGTTGCATCACATGGCTCTCTCTCTCTCTCTCTCTCTCTCTCTCTCTCTTTCTTTGCGTAACCAATATTTCAATTCTTCAATCTCTTTTTTCTTGAAATAATTTACGATTTTTTTTGATAAATTATCATCACTAGATAATAATAAATTCTTCTCAATATTATTTTTGTGATGAGTAGAATTCATTTCGTAATATGATTCTTGCATGATATATTTCTATCATATTTACAGCAGATAAAGAAAAGAATAAAGATTATACAGATGATACTTTATGTATTCACGATTTATATCGATCAATCAACCTTCCATAAAGTTTCACTTATATTTTTTCGTAAGTTATCACTGATTGTCTTATATCCTGTGAGTATTATTCATATGCACACTATGATTTCGCGAGAGTGTGTTCAGTTTATTCTGGTTTCATAATATACTTGATAGTACTTGAAGTTTATATGATCACTTAATCATCCATTTGTCTCAAGAATAACATACGTTAACGTAATCTCTATCATATACGCACATATAAATGTCATATTCTTTAATATCATGTGATAACGCCTGAAAATTAATATCTTCAGTTCATATAATACAATGTCTGGGAATTAACGTTCTACAGAGTCTTCATATCACGGACCGTGATATGACAATGGTTGTGTTCAGCAGAATTTTTATTTTGCAACTATTGGAAGTTTTCTTCGCGCTGATTGGATTATACTTTTAAAGGAATAATCCTATCTCAACAGATAATCATAAAATAGTTGCAAAACTGTTGTGTTCTGCTGAATGCAGATGCTAATGTCTGAAGGATCTTGAATCATGAATGGAAACATACATATGATAGTCTAGAAGTTTGGTTCGACTGATTAAATGTAATGAATACTTTAGTACTATCGATTGATTGACTGTCTTTCTTACTGTAACATATCACAACTGACAAGAACAAGAATCTGCAAGGCAGACTAAGGCTAATAGCGTTCCTAGAGACGCTTTTTTTTTTAGAGGCTCATGTACAACGTAGTAGCACTGAAATTCAGCGGTATATCCATGCATTGACAGGAATAAGGGTAAAAGGCAGGTTCCAGACAGCCGTTAGATAAGGTTAATTAGGCTAAGCACGGTTAACTATAAATATTAGGTGTAGTAAAAAGAAATCCATTATTTTTGTAATACATGGATGGTTCAAATATGAATGCGACTTTCTTGTGTGAATACAAACATCGACGAGATACTATTAAAGATCGTCAATCCTAGACAAATCCTATAGTCGCGTAATATTATTTAATATTTTAAGCATATTCTTCTTAGAATATTAAATGTAATTTACCTCTGGGTTCTTTTTGTGAAGACAAAAATTCCTTATAGGCGTAATATTAAATGTAATTTAATGTAATTAAATATTTAAATAATGTAATTAAATAGGTAATTTAATGTAATTAAGAATACGCTTAAAATATTACTTAATATTAAATAATATTATGTGCCTATAGGGAATTTTCGTCTTCATAAAAAAGGTTCGGAGATAATTGAAGAACGCTGACATTATCAATAATTGATATAAATTTGCCAAATTACTAACATAAATATTTAGTACTAACATTAATATATTTTTAAATTCATGATTTTTTATTATACAAATGCTTTATAAATAAGTATGCATACTTGTAATTTTTATTTCTTATGTATTGTCACAAAATTACAATTTTTTTCTTTACAATAAAATTATCATTTCTATCGATAATCAAACCCAGATGACATTAAAATCACAGTTTTTAATAAAAATCGAGTATTATTTATATAATTTTATATATCTACGAAACTAATTAATTACAAAAATTTTTAACATTTAACAAGGGAGAGAGAGAGAGAGAGAGAGAGAGAGAGAGAGAGAGAGAGAGAGAAATGCGAACTTCCGAATGAATGACAGTTTTTAATAGTGTCTTGTTGGTGATACCAATCAACGTTGGGAGATGTACTTACTATTTAAGCAACAGGAGTTGCTTAAGTTGGAATATCTATTCACATTCTACGTTATTACGAATTCATCCATAGTTACTTCTGTAGTTGTTGCAATTAGTAGCGAATAAATTATTGCATAGCATAACAACGTTTAGGTTGTTTTGCAAACGAAAATGATAAAATCCTTATAAATTTGCGTAAATTGCATGCACAATTCAGAGGAAATGAGCTGTTGTTCGACGTTGAAAGCTGAAGAAAATCGACCTCTTGCTGTCTGGGATCTTAGCTTTTATAATTCCTATTATTTTTATTATATATATATATATATATATATATGTATATATATATATTATTATTTACAATATTTCTAATATACATTTGTTGAATATTGATCTCAAGTAAGAAGCTATCATTATTTTGACATTGAATATAGTTTGAATTTTTATGTCATAACCTATTTAAGATTATTGGTCATGTTCACAATGCTCATTATGTTATTTATCTTTGTTTGACATTTAATAAACAAGGATGAAATGATTTTTAAGCATTGAATCGGATCGCCTAAGAATTTAATAATGATATCGCTATTTTTTTGATGATGTCAATTATTGATGTCCAATTAATAATGTCATTTATTTACAATGTATTATTTACAGTTTCATATTTTAATGATGCGGGATAAATGACCAATCGATGTACTAGTGTTTAATGTTATTAGTAATCAATTAATTAAGAATAAACTTTTGTTTCAAATTCATATTGTATTCTTCTTCGAATATCGTTGACCTGTCAGCTGTAAATTTTTATCACTGTTTCATATACTACATGGGCTGAAAAGTCCCGGGATTTTTCAATACATGGCGCCACTAGAAAATGAACATGATTCATTTCGAGAGGTTCATCTGTCACTAGTTTATGTATGAAGTTTCATGATATTTCGTTCATTCGTTTACAAGCTACAGTCGTTTAAGTAGCGCTTTCGTCTTCGTTCTGTACCATCACGATAACGCACCGTCACACACATCCTTGAAAGCGATGGCCAAATTGGATCAATTACGATTCGAATTGGTTGCTCATCCACCGTATTCTCCAGACTTGGCCCCCAGTGACTATTATCTTTTCCCAAACCTCAAGCGATGGCTCCAGGGAAAGAGATTCACATCGAATGAGGAAGTCATCGTGGAAACCGAGGCGTATTTCGAAGGCTTGGACGTTTCGTACTACCGAAAGGGCATCGAAATATTGGAAAATCGCTATACCAAGTGTATCGCTCTCGAAGGCAACTATGTTGAGGAATAAATATAACTTTGCCCAAAAAACGCTTGCATTAAAAATCCCGGGATTTCAGCCCATGTAGTACACGTCGGAGGCTGATTCTCTTCCATAACTCCTTAACTCGATCGTAGATTATTTATAGGTGATGGAAGGGAATTATTTAAAGAAAAGGTTGACCTTTTAAGAAACCCCTTTATTGGAGCAATGAACTTTTGTGACAAAATTGTTTTACGATAAAGCGGAGATGTCAGCAATTCATATTGCCTTATTTTCTTGTTTATTCTTCCTTCTCTCGTCTCTCTGACAATCGATTCAATCGCTTCGCTAGCACTTCTCTCATTCCACTCTTATTTTCAAACTGATTTCCAAATAATTAAAGCATGCCATTATATATATGTGTATACACGGCTGGTCTCGCGCTTGGACATTGCTGCACTTGTTTTTAGCTCGAAACACTATACTGTGTCTCTTGAATATACATGTATACATATATCTAATCAGTTTTCTTAATGATTTAATCAGACAATTTAAAAAATTGTAAAAATTTTCTTGAAATTCTTACAATATCTCATAATATTTTTAAGAATTTTTTATTTTTTAAATTTATAAAAATTTCTAAAAAAAACTTTAATTTCTCTTTAGATTTTGTAAGTTCTTCGAAAATTTGAGAAATCTTAGAAATTTTAAAATATTTCAAAATTGTATGTAAAGAATTCTAGAAAAAATGTAGATTTTCTTAGCATTTCTGAAGTATTGCAATTTAAATACATAAAAAAATCTGAGAAATTTTCTAAAAAATATTATAATGTATACAAAATTTCTAAAAAAAATTTCGAAATTTATATAGAAATTCTGAAAAATTACATTAAATTACATTGAAGAATTCTACAAAAAATGTTCATCAAGTTTGCATATGATTGCGAATGATTGCAAACCTTAATTAGCACAAGTTAGGAGGGAATTTGGTTTTAAGACGCGTTATGAAAATATAACTTATATAACACATATATGACATTTGTTCAAGTAGCATTAAGATCCGTTTATTTCGATTTGCATCGCCTCCATAGAAAGATGTATGCCAACAAATGGAAGACGGCGTAAATGATAGCCATGAGGATAATATTAGGCCAGAAATTGCGCTCGTTGAAGTCATAGCGATCCAACACCTCGGCGCCCTCGGTGAGGCAGGGTAGCTCGGTTGTTTCGCAAGCTGTTTATAGGAATCCATTCCGTTATGCGTCTTATAGAAGAGTAATAAGGCTCAATGAAACTTACATATATTATGTACGCCTTTCCATTGGATAATGGTGAGAGCTTCCGTGGAGTGTAGTAGCCAGGAGAAGTATCTTATCCATTGTATGTATACAGGTAGTGAACTGATCGTGCATCAATAAAAGGAATTAAAAAGACTCCGCGATATAAAAAAAGAAAGAAGACAAAATTATACTGTAGATTCTCATATAACGCAAACTTTATATGTTTAAAATTTCATCAAAATAACTCGAGTGGTTTTCGAAATTTTTAGAAAAGAAATTTTTCCTTCAATTTTAACATTCTGTATCTTTGAAACCCAGATAGCACAAAGAGTCCCAAAAAGATTCAGGGATATGTCATCAATTCTGAATTCATTTTCAGATGCAAAAAAAATTCTTGTATCTGAATTGTATATGAAAATGAGTTCAGAATTGATGACATTCGACTGGATTCTTTCCGAATTTTTTTGAGCTCTCTGTGATATCTGGGTAAGCCATTCAGACATATGATCATACGAAATTTTCGTCTTGAATGATTGAAGTCTTGAATTTGCATGAGAAATCATCCTTAAAATCTTTTAAAGTACTCTTATAAGTATCCTCCCTGCATATAAGATAATCATAAATACCTAAGCTTGATGAAAGGCCCCATAGTTATCATAAGAATGTAATCGAAGGGCACCAGGTACGCCATTGCCAACGGCACGCTCTGGTAAACGGCAGAGAAAAAACATCCTGGAGTACATGAGAACGCGCATAAATGGATTTAAACCTATTGTCATTATTTAAACAGATAGAAACACTTACCGCAAGCGGTAGATACGTTTATCGTAAATATAACTACCAAAATGGTCAGGCTAAGAGCGTCCATTGCGGGACGTAAACCAGCCAACCAATACATTATTACGGTGAACATAATTGATTCCATCAGCAGTCCAGGTATCTGAAAATTTCAACACTCTCGCAAATCGATAAGTATACTTCTTCCCATACAGCACATTCCAGCAATATTACAACAATATTGCAAACGTTACCAATGTTGTTGCAATGTTTTTGTATGGATCGTGTCTATACATCTTTAGCAAAGATAAAAATCGAAGCGTAAGTCGAATATAAAGAGAAATAACGAAAGCAAAACTTTCGGAGAAAACGTAAACGGAACAATTAAACGTAAAGAAATCCAGTAATCATCAACTAATTGTAACACATAATAATATCAATGTTATAATTTCACATTCAACAATATAAATGTTAGGTATCATATGTTATTAGATATTACATTTATATTTTTGAGTGTAAAATTGTAGTATTGAGTGTAACATTGATGTTATATTACTGGTTGGAGTTAATTTTTTTTATTGGATTTATACCTCTTGAAACGATTCTTTCACATTTCGTTGTTCTAATTTATGTTCCCAGAAGTTTTTTTTACGCTTTTGTTATTCTTCCTTTATATTCGATTTATGTATTGATTTTTATTTTTGCCAAGGGTAGATTGTTTGATAAAATTTACCAGCGATATCATTCGTGCCAAATAGTAAAGATGAACGGAATACATGCCCGCCTTGTACTCTCGAAGAAGAAGCGGTAATTCTTGCGGGATTAAGGCCAAAGTAGTGTACATAGGGAAGAATGCGTTTTCACATACTAGGAGATAAATAACACCGTCTACAGCCTGAATGCCTAATTGGTCAAGGTGGACGGCTCCTACAAAACACAAACCGGCAGTCGTTGCGATGCTCTGCAATGAGATCCGTTATTATAACAACATATACACCCTGACAAATTATTCAATCGATTCGTCGTACGCATATTTATCCGAATTTTAGAATCATTTAAAGATCACAGAACCTGACTTGTTCTACTGTTTACTTACCACTTTCTGCAGTATCCTGATCAATTGCACTGATGGATCCCGCAGAACTTGTAAGAATCCACGATAGATTAGCCAGTAGAGCCGCAACCAGCAACGCAGTTCTACGCTGAATTAGATAAAAACGTAAATACAGTTAAAGTTATCAGATTTTCTTAAAGGGATTCTAAAGTGAAGCTCAAATTCTGGCGAAATCACTTCCATCGATAAAATGCAACACATCTTAGAGCCTAAGCATAAAGATGGTCATAACTCGAGTCATGGAACGTAAGTTGTAGGTTGACCAAAATATTGTGACCATAACTCAGTTACGATCACTTTCTGCTGGGACTTATAGAATTATATTCAGACATCTAATTAAAACACTGTTGATCTACGAAAATTGATATATTTATTGATATATATGAGTGCGTACGATATTGACACACAGAGTGCGTCACCAAAAATCCGGACAAATTTAAATTTAAATTTTCCGCTATATTGTGCCTCCATCGGAGATTGTCCGAGAAAGCCTGATGTTTCTAATAAAGTCATATTGGCCGCGATGAAACCAAGTGCGGAGTATAATCAAAGAGCCGCGATCATCGAAGGTCTTCGCGCTGAGCGCTCAGCAACAGAAATAATTCGGTTCTTTGGATACCCGAGATCAACCGTTTATGACATTGTGGCAAAATATACGGCTTTAGAACAGTCTAAGGTTCCAGTATACCAGCGAGGAAGAGTCACTCTAAAAAACGCACGACCGCGAGGACCCTCGCAGTCGTTGAAAGGGCTCAAGCGCTGATTTTGGCTGACCCAGAACAATCGTTACGAAAATTAGCATCGATTGTTGGTGTAAGCGAGCCAACAATGCATCGAATTATTGCTAAGGAGAATATAAATCGTATACATTAAAGATACGACAGATGCTCTCTGAGGCTGCCAGGACAAGCCGAGTTGCTCGCTTCGGCTCCTATTCTGGCCTCCCAACAGCTCAGATTTAAATCCCTTGGATTACTACGTATCGAGCATAGTTGAAAGGGTGATAAGTCTCGGCATCCCAATATAACGTCATTAAGGACCGTTATTGAGGCAGCATTCGTCGGCATGGACAACATTATATAGTGTGCGTGCGAATTCTTCAGACCGAGAATAGAAGCCGTTCAAGCTAATGGGGGATATATCGAATAATTGTGCTCTAAAGATCCTTCAAGTGTAAAAGGATTTTTTGTATTAGGTGTACAACTTTGCTTCCGCCGTTGTTTTCCGAAATTCGAGACTTTATTGTAAAAAACTGATTATACATTTATGATTCAAAGTATTGTCCATCGCTGGCCACTACTTTCTCCCATCTTTCGGATAGCGTACGAATCCCGCGTCGAAAAAACTGGTCATCTTTTGA
>Ga0157363_1007497_pt1 | contig 10328 bp, 5 predicted proteins | sample AttsexASBM1_FD_111477 | JGI IMG/M metagenome (GOLD analysis project Ga0157363, IMG submission 111477) | Fungus gardens microbial communities from leaf cutter ant in Ribeirão Preto, State of São Paulo, Brazil - Atta sexdens ASBM1 | ecosystem: Host-associated > Fungi > Mycelium > Unclassified ...
AATTCTGTGTTGATTTGTTAGTCTTATTTATAATTTTTTGTTCTTATCTGTAGAATATTTTGTGTGTGTGTGTGTGTGTGTGTGTGTGTGTGTGTGTGTGTGTGTGTGTGTGTGTGTGTGTGTGTGTGTGTGTGTGTGTGTACGCTGGGAAAAATAGTCTGATTGGATTAAATAAATTTGATGAGAAAATGGATGTATCAGAATTTTTTCATTATAAATCTATTAGAATTTATATATTTCTAATTGAGATAACTAATTGAGATAAAATTCCGATTGATATAATTCTGCTAAAAAGAGAGAATTTTAGTAGATTTTATTAGAAATATATATTGTACCAGAATTCTGGTTATTTCCACTAAAATTCTAATAAATTCAATCAGAAAATTCTGATTCGTTCATTTCCAACCAGAAATTTTTTTCAGTGATATATTTAAAGTAAAATAGAAACTGTCGGAAGTATTGATTTCTAATGATATATATATATATGATATGACATATTAACAATTATAAAATTATAAATGTCAGAGAGGAAGAGAATTTTTTATACAAATAAGATGACGGATTATAATGTAAACATTGTGAATATGTATAATATTCCTTTAAATGCAATTAATACGTCATCCCTATTAATTTTATTATTAAAATTACTAATCCGAAAACTTATTGTAATTTTTTTAACAATGTTATTATCTATTAATTCGCAATTTATAAGTGGAATTAGTTGAAAGGAGAATGTCTGGTAACGTAAAGACCTCAGATCAATGACGTGACATTCTAATTTGTCGCAACGTGACAGTAAGGTTTCGGATATCTGCGACTGCGTAAGACGAAGATCGATGTCGTGCATTTCGAATACGGTGGAATTATATGATGAGTAGACTGTACGTTTCAGTCGTTAAATATCAAACATGCCTATGTTCACAACGGAAAAAAATGCATTTAAATGCGTTGAGCTACAGAATATCTCGATATAATAATACGATCAACAATAAATTTTCCGATTGTTATATTTATCGCGATTTAATAATCGATTCTTGTGAGAGGATATATTAATAGTTTTTAAATCTCGTCTCAATTAATTCGAAGAAAAAGTGCATATCACTCAAGCGCACTTCGGAGATGATTTGAGAAGAGATCAAGCGTTTAAATAATTCAAATAGCTTAAACGTTTAATTGAGAAGCAGAACGAGATTTTTATTCACGTAAAAAAACCTGACTTAAAATTCAACAATACATTTTTAAAGTGTTATAATAGAAGAGAGAAAAAGAATTATAGAACAGTCTTCTGTTACACTTTTGTGCTCTGAACAATAATTCTTTTATATTAATTAATTAAGAAAGCAGCGGAACGCGCTTTCTTACTTGAAATTAATCTTTTTTATGAACTTGATATGTGGATACACGCTTATGTATTAAATCTAAAATTTAAAAAAAAAAGTATCTTCATTTCGATCGAAAAAGAATACAGAGAATTTTCATTGTTGTAATTTATTTATAATTTTTTATAAACAAATCTTGAGAGCGATAAGATTGGGATTCTCATAAATAAAAAAAAATATGTTGCACCTTTTTTCGATGGCTTTTGTTATTTATTATTTAAACATCACAGTTCTTGATCTGTTACACGATTTATTTTACTTCTCATGGATAATTTGAAATAGAAAACCAATAATGATTTAAATCACATAAATATATCTTTAATCAAAACGAAAACGAGTTTTATTCTTTAAATAAACATTATATTTATTGGAATTATATAAAAAAGAATATATATATATATTTTATATTTATTTGAAATTATATTACATAAATTCTAGTTTTACAATATTACATTTTAATCGCGCGTAAATGAAATATTTAAATCAACTTTTAAATTTCAATCGCCGTATTATAATTCAAGCGTATTCCAATTTCAATAAAGTCACACACGTGTCGATCAATTCGCAAAATACTTATCGATCTCAAGTAGCATGCCAATCTCAATCAATTTTAAGCCGCTCTTATATTTATTTCTATTAAAAATTAATGTAGATTAATTTCAATCTCCGTTTAATTTACTCATAACGTTTTTCTTGAATTAGATAAAGATGAGTGAATTAAACCGAGATTCACACATATAAGTTAATCTATATTGATAAAAAAAAGGACAATCGAATTGAAAAGAATGACTTACGTGACATTGATAAGTTCACCAAATGGAGCCTCAGATGTGCGACGATAATCCATTTATCGCGATCAAGTTCGAAATGCATACAGATACTATTGTGTGTAAATATGAAGTTTTCTGTGGCTGAACTACACTTTTGGTACTCAAAGTGAGACAGATATATATCTGATATTTGTCGAAAGTGAAAAAGAGAGTTCTATATGTATATATATATATATATATATATATACATATATATATAGTGCAGTACAGGAACAGAAAACAGATTCATAAACGTTATTTCGTAAAACGTCAATTGTTTTGTAGCGGCGACGAGACTATCGACATACAAACGTGTATACGTATAACGGCTCGAGCGCTCGGCGATTGTTTTTATGACGCTACGCAGCGCGCCGTGTTTTGTTTACGTTCGATCACCGAGTCATCATTTGTACGGCGACGACGCAACTCAACGCAACGACTCGTATCATTTCTCAAGACGCGATTCATGACTGTTACACTATCAGCAGTATTAGCATGTGCGGTTAGTTAATTTTCGCGAATTTTTTCACGCGCGTGCCTCAGTGATTTTTTTGTGTTCTTCAGCTTCTGTGTGTCGGAGTGGTTTGTTGACGCACGAATTTCCGTTCGTTCGTTCGTTCGTTCGCGATAGGAAGCGAATCGTTTTTTCATTGTCATCTTTTTTCGGACGATGATTATCTCATTAACGACACTCGACTCAATGTGTACGTATGTATCTCGTGTCTTTTTTTCTCTTCAGCAAATGTAATTTTTTTGGATTGAGATCGTGAGATGATATACGATAACGAATATGAATGGGAGTGTTTCTGGGGAACAACGGGAAGCGCTGCGACATGTCGATCGTTTTTATTAACGTGTATATTTCGCGAGACAGATGGGAATTGTATTACGTTTAATGCGACCAGACGTCTCACTTTCGAAGTGATTGTTCTGCTGTCCCGTCAAATGTGTCGAAATATGAATAACTATTCTTTAAAAATAAATTGCTACTGTTGTATTTATTTTTATAACTGTTATTTTCATTTTCAATAGTATTTATTGTTATAATTTTATTTCGGTACTAATCGTTCATAATCGATTTATCCATATCTCTTTATAATGTATTTTAATCGATATCTGATCACATTATATGCGATATTAGGTCGTATTGCTTGCATTTTTTGCACTCAGTTAATCTTTGCTTTCTTTTTTTCAACATTCGAATATATATTTTATTTTCTTTAAAAAATTTTTGAACTTTCAAGCAACGCGCGAACAAACCTATTGATTTGCGACCGTTTATCTTTTGGCAGTTTGTCGCGCGATAATAATCGACTCGTGTCGCGCGCGCGGGCATTGAAGCGAAGTTGCCGCAGTTCCTTTCCAAGTTTTTCGGCCATTAGCAAAGTGTCGTGGGCACAGAACGGATTGGCTCCGCGTAAAGCGGCGTCACGACGCGTTTAATTAGTGAGTATAATACGCAGTTAACCGATATTTGAATATTCGTCAACCGTGTAGCGTGAATCCGGTGTTCGCGAGTATCTACGATGCTAGATAAGACGCGTATCCGATTTATCTCGTGCAAAGTTTCATTCGCGCGTCAACAGTCGGTGGAGCGACGACCGTTTTCAGAGACCTTGCATTCCGCTGACGTTTATCTGTTCCGTTTAAACATGTTCGTGTATTTACCACTTAATATGACATGATTAGCGCCCGAAAACGCGAGCATAGTGTTCGTTAATCAAATGGGAAATTGTTCTAGAGACGTAGGAAATTGTTCAGAGCCGCGCGGGAGGGAGCGGCGGGTGGCGCGTGAAGTTGCCCGCGCGTCGCTCCGCCAAGTTCGAATTCGGCCGTTGCGTTAATTTACGTCGCGGTTACAGAGCGAATCGCGGTGTCGCGAACGCGAGATTTCCTCATTTGTTGCGGTGCGATTAACGTCGGGAGTGCCGTGCTAAATGTCGCGATAGTCATATTCATGAGTGACGTGTCGCGGGCGCGCGATTGCAATTAACCTTGTTCGCGCGAGTGGAGTGTGTTGTGCGAGTGCCACAGCAAAGGAACAGTCACGGAGGCGAGTGAGAAAGAGAGAGCAGAGGCCCGGGGAGGCATCAGACTACGGCGAAACAACTATGGGGTAATTTTTTTTTACTCATTTATGTTTTGTTGTTTTAACCGTGTTTATTCCCGCGACAATTGCTGTAGAATTCCTGTATGTCATCTTTCATAATTTTTTGTGTAATATATGTAGAAAAACATTTTTGTTAAGAAAATTATTTACTCAATTTATTTCCTTTTTTTTTAAGTATTATAATTATTTTTAATTAAAATTTAAGAATAGTTTCTTGATAATTTTAAAATACTTTTCTTAAAATATTAATCTTGAAATACTTTACTAATTTTTTAGAAAAACTTATTATCTACTCAAATAATTATTTTTTTTTGAAGAATATTATAAAATGTTAATAAACAAGCGACTTTGTATAATAAGTCGAATTTATTTTAATTTAATATTTTAATTTAATAATCTTGATTGAAGCTATAAACTTATTATAATATATAAATAAGATATCAATTACATTTTTGAATTATTCATTATATATTTATAAATTTGATTAAATATTTAATAAAATAAAATAAAGTAATGGAAATTATTTTATAGATCTTAAAATATCTTGAAAATGTAATATTTTAAAGATATTAAAAAGTTTTTGGATTATTTACATAAAAATTAGAGGAACTTATATTAAATTTTTTAAAATAAAATATTTATATTTAAGAATTTTTTCAGTAGATAATTAAATATTAAATATAGAAAGGAAGAGATAAAAAATTTAGTGTATCTTACAATTATTTTTTGAAACATTAATTACCTTAAATGTTGTTGTAATTTAATTAATGTATTCATTTGTTATAGATTAATGCTATGTTACAATTCCGCTCTTGTTTATTGTTATTTAGGTAAGTGAAAAGTTATTTTTTAATATAAGGCAATAAAGCTGTGAAGTTTTAATAATATTCTCTAAATTCTTTTGACTGGAATCTCACTCTGAAGAGTGAAAATTAAGCGTCTTAGAAAAGAGTGGCTCAATTTTCTATCTTCGAGAGTGAGATTTCACTCTTCTGAAGTGAAATTTATTTTAATAGTTTTAAAAAAATATCTGTGTATTTATATGTACGAAATGTATAATTATATAAAAATATTTAAACATGCAATAACAAATAATTAAAAATTCAAATTAATAGCATTAGAATCTTACGAATAAACCGCTTAGATTTATCTTCAAAATAGAGAGGCTACGACAGATTAGTGCTAATATTTAATCGAACAGTCATCCCTTGATTTATTATGCATACGAGAATGCAAATAGACACTCGTTCGTACATCAAGCTCATAAAACAGAGCTTATTATATCAATATATTATTACATGAATTGTTCGAAATTTATAATACAAACTCACAAATATATACATGTTAAGAGGGAATAGATAAGAAATATTATACTTTATAGAATAAGCTCGAAAAAGTAATTTCATTAAAAGAAAAATTGTTCTTATATCTGTAAAGACAACATCATGCATTATCTGCACTTTTTACCAAACACTTTAGACAAAAATTTTTCAGAAATCATTGGAGATACCATGAAGACAATATATTTATAATGCTGTCTGTGTAGTTGTGTATAAAATATTCAACATACAATTGAGTAAATTTTCGACTTATATTGCTTAATAAAAAATAAGGAAGAAGAAAAAAGTAAGGCTATAACATACTGATATTTTTATATAAAAAAATATATAAAAATTTTTATATTGTTTTTTTATAGTATTTACAGCAAACAGACGAAGATGAACACAGAAATAAGATTTATACATTGTATGCATTTGTGAAATAAAAATAAATTTCTTCTATCTGATGATCAAATTCAATACAAGTAGATAATAAAGCGACAGGAAATATTTTAATCATGTAGGATATTTTCTTGTTAATTTAAATAATGAAAAGTTATGCAGATGATTTTTTTAATAGTATTCGATATAATTTCGTTTCATTAATTTATTTGCAGTATTTAGTTTATTCTATTTACATTAATCTTTCATTGCCTATCTATTGACAACATATTGTAATTAAAAAGAAATATATAATAGTTATGACATAATTATGCGATATAAATTATTAAATGTATTTCAAATAACATAGAAACAGAGAGAAAAGAAGAATTTCGTAATGTGTATATATAACTTTCTCACATATTTTATATATTATACTTGTTATATATAAAACGTTAAATATTTAATATAAATATATATACAAATATATATATATATATATATATATATATATATTTATATATGTATGTAATTTTTAATAAGTAATGAAAAGAGCTTATTAAGTTATGGTTTTAATGTTTAAATAAATGGTTTTAATGTTTCGTATAAATTTATATACATATTCAGTTTTATAACTGCATGTCAAAGTAATTTTCAATCTTTAAACACAATCTTAAACTAAACTGGGATAATAATATCGTAAATTAAATTATTTGATAATAATGATGCTAACAAAATCCTAAAGAGCTATAAATAATTTGATACTGATAAGATTCTTAAAAAGCTATAAATAAATTATTTACAGCTGTTTAAGATGCTTATTAGCATCAATATTATTTAATTGCTAATTTAGTATTTGTGTATTACTACCCTAGCTCAGTTTAAGATTACGTTTAAAGACTCAAACTGATTTCGACATGCAATTGCAGAACTGGATGTGTAAGTATATAAATTCACACTGAAATATTATTTAAGCATTAATAACATCTAGCTTAGATTGACATTTTCATTATTTAGGCATTTTCATTATTTATTATGTAATCATGTTATGGTTCTATGATATTCCGTTTATAATTTTTAATATATATTTTATAAATATATTCAATGTGTTACGGGCAATGCAATTTTTGCAATTTATTATCTGTAACATGTTTGACACTTTAAAAGCTTCCGAGTTTCTCACTTGAGGAATCATACCGCTCTTTAATTAAATAATCCCAGATTATATACGTTCTGGTAAAAATGAACTACTTGGATCGCTTCTCAAGACATGAAACCTTAATCTTAGTATCTCATTTAATATGAGATGAGAAGTAAAGGTTATAATTACGATCTTAACACTTGTCAAACCCATCAAACGTTTATCGTCCGAATGAGATAGCGAAAATTGTAGGTCAGTATCTCTTATGTTTATCCGCTCGTTAGTCGAATATTTGTAACATTTCTTCATAACTAGAACGCGTTTCTGCATATTCGGTCGCGCGTGAAACAAGTCGCATCGGTCGGTCAAAGACGCGAGTGTATAGGTGCTCGGGCAGCAGAATGTGCACACGGCAGAAGTTTGAATTCAACGATTCTGAGTCACCAGTGTGGCGGATTGGCGCGAGAAAGAGAAAGAGAGTGGCACGAACGAGGTGTGCAAATGAATGCAGCAGCAGCAGCAGCAGCCCGCGCGGGAGCTGCATTTTTGCGTCAGTGCACGTGTTTGTGAGAGACCGCCTTTTGCACTCCAACCGATCTCTACCACCGGTTTTGTTACTCGCTCGCTACAGCAACGACTCAAGTCACTTAGAATACAAAAAAAAAAGATTGACTGCAACCAGCTTCCTGATATTGTAAGCAAGTTCGCTACGAGATCATTCTCTTGGCTTCTCGATACGGCGACTGAGTAGATTGATTACATGGAAAGAAAAATTTTACTGGAGTATTTAAAAATATGATACAGATTTGATAATTTTGTTGGGTCATCAAAATAATTATACAGGAAATTCGAGCATAAGACACATTCTAGCAATCAGTTTGAGTATTCTATGTATAATTATTTTGCCAGTCCAATAGAGTTATTTTTAGATTTGATCTCTAGCTAAATATTTAGATACTTCAGCAAAATTGTTCTTTTCACATATCCTTGTTTTACATACATGGGCTTTTATTATAAATTAGAATCGATTGATTAAAGCACTTACGTTAATTAAATAGTATAAAGTAGCGTTAATTAAATAATATTAATTGACACTGCGTCTAATATACTTAGTACGACAAATTATGGTAGCGACAATCTCGATAGTGGGTGTCGTGTTATCGTTCGCTATCCCTGGCTGCAAGTAGCACATCGCATACGCAATGCGTCACTGTCGACGCATGCTGCACGCGGCGTGCGAGCCACATGTAGCAAAATAGAAACTTGGCTAGCCGCGCGATAGGCGCCGTGTAACTGATTCCGCCGTCAGCAATAATGTTAAGTATCGTGACTACTAAATAGCTCATCGCGCGTCGAAAGCATAGAATTACGGGATGTACGAAAAAGCCTGATTCGCGACGTCTATCGAGTTCCAGATCTTCTGAACAATGAAAATTTTATCTGTGCTCATAGCATTTGGATGTTTAATATTAGTATTATGTATACATGTATACATATAATATTAGTATATATGTTAATATTAGTATTAGATATTAATAGTAGGTAATTAATTTAGATATTAATATTAGGTATTTCATTTAGGTATTTGACATTAATATTAGGTAATTAAATCAGATAAAAATTCTAATTGAATAGTCTGTTTTCATCAGTGTAATTAACTTTAATCATCTTGGTTTTGACTTCTCATCTTTTTCTAATTCTTATGTCCATTTTTACCTATGTAGATTAACTTTATCTCGGTTTAACTTATTCTTTTTCTAGTTTTTAGAAATTAGAAAAAGCTGAGTAGGTTGAGCCGAGATTAAAGTTAATCTACATTGGTGGAAACAGGATTAGAATTAGTAAAAGATGAAAAGTAAGTTGAATCAAGATTAAAATTAATCTGCATTAATAGAAATGGACATGAGTTGAACTTAAGTTTGAAATTAAGAAAAATATGAGATTTATTTTCCTGACAAAGAACAGAGCCTAATTTATCAGATAATCCAATTTCGCATTCAACCGCATTAAATAACCGTGTAAAAACTATCCTGCAAACTAATCACGCTACATACATATTATTCTTACATTTCATTACATTTCTCGACTCCAGTTTATTCATATATATTTATCTAGTCTATTCTTATTTATATATCGCAACGAGAGAGAGTGAGATAATCCATGGATGAATGCGTTTGTTCAAGTTGTTACCCTTTCGTAAAGTCTAGCGTGACATCTAGAAAATTTCAATAAATATTTCTCTTCGGGGATTATCTTTCCGTTCCATTGCGTCTCGGGTAGCGGCAGACTGAGACCGCACGGAAGATGCGAAATCGGTCCGAATAGAATGCGTTTGTGAGTCACATGGTCGTGTCGGCTTGCGAGCGTTGCCGAGCCGAGCCGAACGCACCGCGTCGCGTCGCACCGAGTCGGGATATAGATCCTCTCTCTGGTGCCGTGATGCGTGCTGCGACGTTGCCAAGGTTCCTCTTATCGTCGAGCCGGCCGCGAAAGCCCGTACCGCGTACGCACTCGTGCGTTCGTCCATCCATCCATCCATCCATCCATCCATCCATCCATCCGTTCTTTCGTCCATACACGTCCATCCGTCCGTGCGAGAAAAATAGCGCGTCGCCTTGACTTTCTTTCCTTGCCCCACGTCTGCGTGACCGCGTTTTGCCTCTCGCAAAAATGCGCCCTCGGGAGAGACTCGCGCGCCGTGGAAGCCGTTAGCCGTCACGATCTCGGCACGACGAACGTGCGATCATTACGACGAGACAAAGGCGTCAAAGACGACGACGACAACGACGACGGGTGGGACGAAGGGTGGGTGGAGGGAGGGGTGGGGAGGGGGAGGGGGAGGGGAACAGCCACCACGGCAACCATAATTATTGGTTATTGATTTTTGTTAATGCGCACGACCGTCGTATTCACGGACGACAGACGGTGGACGGGAGGGAGCGTGACGTAAACTAGGATATCAGCGCCGGGAAATATTCTCCATGGGAGGACATCGTTGTCTCTGCGTTTGCTGTTACTGCTGCTGCTACTGCTGTTGTTAGTGGTCGAGTTGGCACGAGCGATGCTTTTACAACGTTGTAAATTTTATGGGCGCATTGTGAACTGCTATATCGCTGGTATTAACCGTTAAGACGGGATTCGGTAACTCGGAACGTTGTCTCCGATTTCTGCATTCTTATATTCTGTTCT
>Ga0157363_1007498_pt1 | contig 10328 bp, 7 predicted proteins | sample AttsexASBM1_FD_111477 | JGI IMG/M metagenome (GOLD analysis project Ga0157363, IMG submission 111477) | Fungus gardens microbial communities from leaf cutter ant in Ribeirão Preto, State of São Paulo, Brazil - Atta sexdens ASBM1 | ecosystem: Host-associated > Fungi > Mycelium > Unclassified ...
ACAAGGAGTCTCTGCTGAATTGCTACCCTATTTATATAAGTTACAGATAGTCTGTGCTAACACTAATTTAACCTTGCCCTAAAGTCTATATATTGTCCATGCCTCATCCTTATGTCTTCTATAAGGACATCATGCCATATACATGTGCTCTGACATCATTCTTCTAGCCCCTTCTAGCCCACTCTAGCCAAGTCTAGGCCTATGACCTCACATCATGTGATATGTTATGTGACTGTGGTCACATGCCTCTTCATTGTCCAAAAGAAAATCAAAATCAAAATCAAAAGAAAAGAAATATTAAATTAAGAAAAATAGATAAAAGTAAAAGAAAAATTTTAATGTCCAAGTGCACCATAACACCATGAGGTAAACATACTATTAACATGTACCTTGACATTATCCTTCCAGCCTCTTCTTTCAGAGTCTAGGCCTATAATATCACATCATGTGATATGTCATGTGACCACAGTCACATACTTCTTCATTGTCAAAGAAAAAGAAAAATCAAAAGAAATATTAAACTAAGAAAAATAGATAAAAGAAAAAAATTTTAGTGTTCAAGCACATCATGATAAAAAGTATGGGAAAATTATCTGATGCATGTAGATGTGAATCCAGGGTGACCTTTGTCAGAATCAAAGGCAGTGAACTTGTTTCTTTTCACTTCACTTTTCTTATTTTAAGCCTTTCTTATTTTTTACTTACTCTAGCTCTTTTACTTCTCTTATTTAGAACTTAGTAAAGAAGAAATAAGGTGATAACACATAGTCACATATAATGTGACATGGTGTGTGTGACAAATGTCACAGGTTTGGTCATATATCACTATCACTATTACAATAATATAAAGTAAAAACATACTTATACTAAAGATTCTACCAAGTTTTTTTATAATAAACAATATTAGCTTTCTCTTTTAACTAAACATTTAGTCTTAAGTCATAACAACCTTAGCTTCAGCAGATATACTACATCTTTTCATATTGCAATAATCATATTTAGAAAGGAAATTACAATAGGAAGCAAATCATAGAGGAAGTCAAACTTCTAAACATGAGCACTCAGAAGAACAATACATTATATTAGTTGATTTTCAAGCTAAGGAACTATTGATCCCTTCTTTCTCTCTTACCTGTCAGGCGTGGTTCACACCAGGGTGGAAGTCCGCAGAACAGACTCAAAGGTGAGCGGACTTGTGGAATGACCTTGGCTTCAGCTTATGTGCTGTGCCGTTTGTCTGCTATGTGGTCGCAACTTTAGATGATAGGGAGAAGTCCAAGATGGAAGTGAGTGCTGATTGGTGTGTCACTGTTGAACACTGGAGATCAAGTTCAATAAGAGATTATCTTCGTTGATTATCTAACTAGTGAATTACAGTGTAACTACTAGTCTTATATACAAACGGAAAGTATAGGAGATGCTCAGGGTTTTATTGGTAAAACCACTATTACCCTGAGTGGAGGTTTCAGTGTTGAGACACTGACAAGAGTAACTCCGTCATGAAAGACCGAGTTGAATAAGAGTATCTCCGTCGTAGAAGACAGAATACTCGGAGGGTTGTAGCACTGCCATGAGACATGTTGTGAGAAAGATGGCTGCCATAGAAGGTGGGCTTGTACGTTTTAGAGGTGGCACCACCATGGGGATGTAGTTTCTGGACAAGTGGACTTGCATATAACAATTCATCCTAGTTAGCTTGGTGGTCTCAAATTCAAGTCCACTATAGATGTAGGCATTGCTCTTACCCATATCATTTGTACTGGTTGGGTTAAGAATCTATCCACAAGTACTCTCACTTTCGACATTGCCCAATTCCTCCCTTCGTTAAATCATTGTCTTCTGTCCCTCGTTATGAGAAAAGCAGGTTTCGATAATCACATCATTCTTTTTTTTACCAATTACCTTATGGACAGGAAAACAAACTACTTCTGGAACAACTTTATGTCCCTTGTATTCAACATCAATGTTGGAGTAGGTCAGGGCTCTGCCCTCTCTCCTATTCTATCTGTGTTATACCTTTTGTCTTTTATCTATATTTTAGAAAACTGCCTCAAAAATCTAAAAATTTCTATCTCCATCATTTCTTTTGTTGACAATGGTCTTTTTATTTCCCAAAGCAACTCTTTTGACATTTCAAACAGTTGCCTCTTTTGTAGTTACAATATTTTATCTAACCTTTTCAAAAATTGTAGTTGAACATTCCAAAACTGAAATTTTCCATTTTAACAGATCACATGGAGCATTCAATCCTCCTCCTCTTGACCTTACTCCACTAGGGGGAAGTGTCTTCTGACCTAACAATACATGGAAATACCTCAGATTCATTTTTAACAGAAAGCTAATGTTCCATCAACATGTAGACTTTTACGCTAATAAATCAATATCTACTGTCAAGTACATGAAAATCATTGGCAATTCAATTCAAGATATCAACTCTTTCCAGAAATGACTTCTCTATAGGTCTTGCATTTTACCGATTGTCCTATATAGTTTTCAGTTGTGGTATTACAAATATACTCTAATGGCATATCATCTGAAGATCTTAGGAAAAATGCAAAGAAGAACTGCAATTTGGATACTGGAGGCTTTCAAAACCTCTCCCTCATATAGTATTGAAGCTTTAGCAGGTTTAATATCCATCAATCTTCACCTCCAAAATCTTGGTAGTCATTCTCAACTCTGAGCATACAAATTACCTTCTAGCCATCTTATTCGCTCTCTTATTGATTCCCAACTCAATCCGCAATCAAATCTCAACACTGTCACTCTCAACTCTCTCTCTAATTGACAATGTTCTCTTGTCAAAGGCCACCTAGTAAATATAGCTAACTAATCTAACAAATATTTTCCATCTTTTACTCCTCTTGATTCAGAATTTTCTCCTGGTTGTAGAGTTATTGACAATTTTTCAGAACATATTTCTTTCAATATTTGTAAAAAAGGAAATAACGATAAATTATGTAAGCAAGAACTTGACAAAATGGTTCTGAAAAATTCATCATCCCCTTCTGTCGCCATCATTGTCTCTGATGTGAGCATCAAGAATAATATCACTATATCTATCACCCATATACATGTGTTTGATAAACCATTAATAAAGACGATTCACCATGCTGTTCATGTTACAAGTACTGAAGTGGAATTGTTTGCCATCAGGTGTGATATAAACCAGTCTTTAAGTGTCAACAATTTATCCAAGATTGTTGTTATCACTGACTCCATCCACATGGTTAAAAAGATTTTTGACCCATTTGTTCATCTCTACCAATCTCAATCAGTTGCTATCCTATCAGATCTTCATATATTCTTCTATCACTGTGAAACCAATTTCATCAAATTTTGGGAATGCCCAAGCTGTCTCAAATAGCACCTTCATAATGAAGTCAACAAAGAAACCAAAACATTCAATCTTACACCACTTTACCCATGTAAAAATTCATGGGAATTTAACAAAAAGAGTGAAAGCGATAACATACTAAATGTTTGGAAAATGATGTTCCAAGCTTCCGATCTCAAAGGGAATCAATTTTTGGACCTGCCGGACAATGATAACAATATTATTTAACCATCTTATGCTAAAGAAGGATTGTGGCTTAAACTTATTGGCTATTCGAACTCTTTATATACACAGGCCATAAGAGCTATCACAAATCATGCTTCTACTGGCAAATATAGACTTAGATTCTTCCCGAGGTAGGAATTCAACTGTCCTTGTGGACGATATCCTATCAAGTCAAGATGTCATATTCTTTACGAATGTGGTAGATTTAATGGGTATTGGAATCTGAGGAGAGATACTCTGAGCCATTTCATCATGTTCTTGGAATTTAATCCAAGTGCTTTTTCTTTTTCTTAGAGACTTTTAGTTTCTCTTATATTTATTTCATGCAATTTCTAATGTTTTTACTTTTTCTTTTTCTCCTTCTTTTCTTTCCCTTTCTTTCTCTTTCTAACTTCATATAGTTTTGTTCTTTTGTACGTAGTTATGAAAGTAGCCATCATGGTCTGCCTATGCACCCCATGTAATAAATTGCTGATTTAAAAAAAAAAAAAAAAAGCTAAGGAACTATAAAGTATCTATATATCTTAAATACTAGTATTAAGACTATCCAAGAATTGAAGAAGATGAACAACTACTCTAGGTATACTAAAGTCCTTGGAAATCAAGTTTGGAGTTCCATAGAGATTATAAGAAGTCATGTTATTAGTAATGAAGTAATTGAACATAGAATAAAACTAGATTGATCTGTACTGGAAATAGTATATAAATAAGAAGGAAGATATCCACTTCTGCAAATGTTTTGGGCAGGGCTGTGCTTATGTAAGCATTATCTATAATGAAGTTAGATAGATTAGATATATTCAGATGAATATGTAACAAATATTTAAAAAAGTTGAAGAGAAACTGATAGAAATAGAAGCTTATTTCTTTAAAGGAGAAATCTTAAAGGAGAAGTGATGTCAAAAATCTCCTGAGTGGACTTGATTGTTTTCTATTTTTCATAATTTCCCTTTTCTTTTATAATTAAGTTTTTTTATTTTCTTCTTTAGACTTAGCTAAAAGCATGATATCATATTACATGTGACTTGATAGATAGAATATTGTAGAAACTACTAGAAGAACTTAGTCATAGCTTTAAGTATATACAAACTCATCTCTAGAGGTATATAAAGTAGACTACTCTGTAGTAGGAACTCTATTGAGTTCTCTTGTATCACTCAATACACAAGTACACTTTTGTCTTAATATTTGAATCTAAGTTATAACATCTAATATCTTACAACTAAGATCTTCTAGTAAATTTTACAATGTTCTATTTGTTTTAGAGCAACTAGGTGGAAGAGCAGGGCACTTCAAATCTCTAGAAAATCCCAAGTTTATTGTCTAAGAAATACTAACTATATACTCATCTCCAGAAAATTCTAAGAGAATAGGATAGGGATTTCTAAAAGTGATAGCTACTCTATATAATAACAGGTCCATTCTAATGTGTCAGCATTCTGTTTACATAAGCAGAGAATAATAACACTTAAGTAATCAAAAATGGTTTAGAATAGAGAGACTAGATTGGAAGAGAGCTAGAATGCTTAGCAAGTATTTCTGAAGCATAAGAAAGTAGATAAGCAGATGATAATAGCAAACTATGGAAGACCACAGAGTATCATGGAAGAGTGAGGAAATACAAGAAAGGAGAGTTAGATAATATATCTAGGTGATTAGAGATATTTGTATACAGCTTAAAGAGATCTAGAACATAGGAAAGCAGATAAATAAGTGTAGATACTAGAAAGGGTCACAGGTCACAAATCAGCTGATAAAAATGGAAGAGAAAGATCTTGGAAGAGCAAGTCCCCTTACAGTATGACTATAGTATATTGGTCTTATAAAGAGTATATAAACTTTAGGATAGATTAGTTGTAGTATGTACACAGACCACAGTCTGTGGTATATAAGATAGACTATTTTGTAATAACTCTATTGAATTCTCTTGTATTACTCAATACAAGAGTTGTCTTTTGTTTTATTTAAGCTTAAGTTATAACAATCTTCAATTCTAACATTACCTTTCTTTAAAATTTTTCCCTCAAAGCAACTGACTCCTATTCTTGTCAGTTTCTCTCCAACTTCTTGAGATACTTCTTTTTTTGAAACAAGTGGACTTAGCATATGATATTGGAGAAGTATATAGCAAAGATATTATATAAATGAAATAAGTTTAAAAGCCTATCCTCTATAGCAATGATATATCATTCAAACCTTAATAAAAGCCTGTTTTTTCACAATAGCCTTATTTCTACAATACATTCTATATGATAGTATTGTACTTGAATCAAAACCCTGCAAGTACTCTGTCTCCCATAGTAGAAATACTTCTATTTAACTTGGCCTTCTATAGTAGAGTTCCCCTAATTCTTCTATTCAACTCTTTTCAGTATATTGCCACTGAAACCTCTACTCAGAGCTATACTCTGAAGCCTCTGAGCTTCTTCTTTCTAATGTACTTGTATATATAAAGTTAGTAGACATATTGTATTTCACTAGTTTGATAATTGACTATTTTAGTTGAACTCAATTTCCATTATTCTTTGGCAACACACTACTATTAGTACTCACTCTCTTTGGACTTTATTTCATCTTTTGAAGTTGCAACTATATGGCAAATAGACAGTGCAGCACATAAGCTAAAGCTAAGATCATTCTGAAAAGCCTGCATTACCACACACTTCATATAGGATTTTTAAATCTAGTATAACTCCAAGCCATCCCTATGGGCTATAAATCTGTTAGACACAGTTCATATCTTGTTATCTAAAATCTGATGAGATATCTTAGAAGTCCAAAATAGTCATTTATGTGTTATCTGAGAACATGAAAGACAAAGTCAGAATGACCTCTAGCTTTAGCTTATATGTTACATCTCTATGAGTTGTACTGGTTGCATATTTTGGAAGGAAACATAGTGAACTTGGTAGGTTAGAACCACTAGAGAATGGTGAGGTGTGTCATTACCAATACTGGAAGAGGTGTCAGTTTTGGTTGATTTTTAGGATAAAGCTAGTACAGTATAAACTACCAATTTATATACTAGATATTCTACTTAGGGTAGCTATCTGGAATGGAGACTGCTAAGTGAATTACTCTGTATACTAGTGATTCTCAAATGTCAGGGATGGAAGTCTATAGAGTTTGGTAAAGAACCAGTAAGAATATCCAAGGAGGAATAGAGAGAGATGATTTATACTAGAAGTGTTTGAAAAGTGTAGATAAGGGAGTATGTGTTATCCATGGTTATGAGATAGATGGCTGGAGCAGGATGTAACAAGCTCTCCTCTTCTAAAATCTTGTTCCTCTTCCATTTCTAATTTTTCTTGCCTTCTTACTTCTATACTCATCCTCTTCTCATACTTTGCTACTATCTTCTTTGTATTTTCCAAATCCTTCTTCCTTTTATATATATTATGTTCTACTATAAATATCTTCCAATGTACCAAATACTTCACTACTTTCTGTATTTTTTTGATTATTTCAATATTTTTTTCCTGCCACTCTTTAACTCCCTTTACTTCTATCAATCTTAATTTTTCCACCTTCTATCCTTTTATCAGTTCTCTATATCTCACTGCTCAATTAATATTCACTACTGCATAAACTCTCATCAAAGTTGGCAGCTTTAGTTTAACTGTATTAGTAGATACCACTTTTTTAATGATATATAACTAATATATCAATCTACTAGTTTTTTCATTAGCCTCTCTTTAAATACCAAATCTTTTGTACTCAACATTGTTATGACTTAAACTCAAGTAAAAGAGTAAAAGAGAAATCTTATATTAAGTTTACACAAGAGAACTCGATAGGGTTCCCAGTACACTATATCTACCTTATATATACTAGCTAGTGGTCTGTGCAAGACTAATACTGATCTACTCTAAAGACTATTAAGGTCAACATGTAGTAAACATGTTATATAATATTATTGTTCCAGAATCTTCTAAATTCTTCTATTGTGACATATAATTGTATGACTGACTTGTGATAGTTGTAACAGTTATGTGTGATATCACACTATAACTCTAATTCTAAGTCCAAAATAAGAAAGTAAATAAAAATAAAAATAAGAAAGGAAAATAAAATAGACCAAGTCCATTATCATCAGCTCTTATAACCATCACTTTGTTCCCTTTCTTCCAATTTTCTACTTTCTTTCTTCTCTTGTCCACTTACCATTTCATTTCTTTCTGTACTTTCTTCAATACCATCTCAGCTTCTTTCTGAACTTTCTTCATTCTCTCCACAAACTCTGTTACTTTCTCCACTTTCATCCTCATTTTTATCTAAATCCAGTACTGCTAACACCAGTTCTTTTGTAAACATTTCATTCAACTCTTCAAATATCTTCTTCTATCTTTCTATTCAATGTAATAATTGGTGAGTCCCAAAAACTTCTGTATGTTCTTAATCTCTTTGGAAGTTGGCCAATCTAGTACTATCTTCACTTTCTTGTCTTCCATATTAATTCTGTTTGGTCCAATTACTACTCCTAAGAATTCCACTTCTCTAACCTTTTACTTATATTTTTCTGGTTCCATATATATAAGTTATTTTCTGCTAACCTCTTCATTATCTCTTTTACTATTTCATTATGTTCTTTCTCTCTCTCTATTTCTACTATCACATTGTCAAATAAAACTTGCCACTTTACCAATGTTGATCAAATTCCATAGGATTTTGTTTATCATCATTTAAAACATTGCAGGTGAGTTTGTCAGACCAAAGAATATCACAATTGGTTCAAATGACCCTTTCAGTGTCATGAATACTACCTTCCACTTATCTTCCTTTTTTATTCATACATTGTTATAACCCTAACATAGATATAATTTAGTAAATATTTTTTTGTACCAATACTTTCTGAAATCAAAAACAAAGGATAATTGTTTTTGACAATCCACTTATTTAAATATCTATAGTTCTGCACTATCTACTTTTTACTATCTTATTCTCTACAACTATTTGAGATGACTTCAAGAGTCTGATATTGTTACAACTCAGAGATCTTAGAGTTGATCAATGAATAGAACCTTGTATTCAGATCAACACAAGAGAACTTGATAGAGAACTCTGTACTAGACTGTCTACTTTATATACTAAATCCCCATGGTCTGTACTACTACTACTCTAGCCTACCCTAAATAACCATGTATTTGCCTTAAGGTCAACAATGTGTTATACATACTATATGATGTCATCCTTCTAAAACCTTCTACTTCCTTCTATTGCTACCTTATGACCTGTGACCATTACTGTGACTGTGTCATGTGACTTGTGACCATGTTACAGTAATGTCACACCCACCCTAACCCCAGTTTCCAGGATAGAAGAAAATAAAATAAAATAAAATCAAGAGAAAAGTCAAAAGAAACTTGGGTCCAAAATTTGTAAGTCTGACAGATATATTACTTTCTCAGTTATTCATTAATGAACTCATACACCTCTTCTCTTTCTTCTCTTGAAATAGACAAATCTTTCCCTTTCTTAGCACAAACCTTCAACTCAATCACATGATCCCACATCTTTCTCATTAGCATTCTCTCACTAGTCTTCTTTTCAAAAACATAAATCTATTTGTGGAATCTTGGAGGTACCAATTTCTTGGTCTTCTCTTTAGACTTCACCACTTCTTCCTTGTCCCAAATCTCCTACTCTTTTACTATCCTTTTTACTTCTATTTTTTCTTCTTTTTTTTCTTTATTTTTCTTCCTTTCTTGTTGCTTCTTTCTCTCTTGCTTCTTCTTTTCTTCTTCTTTTTGTTTTTACTACTCTAGTTTTCCCTACTTTGGTCTCTATCACCTTCTATATTCCTCCAAACATCTTGTTATCTTTACCTCTTCTGTTCTTCAGTCAATTTTAGGATTGTGGTAAGCAAGCTATGATATCCCCAAAATCAAATTCTACTTCTGTTCTCCAATTACATCAATATTCTTCTATATCCCCTGTAAAATATATTAACTTCTACTGTGTCACACTATCTACTGACTATTTAATCTACTAACTACTACTTTAAGAAAATTATAAACAATTTTGACCTAAGAAGACTATTCTACACTAGATAAGGCTTTAAGAACCCCTGCCATTCTCTTACATATACAGATCACAAGTAGACACTATATATTATGACTTAGGTCTTTGAATAAAAATAAAAGACTACTTTTGTATTGAGTAACACAAAAGAACTTGATAGAGTCCTAAGTACATACTAGTCTACGTTATATAATATCATCTATTCCAGAACCTTCTATAATCTTCTCTATGTTATATAATGGTATGATTGTGATCATGAAATATGTGACAACCCTGTGACATGTGTCACTGTCACATGTGATGTCACACCACTTCTTCTACCTAAGTCCAAAAAAAAGAAAGAGAAAAGAAAACTCCAAATAAAATAAAAGAAAATGAGAGAAAGAAAATAAAACCAAAAAGAAGATATAATATAATAGAGTCCAGTTCATTGTTCATAACTCTGACACTGTAGCACAGAGCTGATATGTAAGAAATACAAGTATACTATATAATACTGTACAAGTAATAAGTCTATTTAAGAAGAGGCCTGTTGTAACAACCACTCGTTACTCAAGGACAAATGATCTCACAACAAGCAAAGCTCTCAGTAGGGCTATCAAGTAACGAATGGGGAAATTACAAGAGAACTCGACAAGGAGCCCTTGCTGTATTGCTCCTCTATATATACTACTACATCATGGTCCATGCTACAACAACATGTTTACCTCATGTCCATCTACCATGCTTCTACCTCATGTCCTAT
>Ga0157363_1007499_pt1 | contig 10328 bp, 11 predicted proteins | sample AttsexASBM1_FD_111477 | JGI IMG/M metagenome (GOLD analysis project Ga0157363, IMG submission 111477) | Fungus gardens microbial communities from leaf cutter ant in Ribeirão Preto, State of São Paulo, Brazil - Atta sexdens ASBM1 | ecosystem: Host-associated > Fungi > Mycelium > Unclassified ...
AGGTGCCGCCCCTTGCGCGCCTGATCGTCCTGCTGCTCTGGATGCACGGCATTCTGCTTGAAATATTGGCCGCCCGGAATGTGACGCTCATCCACGACAAGAACGTCCACACCGCCTCGTGCCAACTCCATCGCGGCCACCAGCCCCGCCGGCCCGGCGCCCACCACGAGAACCTCGCAGACATGTTCGGCCAGCCGCTCTTCACCCCCCGACAGGGGCGCTGAAACAGCCGCATCCGGGAGACAGTCATTGCTCCGGACCCGCATGCCGTCCCGCACCGGCGTCATGCAACCCCGGCGCGACATCTGCCCGTCCACTTCCAGCAGACAATCCTGGCAGGCCCCGATCCCGCAGAACGGTCCGCGCCCTGACCCGTCAGGAGCTGTGCGATGCACGATCCGGCCTGCAGCCATCAAAGCTGCCGTCAGGGTCTGACCGGCTTGCGCAGAGACAGGCCTGTCATTGAACGTAAAACTCAGACAATCCGACATCAGCGTGCGTCCTGCGCCGTGACAGGCATTTCGATGGGATCGACTGCCGCAGACTGCTGCTGGCGGCGATAGGGACGCTCCGCATAATGCTCGATCCGCCGTTGCAGAAAATCCCATACAGTCGTCATCAGCAGGTAATACAGGGCCGCTACAGAAAAGAGTTCCAGAACCATAAACTGGTCCTGCACCAGAATCTGGCTGCGCTGCATCAATTCCTCCATGGAAATGACTGACGTCACGCTGGTTGTCTTAAGCAGCCCGTTCACCGAATTACCCAGCGGCGGGATAATAAGCCGGAACGCCTGCGGAAACGCGATGCGCCAGGCAATCTGCCGCTCGCTCAGACCCAGCGCCCGTGCCGCCGCGATCTGGCCGGTCGGCACGGCATTCAGACCCGCACGGATGATTTCCGCCAGATACGCCGCCTCGTTCAGCGTCAGCCCGATGATTGAGCACGCCATTACGCTCAGCCGGATATCCAGCTTCGGCAGTCCAGCATAAATCACGACAAGCTGGACCAGCAGTGGCGTACCTCGAAAAAACCAGACATAGAACCGCGCGGGCCACGAGAGCAAACGACGCTGCGAGCGTTTCATAACGGCAAGCAGCAGCCCCAGAAGGAACCCCATCAGCATTGAGACGGCCGTCATATAGACAGTGATGAGTGCCCCGCGGAAAATATAAGGGCTGCCGAGATAGGTGAAGAAGCCGTTCCAGCTCCAGATCTGCATATCGATGCCCCGTGCTCGTATATCGAATTAGTGTGTCGTATCAGGGTGTGTCGGACGGATGGGCCGGTCCTGAAACCGTAATCCGTCCGGGAAAGGGCGAGACACCATAAGGCGCCATGAGGCGGTCCAGTGTTCCATCCTCACGCATGTTTTCCAGAACATCCGCCAATCGCTGCGCCAAAGCCGGATCCCTCAGCGCCAAGGCAACGGGGGTGGGATACAGCCCCTTCAGAACCGGCCTTACACCGCCCTGAAGCGCATTGCGCCTTGCCACCGCATCTATGGAAAACACGGCTGTCACCTGCCGCGCCCGCAGAGCAGCAAAGGCAATGCCCACGTTCTGGAACGTCTTGATATTAAAACCCGGACGCCCGGCGTTCCGCAGGGCCTGATCGGCCTCGCGGGCATGGTGCTCCTCGATCCCGCCCATCTCAACCCCGATCGAAGAGCCGGACAGATCCTCTAGCCGGGTGGGGTGCCGGGCAGAATTGTCGTTGAGAGACACGCTGATCGCCTGAATTTCATAGGGGATCATTTCCATCAGCCGCGCCCTCTGGGCAGTGTAGAACATCCCCGTATTGATGACGTCCCACCGCTTTTCAAGCAGTCCAAGCGTAAGCTGCGCAAAGGACGTCGAGAGCGTGACCGGCGTCAAACACAGCCTGCGTGCGATCTCATTCCCGAGTTCGATCCGCATCCCGGTGATCTGCCCGTCCACCGTCACATATTGCAGGGGCGGCAGCGTCGGATTGGTCGCCATGATCAGATGCTGCGGAGAAATCAGCCCGCTGACCTCCTCCGGGCATGGCGCGGCCTGCGCTCCGAACGCCAGGGCTGCACAGAGCAGCCCTGCTCCCCGAATCAGACAGGATACAGGGCTACCCCCCATATCAGGCGCGCTCTTCGAACCGCAGGTCCAGATCGCGGACGATCTGGAACGCACGCGCATCATCCTCAGCCGGCAGCGGCAAACGCGGCGCGCGCGGACCACCCACATCGAAGCCCATATGCTTCAGAAGGGCTTTCGTCCCCGAGACATAGCCCTGACCGCCCACGAACTGGATCAGCGGGACATGGCGGAAATACATCTCGCGGGCCTTGCCGATATCCTTGTAACCGTCACAGAGATTGAAAATCTCGCTCATGACATGAGGCGCCACGTTGGAGGCCACTGCAACCCAGCCGATCGCCCCTTCGAGAAAGCTCTCGAAGCCCATAATGCCGCCAAAAACCGAGAGCCGGTCACCGCACAGCCGGATGATATCCCGCACGCGGGTCACATCCATCGTGGATTCCTTGATCAGACAGCAGTTGTCGATATGGGACAGGCGCGCCACCAGTTCCGGCTTCAGATCCACATTCGCCGTGGCCGGGTTGTTGTAGAGCATGATCGGCAGGCCAATTGCATCTGAAATCCGGCGATAATGGACGAACAGTTCGTCGTCCGTCGGCGTGGAATAAAACGGCGGAATGATCATCACGCCATCCGCCCCAAGCTTCTCGGCTTCTTGGCTATAGCGGATCACGTCATATGTATTCTCGGCGCCCGTGCCGATGAAAACCGGAACGCGGCCTGCAGCCTGCTCGATAACGGTCTGTGCAACCAGCGTGCGCTCGTCATCCGTCAGCGACAGGAATTCTCCGGTTGAGCCCAGCGGGATCAGGCCCGCAATGCCCTGTGCGATCTGCCAGTCGGTGAAGCGCCGCAGCCCCGGAACGTCAACGCGTCCTTCACTGTCATAAGGCGTGATCATGACGGTATATGTGCCACGAAACTTCATGGGTCTTTCCTTCCTCAATGTTCCGGGTCCGACCGCGATCCGGCCGGGTCCGTGGCGGCATCACCGCCATGGGTATTCATGAACGCCGCGATATCGGGCTGTTGCGCCGCATCCCCGCGCCCTGTTCCGACAGCGCTAACCTGACCGTCCTCCAAAAGGACGATCCTGTCCGACAGCGATGAAACGACAGCCATCGCGTGTGAAACCTGAATGATAGTCATGCCGTCCTGTGCCAGATCGCGCAGCAGCACGCCGACATCGCGCACCTTGTGCGGATCGAGCGCCGATGTCGGCTCGTCGAGCAGAAGCAATGACGGGCAAAGCATGAGCGCGCGCGCAATCGCCACACGCTGTTTCTGGCCGCCCGACAGATCGGCTGGCAGCACGTCCGCCTTGTCCGCCAGCCCCAGACGCTCCAGCAGCGCACGCGCTTCATGCTCGGCCTCCCGACGCGAACGCTTCGCCACGACCGTTGGTGCCAGCGTCAGGTTCCGCAGAACCGACATATGACCGAACAGTCCGTATTGCTGGAACACGATTGCCGCCTGTTCCCGCAGAATGCGCGCCGATGCCGGAACGGCCATATCTACAATCCGCCCGTCAACGCCCATCCGTCCCTGCCAGACCGGCTGAAGCCCGATCAGAGTACGCAAGAACGTGGTCTTTCCCGAACCCGACGGCCCGATAAAACTCACGATTTCTCCGCGCTCGGCCTCGAACCCGGCATGACGCAGGGTCTCGTTTTTCCCGTGACGGACGCAGACGTCGCGGACATCAATGTACGGCAATGCGTTTCTCCAGCAGGCGGCTAAGGCAGGTCAGCGGATATGAAACGGCGAAATAAAGCAGCAGCACCACGCAGAAGACCTGCGCCGCGGGCAACCCGCGGTTGGACAGGATCACTCCCGCCTGACTCAGCTCCACGACCCCGATTTGCGAGGCCAGCGCCGTGTCCTTGATGAACAGAACCAGATATCCCACTGCCGGCGGCACGATAGCGGACATCGCCTGAGGGCCAATCACGTAGCGCCACCGCGCCCAGAGCGGCAGGTTCAGTACCAGCGCCGCCTCGATCTGCTCTACCGGAACCGTCTTCACACCGCCATGCAGGATCTCGCAGAGATAGGCTGCCGCAATCAGCCCGATAGAGCCGATCGCCACAACGGTCGCGGACACGTCCACACCCATCATGCCCGCGCAGAAAAAGACGATATACAACGTCACGATGAACGGAATGCGCCGTATGGTCTGCACATACACCACCGCCAGCATCCGTAGTGGAAAGATGTAGCGCAGATCCGACAGTCGCAGCGCCGTCAGGATGATAGCCCCGGCAATTCCGAGAGCACCGCCACCCAGCGACAACTCGACCGTCCGGCCCATCGCCTGTAGCAGAAGCGCGATGTCATAATGCGAAAACGCAATCATACCATTCGCTCCATCGTCCGGCGGCACAGGGCAAACATGCCGGTCAGAGCAAAAGACAGCACGGCATACAGAGCGCCCGTCACGAGCATGACCTCAAGAATCCGGAACGTTGTCGATCCGATATCATAGGCCCGGCCGGTCAGATCCTCGACGCCGAAAATGGACGCCATCGCACTGCCCAGGATCATGATCTGGAAGTGATTGGCCAGCGCTGGAAACATTGTGCGTCCTGCATAGGGCAAGATCACCCGCAGATAGGTTTGGCGCCGGTTCAGCCCCAGCGTCAGCGCAACCTCATGATAGACCGGAGGCACCCGCGCCATTCCTGCACCGAGAATATCTGCCAGATAGGCCGCCGCATTGAGTGTCATACCAATCACGACAGACAGAAACGGCGAGACCATCAGCCCCATCAGCGGGAGACAGTAAAAAACCGCGAAAATTTGCGAGAGTTGCGGCGTGTTGGTCAGGGCTGTGCTGTAACTACGGCTGAGCGTGCGCAATGTCCCCTGATTTTCAAAACGCACAACCGCCAGCCCGACCGCCATCAACAAGCCTAACACGAAGGCCAACCCCGCAATCAGAACCGTCACGCCAACACCCCCCATCAGGAACGGCAGACGCGCAAAAACGGGACGGAAGTCTAGCCCTGTCATGGCGCACGTTCCGTCGCAACCGGGTCGAACCACCGGCGGTAAATCTGCTCAAGACGCCCCTCATGCTCCATCGCGACGAGAATACGGTTCACATCCGCGCGCAGAGTTACGTCCTGCTTCGGCATTCCGATGCAGTCATCCCCTACCGGAGGCGCAAATCCCCGAATGATCCGCCAATGAACCTGGGATTGAGACGGCAGGTAATGGCCGACATATTCAATAACATCCACCATCGCATCACCGCGCCCCTGAGCCAGAGCTCGAATGGCATCGGCATAGCTTTCCAAAAGTAGCATCGGCGCCTCGGGAACGCGCTGCTGCAGATAGGCAACAGCTGTTGAGCCCCGCACCTCGACCAAACGATGCGCGCCCGATTCAAGATCAGAGAAGGACGTAACGCCACGATCCTCGGGTGTGATGACTGCAAACTGTTCGGAATAAAGCGGCCGTGAAAACGCGATGACCTCCGCACGACCTGGCGTCCGCGTCAGGCCACCGAGAACGATATCGACCTTCCCGGCCATCAGATAGGGAATGCGTCCGCTGGACGCGAGTGTTACGAAACGCGGCTCAACCCCCATACCCCGGGCAACCTCGCGGCCGATATCAACATCATATCCGACGAGTTCGTTATGATCGTCATATTCCCCAAGTGGAGGCAGCCCGGGCTCCACACCGATGTTGATGTGCCCGCTCGCCCGGATGGCAGCGCTGTCCCTCGCCCCTGCTCCCTCGCTCCACAAAGCGCCAGAAACAGCGCAGAGCCCCAGCAACAGACTGTTCCAATTCGTTCTCAAGAACGGTTTCCCTGCATGCTGTGCGACTTTGGGGTTGCGGTTGCCCGATCACTGATCTAATCCAGATATACGTTCTGTATACGATAGAAAACCCTTTAAAAGAAATTTCTTCTCCGGACCGATCCCGATAGGAAACATGATGCAATCCGTCACCTTCACCTTCCTGAGCCAGGCCATCGAAGGCATCGAGGGAGAACCGGTTGCAGCAGCCCTCAGGCGCGCCGGAATCACGGGACTCGGCCAGTCCGGCGTCGATGGCACACCGCGCGGTGCCTTCTGCTTCATGGGAAGCTGTCAGGAATGCCGCGTCCGTATCGACGGCACCGTCGCCTATGCTTGCAAGGCTCCAGTCCTCCCGAACATGACCGTCACGCCCTATGTTCAGTCCTGATTTCTCCCCCGTCACCGTAATCGGTGGAGGTATCGCCGGTACAACATCCGCCATCGCGCTCGCCCGGCATGGTTTTCCCGTCACCCTGATTGACGAACAGCCGGCTGCAGGCGGTCAGATCTTCCGCGCGCCCTCCCCCTATGCCCGCAAGACGGTTCCGCCCAACCACGAATTTTCCGGCGGCGACGCTTTGCGCCAGAAACTGGCCGCATCCCCGGTGAAGGTCCGTTTTTCCACCCGCGTCTGGGGATTGTCCCCCGCCCTGACCCTTGACCTGATCGGGCCGGACGGTATCGATCAACTGCCCCCGTCGACCGTCGTCGTCGCCAATGGCGCAACCGAACGTTTCCTTCCGTTCCAGGGCTGGACCACGCCCCGCATCACCGGGCTTGCGGGCGCCAGCATCCTGATGCGCGACGGCGGGACCCTACCCGGCCAGACCGTCGTGGTGGCGGGGTCGGGGCCCCTCCTGTTCTCGGTCGCCCATCAGGTGCTTGAATTGGGTGGCAAGGTCGCCGCCATCGTGGATGCAGGCCACCGCTCCGACTGGCTCCGTCTCGGCGCCATGCTGTCTCTGGATCCCGCCCGTCTGACGCAGGCCACCAGCTGGATGCTGCGCCTCCGGAAAGCTGGCATTCCGATCCACCACCGCGCCCATATTTCGACGGCGCAGGAAACGGAAACCGGCCTTCTCCTGACAGTCAGCGACATGGATCATCCCGAACGCCGCCACGTCTATGCTGCCGAGGCTACCGCCTGCGGATATGGGCTCAAACCTACAACCCTCATCACACGCACGGCCGGTGTCCAGCACCGTCATGATCCCATTGGTGGTTACCTCGAGCCCGTTACGGATGTTGCCGGTCGTACCAGCCACCCCGATCTTTACGTCACGGGCGACGCCGCGGGCATCCGCGGCATGGCCGTGGCCCGTCTGCGGGGCCTAATCACAGCCCATGCCATCGCCCAGGACCGAGGGGGGATCTCCGCCCAAACCTACGAAACTCTCACACGTGCGCCCCTGCGGCAGCTGCGCCGTCTCGAAGCCGTCTCCCGCCGGATGCTTCCCTTAATGAACGCCGGGAGCGCCATCCCCGCCCATCTTCAAGACGAAACTATCGTCTGCCGCTGTGAGCGGGTGAAAGCCGTGACCCTGCGCTCCGCCATCGAGGCCGGAGCCGAAGACCTGAACCAGCTCAAGGCCTGGACACGCTGCGGTATGGGGCCCTGTCAGGGCCGAATGTGCGAGGACAGCGCCCGGGGCCTGCTGACTGCGGCCTGTGGCAACACGCCCGAAGAGGCAGGCAGCTTCACAGCCCGGATGCCCTTCTTCCCTCTCCCCCTCACAGCCGTGACCGGGACCTTCGCCTATTCCGACATTCCCCTTCCGAAGGCGGCTCCGCTATGACCCCAGCCCTGCAAAGCAGAGCGGATGTTTTTGACACAGTCATCGTGGGTGCCGGCGTCATGGGCGCCACGACCGCGCTTTTCCTCGCGCGCGGCGGCCAGAAGGTGGCGCTGATCGACAGACAGGACATGTTCCGAGCCGCATCCGGCGTCAATGCAGGCACCCTGACCCTGCACATGACCCGCGCCCAGCTCATCCCTCATGCCATCCGCGGCCGTGAAATGTGGCTCAACAGCACCGCATGGCTTGGCGAAGATGTGGGGGCCCTGGCGACACCAGGGCTTTCGATGGCCTTCACCGAAGCCGAAGAAGAGCTTCTGCGCCAGCGTGCACGGGTCAGACAGGATATGGGGGCCCCCATCGAGGTAGTCTCTCCCCAAGAGGCAGTCCGGATCGAACCGGGCGTAAACCCGACCCTCCGCGCCGCTGCCTATTGTGCGCTGGACGGCCATATCCCAGCCTACCGCGTCGGGGGAGCCTATGCCCGTGCACTCCGGCAGGCCGGCGTCACGATCATCGAAAACAGTCCGGTCGAGACCATTACCCACGCCACTGGCGGCGGCTATGACGTCCGGGTTTCCAATCGTGCCCAGCCCGTGCATGGCCACAGGATCGTGCTCAGTGCCGGAGCATGGCTCGAGAAAATGCTGGGGTGGCTTGGATACAACATTCCGATCCGCTGCCTCATCAACCAGCTCGTCGTAACGGAGACGCTTCCTCCAGTCATGGGGAGTGTCCTGAGCATTGCCAATGGCCTGTTATCCCTCAAGCAGTTCGCCAATGGCAGCGTGCTGATCGGCGGCGGCTGGCAGGGCGAAGGCAACATTCATCAGGGCGGCACCCGCGTCATTCCCGAAAACCTGCGCGGGAATGTCCGTCTGGCCCAGTACGTTGTTCCGCGCCTCGACGAAGCGCAGGTCTTGCGTGTCTGGCTCGGCCTCGAATCCGAAACGCCGGACGCCATGCCCCTGATCGGCGCGCTAACGCCGGATGACGATGCCTTTGTCGTCGGCTGCGTCCATTCCGGCTTTACGAGCGGCCCGTATATGGGCCGGCTGCTCGCCGAGCGGATCCTGGGTGGTAACCCAGACCTGAGCGCCTTCGACCCCACCCGCTTCTCCACCCCCACAGCTACTGGACCAAAGTCATGATCCCAGCATCTCCCACGCCATTCCGGGGTGTCTATGCCGCAACGCTGGTACCCTTTTTGGAAAACGGGACGCTGGATGAGCCCCTGTTCAAACAGCACCTGTTCGACTGCACGCGCGCCCAGGGCATTGTGGGCATCCTGTGCAACGGCCATGCGGGCGAGAACCATCTGCTGACACGTGCGGAAAAAAAACGCGTCGTGGAACTGGCCGCCGAAACCATTGGCAAAGAGCGCATCATCGTCTCGGGAATCCTATCCGAAAACATGGACGAAGCCTGTCTTCATGCCCAGGACGCGGTCAAAGCCGGAGCTGATGCCCTGCTCGTGTTTCCACCTTTTTCATGGGCCGTCTCACAGGACCACGACGCCATCATCGCTCATCATGCTGCCATCTGTGAGGCCGTAGACGCCCCGATCATGCTGTATCAGTCGTCAGTCGGCAGCGGCGGCATGGCCTATTCCCTTCCAATCCTGGAAAGCCTGCTCAGGCTCCCCGGCATCGTTGCCATCAAGGAAGGCAGCTGGGAAACCAACGCCTATGACAAACACCGCAGGCTCGCCGCCCGCGTCGCACCCCATGTGGATGTCATGGCTTCGGGGGATGAACATCTCCTGCCCTGCTTCGCCATCGGAACGACGGGCAGCCTCGTCAGTCTCGCAGCCATCCTGCCCGTCTCGCTCGCAAAGCTGTGGCGCGCGATGGAGAACAATGACCTCCCGGCCGCCCGCAAGGTCCATGATGTCATCCAACCATTGGCCAATCTGATCTACGGCTGTGCGCCGTCGGGACGCGCCACCCTGCGACTGAAAGCGTGCCTGGTCATGCAGGGCAAATGGCCCTCCTGCCGTACCCGCAAGGCTTCTGATATCATCGCTCAGGAAGAATGGCAGGAACTGTCAGCCGCATTGCAGGACGCAATGACTCTGGAAGGACCATAATGGGCGATTACATGGTGGCCGAACGCGAATTAAACCTTGCGGAGCTGGCCTACACGCAGATCCGGCGCATGATTCTCGAGAAAGAGCTTCCAAGCGGCATGTCCGTTGTGGAAGGCCGTCTGGCCGATCATCTGGACATCTCACGAACCCCCGTTCGAGAAGCCCTGATGCGACTCGCCGCCGAAGACCTTCTGGTCAAGCAGGGCTCGCGCTCGTTTGCGGTCCGGAACGTCTCGGCCACCGAGTTCTTTCAGGGCATTCACATCCGCGAAATTCTCGAACGCGAAGCCATCAACCTGTCTTTCGACAGACTTGATCGCAGCATGCTGGAAAACCTTCGTCAGGAGGTCATCGAACTCGGCGAAACACCGGAGCAGACTGCTGCCCAATGGCAGCTCGATGACAGGCTACATCTGATGTTCCCCAGAGTTTCGGGAAACACCGTCCTGCTGCGTTCGATCAGCGAACTGCGGACACTGACGCGCCTGTGCGAGGTCACCTACCCTCTCGGCCGTGTTCCCGCATCCACACGGGAACATCTGGCCATTCTGGACGC
>Ga0157363_1007501_pt1 | contig 10326 bp, 7 predicted proteins | sample AttsexASBM1_FD_111477 | JGI IMG/M metagenome (GOLD analysis project Ga0157363, IMG submission 111477) | Fungus gardens microbial communities from leaf cutter ant in Ribeirão Preto, State of São Paulo, Brazil - Atta sexdens ASBM1 | ecosystem: Host-associated > Fungi > Mycelium > Unclassified ...
GCGGACTGTCGTCATGGGCGCGCTCCTGCTGACAGGCGGCTATGCTGTTCTGGCCGCAGCATTGCAGTCCCATATTTTGCTTCTGGTGGCGATGGCTCTCATTTCCACGGGAAACGGGCTGTTTAAACCCAATGCCGGAAATCTGGTGCGCCGGATCTATAAGAACGATGACGCGGCGCTCGATGCCGCTTTCACGCTCTATTATATGTCCGTCAATGTCGGTTCGACGGTCTCCATGCTGCTGACGCCATGGTTGCAGATCCATTATGGCGCGCCTTCTGCGTTCGCCGCATGCGCGGTTGGGCTCGGGGTTGGACTGCTGTATTATGTGCTGCGGTCCAACTGGCTTGATGCCACCACGCCTGCTTCCGAAAAACAGCCTGTGCCGCTGCGCAGGTTTGGACTGGTCGGGGCTGGTCTCGTCCTTATGACCGTTTTCAACGCATGGATTCTGGGGAGCGATACTCTGGCCCGGCTTTGCGTGACGGCAGCAGGGGCAATTCTCGCGGCGATCTGGGTGGCGCTGTATGTGCGAGCGCCGAAAGCCGAACGTCCGGGATTGCGGCTGACCTATATGCTGTGCCTGCAGGGGACGATCTATCTTGTTTTCTACCAACAGATGATGACGTCCCTGACGCTCTTTGCTCTTCGTGGCGTTTCGGGAGACTACCGTATTGGCGGCGTGACGCTGTTTCATATGTCGGCAGGGCAGTTTCAGGTTCTCAATTCTCTCTGGATCATGGCTCTCAGTCCGGCGCTGGCCTTTCTCTACAACCGGATGGGGCAACAGCAGAAACAGACTTCCCATGCCCGCAAAATGATCCTTGGCTTTGCCATGGTCGCCTTGGGATTTGGCGTGTGGTGGGCTGCTGCTGCCCATGCGGACGGGCTGGTGTCGCCCTGGGTAATGGTGGTGGGATATGGCTTTCTGTCTTTGGGTGAACTGCTGACAATTGGTCTGGGACTGGCAGTCGTTGCCTGTTATTCGCCCGCCCGGTTGAGTGGCTTTATGATGGGCGCGCTCTATCTGCTGTGGGGCATTGCCATGTATGTGGGCAGCCTCATCGCCAATCAGGCCGCACTGTCTCCGGAAGCCATCGCAGGGGGCGGAGGAGCGTCCCTTTATGCCGGGCTTTTCCGGACATTGTGTGAAATCGCTGCTGCTCTGGTCGTGTTACTGCTCTGCCTTGAGCCTCTGACGCGCCGTTGGGATCGGGAACACGCAACTGTGATCGGGGGATAAGGCGTCGAAACTGTAGCGTTAAACTTTTTGTAATTATGGAGAAATCTCCAGATTTAAAAATGACGGCAGGTATCGGGATCGTGTCCTGAAGGACATATTACGAAAACTGACGTCTTCTGTGCTCTATTATGGACCGTTTTCGGACTGTATGACATCTCCCGGCCGCGTGATCGGGTTCTGGCGGCTGTCATGGTGTCACAGGGAGACGGTTTGGAAGATGGGGAAGCTCGGACAGGATTGGACGAAAACGCTGTGGACGGCCTGCGCCATGACAGCGCTGCTTTCGGGTCTTACGGACGTCGCGCACGCACAGACAACCCCCGCTGGTGTTGTGGACGGTCATCAGAAAGCCGCTGCCAGAACCAGCACGGCGACCATGGGCACGCCGCAGATCCGCACGAAATCCATTTCTCCCGTGCCGCAACTCGTGAAGCCGACTCCCAAAGGCGTTGAGCCCGCAGCCACCACGTCCGACACGACCGAGAACCGTTTCTTCCCGGCGTCTTTCCACGACTGGCTGACCCAGAGCACCATGACGGGCGACTGGGGCGGCTGGCGGACATGGCTGACCGACAAGGGCATCAATATCGGGGGGCACTATCTTGAGGACAGTGCCGGCAATCCGATGGGCGGCAAGACCAAGGCCGTGCGCTACGCGGATGAGTTCGGAATCAATGTCGATTTCAACCTCAAGAAGCTGACGGGCCTGAATCTGGGTATGTTCCACACGCTGATCACGGCGCGTCAGGGACTGGGCATTGGCGCGACGCTTCCGGCGCTGGACAGCCCGCAGCAGATCTTCGGTTCGGGTGAAACGGTGCGTCTGACGCGCTTGTCTTGGGAAATGCCTTGGAACCGGTATGTGTCGACCGAAGTTGGTGAAATTAACACCGAGAACGATTTCGAGCAGTCGTCCATCTACTGGGGCATGAGCCAGTACTGCCAGTTCGAATCCAACGCGATCTGCGGTATGCCGCAGTCCATCGCGATGAACTCGGGCTATGGCTGGTATCCGACGGCCCATCCTGGGGCATGGGTGAAGTTCTACCCCGCCGGGAACGACCATTATCTCGTGCAGTTCGGCGCGTACTCGATCGACCCGACGATCTCGAACACGCATAACGGCTGGAAGCTGAACCTGCATGATGCGATCGGAACCTATATTCCGTTCCAGCTCGGCTGGCATCAGGGCGGCAAGGACGATTACAGCGGTCCGCTCCAGACCAACGTCAAGATTGGCGGATACTGGGATACATCGGAAGTCAGCGACGTTTATTCCAAGCTCAGCATGTTCTCCGTTCCGGCCGAGTATCTGCTGTCGGCTCCGACGCAGAAGGTGCGTGGCCGGTTCGGTGGCTGGTTCCAGTTTGACCGAATGCTGGAGCGTGATGCGGCCGATCCGAACCGTGGTACGACGCTGTTCACGTCTTTCACATGGGGCGATCCGCGCACAGCCGTTGCACCGTATTTCATCACTTGGGGCGTAACCCGCAAGGGTACGTTCCGCAACCGCCCGAACGATACGATCAGCCTTGGCATGAAGATGCTCTGGGTGAATCCGAAACTCACGATCTGGGCGCGCCAGATGCAGGCCTCGGGCGCACAGGGTATCAACAAGCCTTCCGGAGAGCATGCGATCGAACTGAACTACGGTTGGCGTCCAACACCGTGGCTCGTGATCCGACCGGGTGCGCAGTATATCTGGAGCACCGGTGGCACGAACCGCTACAAGAACCCGCTGCTTCTGGATTTCGAAACGGGCATCACATTCTGATCGTTCCCAACCGGAACGTCTGACATGAAAAACGCGCCGCTCCCGAACGGGAGGGCGCGTTTTTCATTTTCAGTAATTTGAGGCGGATTACAGATCTGTCGTGAAGGAGAACTTGAACGTGCGGGGCATGCCCTGCATCAGATAACCGTTGAAGGCCGAGGACCAGTACCGCGTGTTGGCCAGATTATCGACGCCGAACCGCAGTGTGACCGGCGTGTGATGCGTTACGAACGTGTAGCGCCCTGCCAGATCGAAGCGCGTCCAGACCGGAATATGCAAGGTGTTGGCGGTGTTGACCCACTGCTTGCCGGTATTGACTACGCGGCCCACGACTGTGGCGCCCTTGAGGAATGGCAGGTCGTATTCGAGATTGCCGTTAATGGTGTAGTTCGGTACGCCAATGGCGGTGTTGCCGTCCTGAAGGCCGTTTGCCGTATGCCGCAGATCGGCCTGAATGACGGTGCCGCCACCATTGAAACGCAGGCCGGGCAGGATCTCACCATTCAGCGTCAGCTCGATGCCGCGGTTCCGCTGTAACCCGTCTTCACGGAAGGCAAACTGGCCCGTATTACCGAGTGCGACGGAATAGGCGTTGGGCTGTGAAATCTCATAGACGGCGAGCGCGGCACTGAAGCGGCCCGTGTCGTATTTCGCGCCCACTTCATACTGCGTGGATTTGTAAGGCGGGAAAATCTCGCCCAGGTTCACGACATTTCCCGAAGCCGTCGGTCCCTGCGACAGGCCTTCGATCCGGTTGAAATACAGAGACGTCCGGCGTGTCGGATGAATGACAAGCCCTACGACCGGGGTAATGGCGTCCTGATCGTAATGGTTGTTCATCGCGCCCTGACCGGTCTTGCTGTAGGCGTAACCTTTGATGAGCATATTTTGGTAACGGAAGCCGCCTGTCAGGGCGACACGGTCGTGGAAGAAGGACATCGTGTCCGAGAAGAACAGGCTGTAAAGGCGCGTGCGGTTGGTGGACTGCGGGTCATCAAGCACACCGCCGACGGTGGTTTCAGCCGGGGCAGCGAACTGCGGCGTGTTATAGATGTTGGTCGCCCCCGGTGTCTTTGCCATGGCGTAGGCAGCGGCGCTGTCTTCCCAAAGACCCGAACCGCCGGCATTGATTTCATGGCGGATGAAGCCGGTGCGGAAATGGGCGCGAACGCCTGCGCGCGTGCTTTCGTTGGTCTGGTCGTAGGGCACATACATCGCGCCCGCCGTTCCGGCGCCGGTGACAGGATCTGTGACGGTCGGGTTGGAATAATTGCCCTTTTCGTTACTGGTGAGGGCGCCGAATGCGCCATACAGCGTGATGTTTTTCGTCAGGTCATGCTCGACGTTCAGCATGCCGAAAACATAGTTCAGGTCATTATACGCCCAGCGCTGCCCGAAATTATGCGAGGGCGCGGCGGGGCGGGGAACGGACGTGACGGCACTCCCAAGGAAGATCGCCGGTCGGCCGCCGTCTACGCCCTGGTTCTCATAGTCGATATCCATCGTAACGCGGGTGCGGTTGTCGCGGTCATGCCAGTCGAAATCCGCGCCCAACGTGGTGGAATGACGGTATTCGTCCGTCACGGCATCTTCGCCGCTCTTGCCCGCGACATTCAGCCGCACGCCGAAATCCTTGTCCTGTCCGAACCGACGGCCAACGTCGATGCTGCCGCCGCCCATGGCGCTGCTGGTGTAATCGCCGGTGATGCGGGTGAGGGGGGCATTCGTTGCGTGTTTGAACAGCAGATTGATGTTGCCGCCGATGGCCGACCCGCTGGGTGCGGCCCCGTTGAGGAACGCGCTGGCGCCGTTGAGAACCTGCACCTGATCGTAGAGTTCTGGCGAGACGAGCTGCCGGGGCGTGATGCCGTAAAGCCCGTTGATCGAAACGTCGTCACCATTTACGGCAAAGCCCCGGATGACGAACATTTCCGAGAAATTGCCGTAGCCATAGGTCGTGCGGACGGTCGGATCGTTTTCCAGAACCTCGCCCAGCGTCTGGGACTGCTGGTTGAGGATCAGGCTGGAATTGTAGCTGCGAATGTTGAACGGAACATCCAGCCCCTTTTTGTTGCCCAGAGCCCCGAGCTGTCCGCCGCTACTGACCTGCATCTGGTCCCGGCGTCTGGCGCGGACAACAATTTCCTCGTCCTGACTGATCTGCTGGGCCTCGGTTGGAGGCTTAGCGGAAGTGGTGGATGTCGTGTCAGTGACGGCGGAGACAGAGGCGGCGAAGGCTGGAAAAGCTGTTCCTGCCAGCAGCAGACAGGACAGGCGCGCGACCCGGAGCGGGTTTGAAAGCGGGATGGAAAGTGATGCGCGCACGGAAACCCCGAAGCAAGAAGCGGTTGCGCGCGTTATTGCGATAATGAGATTTATTCGCAACTAAAATATGACGTCCGGTTCGGAGCGGCGGCGATTTGCCAAAGCCGGGAACTCCTGTAGCGTAAAAGTCAGAGTTTTTTCATGACAGGAAATTGCCAGATGTCCCTTCGCCCCCTGCTCGCCCGGAGTGTTCTGAGCGTCTCGCTGGCTGTTGCGTCTTTCGCCGGAACGGCTGCTACGGAATACGCTTTTGCTGCGGCTCCCGCTCCAAATGTGCCGCTCAAGCTGATGAGCGTTGCCGTTCAGGGTAACAGCCGCGTTCCGACGGCGGATATCCTTCAGGCATTCGGCTATCACGCGGGCGACAAGGTGACTCGCAACGAGCTGGATGTCTCTCAGAAGCGCATCGGCGAACTCTATTCTTCGCGCAATGTCGGAACCAGCCTTGAGGAGCGGCTGCGGATTTCCGGCGATGGCGTGGCTGTGAAGATTATTCTTGAGGAACAGGCTGCAAGCGCGCCGGCCCAGCCTACTGCCCTTGTTCTGGACAAGGTCGCGTTTCAGGGAAACAAGAAAGTTTCGACCGCCGATCTGGAAGCTGCGACCAAGCTTCGCGCGGGCGGACCTGTCTCGAACGAACAGCTCTCCGCAGACCAGCAGGCTATTCAGGGTCTCTACAAGGCCAAGAATGTCGGCGTATCTTTTCAGCCGCAGGCGACCTATCCGAACCACGACCAGCATGTCGTTCTGGTTTGGGTCATCAAGGAACAGCACAAGGCTGCGAACTGACGCAGCCTGATCCGGAAAACGCCGCTCAGCCCAGTGTATCGGGGTCGAGCGGCTCTGGCGTGAGGATGGACGGCAGATAGAGCGGATGTTCAGGACGCCCGCTCTTGCTCAGGCGCAGGGCCGTGACCCGGATGCCGTTCTGCCCCATCAGTCGCGCAACTTCGGTTCCGCGCCCGCGCAGGCCCTTGGCCTGCGGCGACCCGTAAGCCAGCACGACCAGATCGGCCTGCCGGGCCATCTCCAGCAGGTGGGCATCGTTGTCCGGCCCGACCGGATCGTTCACTTCCAGCAGACGCTTCTGGTCCGTGCAGCGATAGGCGAAGCTGTTGCCAACGAACATACCGCCATAGCCCCATGCCCGTGCGTAACGCTGGCATTTGGCGACCGTACGGTCATCACCGAATTCAGTCGCCACGGACGGGTTCATCATCAGCCACATGACCATGGGGCGTGTGTCGTCCCAGACACGGCGCAATGTGTAGCGGTAGCAGTCTTTAGGGCCACCATAGATCGCGGTGCTGCTGACATCTGCGGACAGTTTCAGAGGACCTGAATCACCTACATGATGGTGGCCGAACAGATCGGAAGGTACTGAGGTGGAACGTGCGCTCACGGGGTCTGCTTCAGGGCCTTTACCGCGGCAAGCGCGCGCGAGACATGCTCGTCAGGAGACATCGAGGCATAGCTCATGACGATATGACCGTCCGGCGCAATGACATAGGACGTCCGGCTTGCCATGTGCAGCAGGGGCATTTTGGCGGCATAGCTGCGCGTGATCTTACCTGTCGGATCGGCGGCGACAGCAAAGGTGCTACGGCATTCACTGACCGAAAACCGGTCCAGCTTGTCGATCGGGTCCATTGAAATGCCGATCACGGTTGCGCCCTGTCCCTTGAAGTCGGGAATGGCGTCCGCGAATTCATGGGCTTCGATCGTGCAGCCCTTGGTGAAGGCTGCCGGATAGAAATACAGGACCACCGGACCGGTCTTGAGGGCGTCGGCCAGATGATAGGTGAACTCGTGCCCTCCGAGGCTCGCAGGGGCCGAGAAATCCGGAGCATGGCTGCCGGTTTCGAGGGCGGCATGCGCCGGAGTGATCGTCAGGGCGCCGGAGAGGGCGACAGCACAGAAAGCGGTCGTTGCAAGAAAGCGGCGCATCGGGGTTTTGTATTCCTGTCAGAAAAGCGGGCCGACATGCGACCCGGCAAACGGATCAATAGGCGCCGGGCGGAACCACAACGCAGGGAGAACCGTGCGACAGATGGCGGCAGGCTGCAACCGCATTTTCATGTGACAGCCCCGTCAAACGCGCGCGATAGAGATGGGACCGGCCATTTTTGACGCTTTCAACCTGCGATCGGGCTGAGGCCACGACAACACCACCTTTGCTGTGAGCCGTGGCGGTGGCAAGACTTGCCTGCTTAGCATTGGCGAAAGCGCCGACCTGAACCGCCCAGTTTCCAGCCGTATTTCCCGGTGTTGCCGAGCTTTTGGCCGGAGCGGACGCTGCAGGAAGCGCCATGCGGTACTGGGGCCGGGTGGCGGGCATGACGGCCATGATCGGCTGGGGCTGGAGGTGATGTCCGATCGGGATTTCTTGTGCCGTCACGCGGTTGTCAGCCACATCGTCTGCGGGCACAGAGGCCTGACGCACGAGAGGATAAGCGGGCGCTGGCGCATAACCACGGGCGGCCCAGGCGGCGCTGATACTCGTCGGCGCTTCAGACCCCGCGGTGGAGGCGACCTGAACAGGAGCTTCGGCAGGCGATGCCGCGCTCTGCGGCGTCGCATTCGGTGTGTCGGAATCTGTATCGTCAGAGGCCGTGTCGGCTGCCTCCCGATGGCTCCACGCCGCACTGACTGCCTGTCGCTCAGAGGACGAAGTCGTCGGCGCTATGTCGGCAGGCGGGGTGTTCTGGGCCAGCATGACCTGTGAATTGGGGTCGTGTTGTGCGACCAGAAGATCGGCGGCGGAGCGGTTACGGGGCGTGATTCCGGCGATATGCGGTCCGATCGCGGCAACATACCGGCGTGTCTCGCGCGGCAGTGCGCGGCCGCGACGCAGATAACGGTCAAGGCTGCCCGGACCGTCATTATAAGCAGCAAGGAAGCCGGGGGAGCCATAGATGTCATACATCTGGCGCAGATAGGCCGTGCCTGCGAGAATGTTGTCATGCGGATCGAAAGGATCTTCGCCAAGCCCGTATTGCTGGCGCATGTCGTCATAGGTCGGGGGCATGAGTTGCAGAAGGCCCATCGCGCCGGGAACCGATGTGATGAAATTGCCGTTATGGTCAAAAAGATGGCCGCCGGATTCCTGCTGCATCACGGCCCGGATCCAGGCATCGGGCACGTCAAAGCGCTCGGACGCCTCGCGGATATAAGGGCCCCACGGGTCTTCGGGGGGGCCGGGCGGGGCGTAATAGGATTTTGCATGGGCGCGGTAATTGGCCGCTTCCTGCGAGACCGGCATTTCCGAAGACGATCCCATATCGGCATTGTTGCCGGCACAGGCCGCCAGAAGCCCGACCAGACCGAACGCTGCGCCCGCACGGATGAAAGAAAGAGTGCGAACAGAAGTCCGGAAAGGAAAGACGGGTCTGGGCATCGGGTCTGGGCACCTGAGGAAAACTGGTCTCATTACGCCAAGCATACACGGGGATTGCGGCGAAACTAGGAAAAAGGGCTCTGGCGGGCAGATTTTCTGAGGCAGGACTGCGCGTCGGACGGAGTATAGCGGCAATTCATTTCCCGAATATGAACTTCCCGGAATACGATGATCACTGTAGCGTCTTCTTGCCGGGACATAGGGGATCGGGTAGGCGGACAGTATGAGTGTACCTTCTCCAGCTTCCGATGTTGCCCGGGACGAAGCGCCGCGCAGGCAGACCCGTCGTGACATGCCCCGTGGCAGCCCTGCTGCGCGGGCCTGGGCGGACTGGAAGGAAACCCGACGTCTCTGGAGACTGGGCGTCAGGCTGGGCTGGCTCGATATCCGGCTCCGCTACCGGGGGTCGGCGCTGGGACCGTTCTGGCTGACGATCACCTCCGCGTTGATGGTCGCCTCGATGGGTGTTCTGTACAGTCGGCTGTTTCATATGCAGCTTGCGACCTATCTGCCGTTCCTGTCGCTGTCGCTCACTTTGTGGGGCGTGGGGCTTTCAAGCCTGATCCAGGAATCCTGCACCTGCTTTCTGGAAGCGGAAGCCATGGTGCGCTCCGTCCAGTTGCCGCTTCTGCTCTATGCGCTGCGGGTGGTGGTCCGGAATGCGATTGTGTTTGCCCATAATATCGTGGTGCCACTCGCCGTATTCGCCATTTATCACGTCTGGCCGGGGGTGAATGCCGTTCTGGCGCTTCCGGCCCTTCTGCTCTGGGCTCTGGACGGGTTTGCTGCCTGTATGGTGTTCGGCTCGCTCTGCGCGCGGTTCAGGGATATCGCGCCCATCGTTGGAGCGCTGTTGCAGATTGTGTTTTATGTGACACCGGTCATCTGGATGCCGCAGCAGCTTGGGGCGAAAGTATCCTATCTGCTGTATAATCCGTTTTATCCATTGCTGGAAATCGTGCGCGAGCCTCTGCTGGGGCGTGTGCCGTCCCTGCAGATCTGGGGGATTGCACTGACTACCAGTGTGGTGTTCTGGCTGATTGCGGTACGCGCGTTTATCCGGGCGCGGGCGCGTCTGGTCTTCTGGATCTGACATCATGGCCCATATCCGTCTTGAAGATCTCTCCCTGTCGTTTCCCGTTCTGCATGGTGGCTCGCGTTCTCTGAAGAAGACGCTGCTGGCCCGTGCGAAAAGCACCGTAGCCGCCAAAACGGGCGCCGTGGGCGGCAGGATGCGCATCAGCGGTAATTCCGCCGAAGTCGTGGAAGTTCAGGCGCTTTTCAATATCAGCCTCACGATTTCCGAAGGGGAGAGGATCGGGCTCGTCGGGCATAACGGTGCGGGAAAATCGACGCTCCTGCGTGTCCTCGGCGGGATTTATGAAACGGGCGAGGGGACATTGGATATCGAAGGCGATACCCACGCCCTTATTGACCCCAATGCGGGGATGAATGGCGAGTTGACGGGGCGCGAAAATATCCAGCTCTTCGCCTGCCGTATGGGGATGGGACGGGTCGCGACACAGGAGCTGGAGAAGGATGTGGAGGCGTTTTCGGATCTGGGAGCGTTTTTCGATCTTCCGGTCC
>Ga0157363_1007502_pt1 | contig 10325 bp, 4 predicted proteins | sample AttsexASBM1_FD_111477 | JGI IMG/M metagenome (GOLD analysis project Ga0157363, IMG submission 111477) | Fungus gardens microbial communities from leaf cutter ant in Ribeirão Preto, State of São Paulo, Brazil - Atta sexdens ASBM1 | ecosystem: Host-associated > Fungi > Mycelium > Unclassified ...
CACTGCGCATTGAAAAAAATGTTTGAAAATGATTGAAAATGGTCAAACCAGAAAGTTCTTTGGTTAAATCTACTAAACAAATTTCTGATTAAATTTACTAATTTCAGTTGAGATAACCGGAATTCTGATTGATATAATCAGAATTTTTCTAGTTTGTTTATTTTCAACCAAATATTTTTTTCAGTCCGCCCATTGCACTCTCGAGATTTCGAGTGAAATTTTTTGAGATGATAGAATCCCATTTCATTTGGAATCATTCTACAGATCCAGTCAAAACACTCGAAAAAAACGCCAGATCTGTTATTAAAATAATCTGTTATTAAAATAATTCAGGAGACACCTCTGCTTTAAAAAAGCGTGAAGATTAATATCTTCGCGACAATAAAAAGTGACGTCTTTTTTTTCTTCGCGTCTATTACAAGATAAATAATACAACTGGAAGCGTATTGTAGCCATTACCCTGTATGGATCGTAAATTATTCGCGACAGTCGTTATCTTTACAGATGCTAGACGTTCGTTAACGCCTGTTACATTGAAGTGGCAGCGAGTCGTGTTTAAATAAAGAATTAATTCCTTGGCACCGTTTTTAATATAGTCACAATCGTTGTTTTTGTTCAATGCTGGATGCTTGATTATATTTCGATAATAAAAAAACGGATTACCATTTACTTAATTGCTGTCGCTCGCTGATTAGCCATTTGTTAAGTCGGGTTTTACATACATTGATACTGCGCTCGTTATCACCGTTGTGCTCGATATCCACTATTACGAAGATGAAACGAGTGGTTTTTGTAGCAATTAAATAAACATACGCAACGAGCATAATATTATTCAATACAGTGAAAGTGACTTCGATATCGTTGCAATGATAAGGAACACGCAGTATTTCTTCAATTTAGATTATACCGCCTTAACGCGTTGCCTTCTAGCAAGTTCAGTTTCTAACCAATTGAAAATTTACTGCGTGAAACACGCTCTACTATTTGCACTAGTATTTGCATCAGTTTTAGAACGCCGTATAGTTATTATTAAATATTTGCACCGCAGCTGTTTGCAAAACTGAATATTTGTTGTGTCGTCGTGGAACACGCGCTAAAATGACGGCGAGCAATCGGACCTGGCATCGACACTTCTATCCTTTCTTTTTCGCATGCGTTTCGCGAGGCGAGCCGAATTTTAATAGACCCTCGCTTACGTGCGTTTCACTCGTAACATCAGAGAAACAACCAGTTTCTCTGATTATGCGAGAGACACATCAGAGCTCGTACAAGTTCGTTACAATCAAAGAGAAACCAAACAATCAAATATGGTGACATTTTCGTATCACAGCGGCAAACGCAACCGCGAATACATTTTTATACGTTTCTATAATAAAAGTACCAAAAAAAATATCGGTCAAGGAGTAGTTTCGAAAGGTGATAGGATTTAAAACATAAAAAAAGATCTTCCTTCAAAATCGAAGAAAAGGATATCGTTTTGCTAGCAGAAATATTTTTTATAATCAAAATAATTCGAGAAATTTGTTCAAAATAATTTCTAAATATTAATTATTTTTAACGTATAATACTGAATATAATCTTGAAAACTTTCAAATCATTAGTAAAAATCTTTTCTATCAAAATAGAGTACAGAATATTATTCATTAATCACCAGCTGATTATATTGGTTCAGGATGAAGAATCAGATAATACAGCATATACTGAATATACATTAAAAATTTTTTTAATCAAATCATAAGCAATAATATTTTCTATCCAAATATTGCAGCATGGTTGAAATTTTTATTAATACTAGTTATTATTTATTAGTACTAGTTGGTTATATTATTTCAAAGTGAAAGATCCAAATTAGATAACAAGATATTGAATATATTTTGAAAATTTTTTAAATCAAATTACAAAATAGCAAAAATCGTTTCTGTCATAATATTGCAGCATTGTTGGAATATTATTTATCGATTACTAGCTATATCATTTTATTCTCTGGTTATTTCAAGGTGAAGGACTCGAATTAAATAATTTAAGATATATATATATATATATATATATATAGATGTATTGAATATATCTCTTAGATTGAACATATCTAAATTTTTTAAATAAATTAAGTAAATTACTATAATAAAAATCATTTCTAAAATATTGCAGCATTGAATATTATTTATTAATATCAATCATATTGTTTCAGGGTGAAGGGCTTGTATTAGATAATAAAGAACGGCAAGATTATCATGGCACTTGGAGAGCAGGTATTACGGTTCCGTGGTCAATCGAAAATCGAAATTGCATAGCGCACAGGTATTTTTCGTCATAATAAAGCGCGCGATTCGTCGAGCGTGAAATAACTTGGAGCCGCGGCGTTTCACAGTGGCTCGCGCGATTATTAGCCGCTATCGCGTACTTACGCAACCGTCCTGTATTCGGAACGATGATATTTGCATGTTTCCGGGTGTACCTGAGTTATTAGTCGCGCGAAGAGATAGCTCGATGTTGTATTCGAAGTGACGAATGACCCTATGTCTATCCGGGAAGTGAGATTGAGAGATATTTCGGTGTAAACAATCTTCACAGATTTAACGACGTATAAATCAAAGATAATTAGTAATGAAATCATATTAAAGAACCATCTATAAATCATGAAAGAAAAAGAATCATCCGCTTATATTCTCCTAATTTGTACGTTTTGTACGGAAATTTCTTAAAAATCTTCTTTGTTCTCTTAAATTTCCCTTAAAAAATATCTCACATTTCTGACGTCGATTACAATTCACTCACTTACCGGCTATATAAGTCACGGTGAAAAGAATGATCTTACTGGAATATCTATAAATTTAGATACAAATCTGAAAATAATTTCGTTGAATAAAAAAATTTTAATTTTATATATAGCAATCAGTTTTAATCTTCTATTAATTTAATAGAGTCCTGTTTATTTTAATAACAATCTACTAATTATTTTGATAGTTTAATAAAAAAATATTTTTAGATCTAATTCTGTGTGCTAAATTTTTAGACTTCAGCAAAACTTCGGTTTTTTTCCATGCAAGATATTAATCGCGTTTTTCACTAGCAGAACTGGTTCGCACTCAGTACACATTAAAGCTGTTGTGCACAAATTTAAAAGTGAGATATCTCAATTATATATAATCAAATATCTAATGTATATTTTATGAAATAGCACAACAAAATGTATTGAGGATTTCGCGGTTTAATTCTTTTTTATATTTTTATTAAACATACATCTTTACGTCTATTTGTATACAACGGCACGCAATGGGCATCAGTTTTGCCAGTGAAAAACGCTACAAAAAAATAGATGAGTATTTCAACATTTATACCCGTATTCATAGTCAGATCTTGTACTTAAGGTTTCCTTAAATTTATCTTTAGATGCTCAACAGTCAATGAAATAATTCATAGAGTATCTAAAGATAAATTTAAGGAAGCCTTAAATATAAGACCTGACTATGAATACGAGTATTAGCCTCCTCGACAAAGCTGAAATAATTTGCAGCAGAAAGTTGCATGTCTCTGTCGAGCTCTAGAGACTAGAATAAAGACTAGAGCACTCGACGGTCGATGCTCCGATCGATTGCTAGATATATCGTTGTGCGCACGCACTCACGCACGCACGGCCGTGCGTGCCCAGAATCCATATATACTATGTAAATGCGAATTATATACATATAATGAACTCGCATTATCCTCGCAGAATATCCTTCTTTTATTTTTTGTTCCGAAACAAGCGCGGCAACTGACATTTGTCTGGCATTCAAGCCGGGAATGCGTCATTGATGCCGATCGACAGTAAGTATATGCAGGGTAGCGCAGTTAATCGGATTAGCTTCGCGTCTTCTGCGGATACGCGACGAATCGAGATTTTACTCTCCTGCTCCTCGCGAGGAGCGATCCTGTGCGATGCAACATGCAAATCAACGAGACGCGGCGAGGACGTAAATTGGGCGAAGGAATGCATTGGTTTTACGATGCTTTGCTTTAATCGGCAACAGAAACCATTTATACTTTATACGTGATTCTCTGATAGCTATTTCTTTTTCTTCTTACGAAGTATCGCAATTTATTTATGTATTTAGAGTTTGGAATATTTGCGAATCATCGTTATAACATGCGACTGATAAGTTATACGATGCAATTCGTTCGGATAAATCATCGAAATTAGTCGGTTACGAAACGGATCGTATCGGTAGCGTTCGATGACACTCGCGACTCCGGATTTTAATTTTGCAATCTGAAATCGACTTATGTATAAATAAGCGATACAAGTATCTGCATGATATGCTGGCAAAGTGCAATGTTTAACGGCGTAAACAGCATTCATAATGGTACAACGATTCTGTACCTGAGAAGTAAAAGGATGTAAATCCAAAAGATACTTTTTTTTCCTCAAATGCGAAGTCTGTTAAGTATGAATATAACTTACATATGAGATAAAACTTGTTTTTAAAACATAAATAATATCATCATATTTAATTTCTACATATTTTTTTATGATTTACTGGAACATTCAATTTGCACAGATAAAGCGTTTGCTCCATCAAATTATTTTTATTAACAACACGATTCACTTAAAATTAAAATGATACAAAAAGATGTATGTAGGCAATTTGACAAGTCAGTGACTTTTTAAAAGGAGGTTATTAATAGGAGACTATATGGAAAAATAAATAATCAAACTTTGATTTAAAAAAAGTTTAAAAAAAATTGACTATCTTGTAAAACTGCTTTCGTAAAAAAAAAAAAAACGATAAGAATAATAATCTCCTTCTGTTCAAAATTGACGTAAAAATGACCCATCGTCCTTGCAGTTTTTTTCCAAATTTCTCAAAGAAAGAGAGATAAAAGATGTTATTCAGGTGCGGCTTTTCAGGTGGAAGGCCAGAGGGAGAGGGGGTGGGGAACATTTACGGGGCGAGTTGCACAAAGTCAGAAAATTACGAGAACGAGGTTGGCGGATATCGAATAATCGCCAGTGGTCGAACCAGTCAGCAGGCGTTGTCGATACGACGATGTCGCAATCGCTCAACCGTAAACTGGACCCACTGGGCCAGTGGTCAACCGTGAATGGCCGACCACGCCCTCGTGCACCTTTCACAAGTTTCCTTTATAAAATGCTTCTTTATAAATTATATCTGTAAAATCGACAGGCCGACTACGCGGCTCGTTTTATCAGACTATTAACGCCGATCTTTCGAATTTGATATGGTCAACTCGTGGGCGAGTTGACCATATTTAAAAATTAAAAGAAAAAAAAGAAATGACGCACTTGTCATAACAGAATTATTTGGACAACTTTGACGAAATTTTTTTTTTTGGTAGCTACTTCATTTTATTCAACAGAGATTGGAAATTTCTTGCCTTTCAACGTTCTCTTTCGAGTAGAACGTCAACCGGGCGACATTGCTGTAATGTCGTGGCAATACAGACTCGATCGATATTACAGAATGCAAAGGCAGCGATCGCTCGCGCTCGACATCCAGGATGACGAATTACTTGATTCTGAGGTGGTCGGTAAAGACGAGGTTCTATAATCGATACTTAAAAGTCTTTGCATATAGGATACTCAGTTATTACTAATATTTTATAGTGTATAATTGTCCAAACAAAATATAGCAGCTTTGTTACGTTAACAACTCTGTAGCCAGGTATTTCTTATGTTGACAATAATTAAAAATTATTAACAATTAAACAAAAACATTTATTTATATAAATTCTTTTAAACATAATAAATTAATCTAAATAGATTTTAAAATATAAAATTCTAATTATAATTTTACGTGTCGAGTATTTTGATTATTCGTATATTTTATTTATGTCTATATTTTGATTCTTAAAAGGTTCTTTTTATACGTAAAATTATAAATAAAATTTATTATTTATTTATTAATTATAAATAAAATTTTATCTCAAACTGTAATTATAATTTTTAATTATTAATTGGTTTAAAAAATATACATATTTGGTAAAAATTAAAAATAAAAAATACCTTGATCTAATTTAATTCATCTATTTATACATTTGAAACTTTTTTCGAAATCTGTGCTATAAAAAGAAAACTGGGATGACGTCGTTAAATTTATATTATAATTGACAACAAACTTAACAATATTCGTATTATTTCATTAAAATATTTAAAAATTTAACTAAATGCAGATCTGAAAATAATTTTATTTGAATCATCAGAATAATTATGTAAAATCAGTTTAAGCGTCCTACATAATTATTTTAATGATTCCAACAAAATTATTCTTAGATCTGTGTCTAATTAAATTTTTAGAGACGCTTCAGCGTTCTTTTCATGCGAAATTTTTGCTTGATACAATAATAGACGTTAGAAAGATACTATATACTAACGAAACTAACTCAATATATAGAAATGCAAAACGGTGCAAAAGTATTTCTTTATGAATAATCGTTACCGGGGAGTAGATGGACATTCCTTTAATTACAGACAGCTATACGAAAGTCCACCGAGAAACGCAGCTATGTTTCGTGCTAACGAACATCGATAGGCGAGTGCACGGTTGGAATGTTTCCTACCGTATCTGCCGTTAGCGTCCGATTTCGCTACGTTAGATTTCATTCTGATTGCCGGACCCCTTTCTCCAAAAAGTTCCGCAAAGGTTGAACGAAAGTCGCTTTCGCATGAAATCAAGGCGATACTTTCTACGTTTCCTACTCTTTCCCATGTAAGGAGATATTTTTGTATTTCAATAAAAAATCGACACTCTCGACAGCGAGGGCAATAACTTTTATTTATATTCGCGATTATAAAATCCTCTTCATACGTATCTTTCTCTCATATCCTATCCCGATATAATATCGCAGCTTCCGCTTATCGTAGACAGGTTCGTTTCCAGCAAACGTAACGTCGAAGTAGCCAGCCCGTAGTTCCCTGTTCGGAATAGAAAAAGAAAAGGATTCAGCAACGCGAGGCGAGGAATACGAGGAAAGGGGCATTAGCGTGCTAAGCAGATGCAGATGAAACAAATGGATTCGCTCAGTGACCGTCGTAAATTCACGGTATCGCGACACGATCCGTACACTCTCGCACGAACGAGGGTACGAGGGCCGCTGGCATCCTTCGGGTGTGAAATTTGCCCGGTATCTAGGAGGACGAGGTATCCGCATATAATTATAGACGTAACACTCGATTCCGCGTATTAATTTTACGATTTCATTACGTGGCTATTGCATATCTCGCAGTTCTTTCGTTTAAAAGTACATCGTAATCTGTTATTGCAGATCTGTACGTGAAATATACAACCTTGGCCGAAAATATAAAGTAAAGCACCTCCATTTGATGTAAACGTACTAACAATAAATAAATTATAAGACAGCTTTACTGAAAAATAATATTTAATACAGCTTTTAATATTTTATGTATTTTAATATTTTAATATTTTGTTCCTTTTCTCATTTGAATTTTATTATCGCCTTCTCTAAGAAAATGTAATAAACTGAAGATGCCTTTTAGCCAAGATTGTACAGTCTAGCAGCTCTAAATTGGCAATTTATCTACCGGAAGTTTGAAAAAGATTGCTGCAAAAAACATTTTTGCGTGCGCCACATATATAAACGCGAGGTTTATTTCTATTGAACGATTTAATCGAAAACCACGGCGATTCGCTCTGACACGAACGATACGTTATAATAAGCGATAGATGTAAAAGCGATGCATTACGCTGGACAATAATTTGTCAGTCTTTCACGATGCGCAGTTGATCGATGTTGCATCCGCCCGGGATCGTTTAAATGGTAGCGCCAGTTTGTCGATAAGATTATTAATGGCATGAATTATTCGTGGCTTTTATCGCGATATACACGGCGGCAATCTCTCTTTTTCCGGTTGCCATCGCTATTTCGGATTTCCTTTCTTTTCCGACAATTAATGGCAGAAATTGGAATAGAAATTCACGTATGATTTTATGCGTCATTTATTCACTGCAAATTCAGTGTGTGATAAGTGCTTTATATATATGTAATTTAGTTCTATATAAAAATAAAACATCATACTACATGCACGTTTAAATATATAAATTTAGGTAGAACTAAATTTATAAATCTAAAAATAATTTTGTTGATCGATCAAAATAATTATGTACAACGTAAGCTGATTGTTAAAATATCAAAATTTTTCGCAGCATTGTTCATTTTTAATTCCCTACATAATTGTTTTATAAATCCATTTTTTATGCAAAACAAATTAAATCAAAACACACAATATGAAGGTATACTTATTACATTTAAATTTGCAGAGATGAAGAATGTAATATATACATTGAAAGATATCTATATAGAACTAAAAATATAAATATATATATATATATATATATATATATATATTTATATATTTATATATATTATATATACAGAAAAAAATATATACTTATAAATTATTTATAAAATATATATATTTATAAAACACGACGCGCGAGATTTCAAGATTTTTTTCTTCCGGCCCAATCACGAGAAGGATACTTCCCCCCCAGGTCATCGATTCCTGCTAAAGTCATCGACACGTGACTGCGCGACCGGTCCTGCAATCCAGTTCCGTCGCAGCCCAATCAGGCGAGGAGTTATTCTGGAAGGGACAGGGCTGAGGCGAGGAGTCTTGATCACTATCATCGGAATCAAGGACGTCCGCCTACACTGAGCTTCCCGTATACCGTTACTACCGAATTCCGGCTTCTCCTCGGGTCCTCTTGTTTTCTCCCTCTCCCTCTCTCTCTATCTTTCTCTCCCCGAGCAAACGCAGATGGTCGAATTCGGAAGATTACGCGATTGTCCCTCGCGAGCTGCGATCTGATCTTCTTCGGCTCGGCGCGGCGGCTTCTATCCGATTCGCTCGGGGTTTCCTCACGTTGGAATCCGGATGCCAAGGAGCGAACGGTCAGGCGAGCGAGCAGCGAGCGAACGACCCACAGCTGCACTCGCGGCATTCTTCGCGCGTTGCGAAATTGCGCGTGTTCTCCGTGGCGTGTCGCGTGTTCCTTCGCGTGTATATTCCTTCTTCCTCTTTCTCTTCTTCTCTCTCTCTCTCTCTCTCTCTCTCTCTCTCTCTCTCTCTCCTGTTCACGTGTATCAGCGGGTGTTCGCGTGTGGGTGGCTGGACGAGCCAGAACGTGCAACATCACCGATAGCCAGCGCACGATCATTGATGCGTCCACGCGTCCACGTGTACGTGCCCTACGAAACGCGGGGGATGTCGATGAAAAATGTTAAAAAAATTCACGAGAGATTTGAATATTCGTCAAACTGGAGAACAAATTTTTAATCGACGTACACAGAGAGAAGTTTTACTATAAAATATCTAAACATTTAATTTTAAATACAGATTTGAACATAATTTTGGTAAACTATCAAAATAATTATGTAGAACGCACAAGTTGATTGTTAAAATTTTTTATAGCATTACTATGTTTGATGCCTATATAATTATTTTGATGATCCAATAAAGCTTTTCAGATCTGTGACTAACTGATATTTAGATACTAATTTTTAAATATTTCCATAAAATTGTTCTTTCTATTTAGAATCTCAGAAGAAAAACAATGATTTTTTGTTGTTTTCCAATTTTTCCGGATTATCCTTTTTTGCATGTGCTGCTACAGAGGAGAATATCTTTTTAGAACGGATCTCTTTGCAAAGCTTTATATAAACATAGTAAAAGAATTAAATACTAAAAAGTAAATTTCTGATTAATTTGAACTACATAAGAAAATTAAAATTATCTTTTTAATATCACAATCATCTTTAATTATATTATTATTATATTATATTATTATTATATTATAATATATTATAATAATACAATTATTAAAATATACAATTTTGCAACAATAATACAAATATTAAACTTATTATAACAATAATACTATTAACATTTCTACGGATATTTTTTCAAATAACTTTTAATAATGCATCAAAATATGAAGACAACTCGCAATCTTAATGTATAATATAAATAGAATATGTTTTACTTTAATTATATGAAAATAATAAAGTAAAAATATAAAACTCTTATATATTAATTATAATATTATAGACAGAGTAATAAAGTGATAATATTATAAGAATCAGAATATTTTTTTAATGTTTTTGTCCAACTTGCATTAGTAGATAATTCCCTCTCTTATAACAATTTAGTAATAATTTATATTTTTATATTTTATTCTATTAATTTAATTTAATTTTTCTTTGGAGAAAGTGCGATAAAATACAAAATTTTTCCATGTTTAACATTATTACATTATATATTAATTAAACTTCAATCTAGAAGTTCGTTAAAATGAATTTTTTCCAAA
>Ga0157363_1007503_pt1 | contig 10325 bp, 6 predicted proteins | sample AttsexASBM1_FD_111477 | JGI IMG/M metagenome (GOLD analysis project Ga0157363, IMG submission 111477) | Fungus gardens microbial communities from leaf cutter ant in Ribeirão Preto, State of São Paulo, Brazil - Atta sexdens ASBM1 | ecosystem: Host-associated > Fungi > Mycelium > Unclassified ...
TAAATTTGCCTATTCTATTTCGAATTTGCTTAAAAATTTTATTTAAAAAGGAAAGAATGAGTTGGATCCATTATGCATCAAAACGTAATCTATAAGATCTCTTGTGATAATTACAATGATGGTTTGTTACATGAGTCAAATAAAAAGACAATTAAAGAAAAGATTACAGGAATGCTTCCGATATTAATAGAAAGTTTAAATCGCCATCGGTGATTTCCAACCACTGCATTGATCATAATCACAATTTTAAGTGGAATAACATTGAAATTTTGGACATTGAATCTTTTTAAGAGATTAATATTGGAAATGGTCCATATTAAAAGATAGAAACATGGAATTAACAAGCAAAATGAAAATTTCTGCCAGAAACATTCTAACATCTCATACATTCCCTTTCCCTTTCCTAATACTTCTCTCTTTCTCCCTTTCTACATATTACTGTCTTCGTGTCTATTTGTTTTCCTTTTTAATTCGTAACGTTATCTAATACTGTCGATACTATGCGTTTCTGTGCTCTAATATAGCATACTGGCTTATAAAATTTTTATATCCATTGCATTACTCTTTTATTTTTGAGTCACAAAGAAGGAAGCATTTGATACGTATCTACTTTTTAAATCTTTATAACGTATAGAACACTGTTTTTATAATGTAAGAATCCGATATTATTGTAACATTATTTTACATTGAGAATGACTCGATAGGCATGGTTTGTATTTTTAATCTAATTTTAAATATTAAACTTTTAATTTTAATTAGCTCATAGCCCTTGTTATTATCTATATTTATTATATTTATTTATATTTAAATAGTAAATATGTTATTAAATAAAAATAATAGTTATTAATCATATAGTGTAATATTGTAGTACGGTTATAATTGTATAATTTCTGTCTGATCAATTAAGTAACGAATAACTAAATCTATAGCACACAATGTAAATAGGAAATATAAGACTTAAGAATAATAAAACGCGGGAATCGAATGGAGGTGCACACAGGTAGAAGGCGTATAAATGTATCGGTGTTCGTGAGCCGCGTTGTCTGTAATAATTCTTAATGACAATCAATATTTATATTTGTTGATATTTGATGATTTAATATGTATATTTCAGAAATGTTATAAAGTGATGAAGTATGATCACAAGTGGATACTCGTGTAGGCAAACGTACAAACAGATTTCAAAAAAGAAACTTTCAAATATTTTTAATTCAGAAACTAGAAATGTCCTTGAGATTTTTGAGATTTTTAATTAGAGATGCAAAAACTATAATATATAAAAAATTCAAGCAAATTGACTGAAAAAGTTTTTTTTTATATAAATTGAGTGTGGTCCTTTTATACTATAAATATCTATACAATTAATAATTTATAGATAAAGATATTTACATGAATGTATAAAATTTCTGCAATTTGTATAAAAATAATTGAAAATATTGCAATTTTTTTCTAATAGTGTATGGATGAACTAAATTCGATGAACCTATGATGAACCTAATTCGGACAGTATGAGCCAGAAAAACTGCAATCGTCTCATGAATATGTTCCATTAGTCTATAAAGAAAAGACGGTTGCTTTAGCAATGATGAATTTAAAATGGTCTATAGATCTTTACAAAAAAAAGACTTCAGTTATTTGAAAAGTGCTTCATATGTGGAAAGAAGATATAAAGCAGGATGGAACAGATTATTGATAAATGGAAGACAGAAACAGAAACTTTTCAACAATTTCAAGAAGCTAGAAATTGCCTTGAGCAGATACATAAAATTGTAAAAAATATTTATTATAATATTTATATATTACTGAATTAAATTTCAAAAATGCCGATAAATAACATTTTTCAATTTCAGATAATTTTGCAGTAGTAGATAGTGGTCAATGCATTTCAATTTCCAAAGATTTCATCTTCTTTAGCAGCAATACCTCGGCCACCAGGCTTTAATAGAAATATAACATTAAGCAAAGAAAAAGAATTGCGAGCACTCGTGAATATGCATCATTAGAAAAATCCAAGAAACAGCTGAAAAATTTCAAATTCAAACCATAGCCATATTGGATTTTAATTTGTAATAAATACTGATCAAATCGATTGCAATTATCAAATTCCATATAATAGATCGCTTGCAGTTCAAGATACAAAGATCGTTCTAGTACAAAAGAAAAATTTACATAACATAACACATTCATATGCAGCACAATATTCTTTAATTGCCTCGGGTTGAAACAATCTGATTTTTGCGCGGATTAGCTCGTTGAATTCGGTGTTATCGGTTCGGAATGTAAAAGAGGCTCGAACGAAAAGGAGAGGGCAAGCGGAAAGAAAAAGATATGGTGTTAATATGAATAATGTATTTAATAGTAACTCGATATAGATATATACAAAGTGAAGAGTATAAGTATGCTATGTCAGATTTATACAATATATGTTCATGCGCATGATGTGTATGTTTGATTTTTCGCAGAACGCAGTCTCGCACGTTGAATACCGTAAACGGCTTTTTATGACGCAGCGCGATACTGATATATGGCTTACGTGATTGGCTGTGCTAGGAATCAGCTGTGCAACGGAAATCGGTTAGTCGTTATCGAGAATTTTTGATGGTGACGGAGCACTTTCCATCATCTTGTTTCGCGACAAATACGGCCAGGAGTCGGAACGGATTGGAACAGAATTGCAATAGGAGTGGAGAATAATTGCAAAGCGAGCAACAATTTATATATGAATTGCTACTCCCGCTCGTATTGTTCCGGTTTTACTCAGCAATCTTCGCCGACCAACAATACGAGTAGGAAGAATACAGATCGGCAGAGTTCGGGTAACTCCGGCGGAACAGCTATCACTCGTGAATAATTATGTGCGGTGCTCTGGCTGACATTGCAGCCTAATAACGACACACGTATCGTTACAGGGAAAATTACTACTTGTCTTTTTATGTATGCAAGAATCATCAGAAAAATTTGGTCCTATTAAAAAAAAAAAGATAAATTAACGAACGAATTAAAAAATGTTTATATACATGCTTAAAATTAGACAAATTGTCGAAAATAATGTATAAGGAATATTATTAAGATATTAAGCTTAATAATTGTTTTTCTTTATATATGGAACAAAATAAATTTTTATTACTTATTGATTTGTGAAGACAAACTAATACAACAATTTATAACGAAATTTTTCAAGATGAGAAAAGACGAGCATCTTGCAATATTAAAGTAATTCCATTAAAATATTCCCTTTGTCAACCTTGCGATGTTTATTTTTATCGTCAAGTAAAAGATTTCATTAAAAGATTGCAAAATGCATCTATTGTTAAAAGAACAGAGAGAAATAGATACGCAAAAAGATGCCATAAAAATAATACACTTGCTAATATTATACCAATTAAGTGCTGATATATTTAAACCCATGATCTTACAGGTACGCAACAAAATTACTTAATAATAAACCGGAATTTTTAAAAATCAATGAAGTATGTTTTCCAATATTAAAAAAATTTTGCGTATGCAAGAATGTTTGCTTTATACAATACTCATTGTAAATTGATGTTTTTAATCTATGATAATCTATGATAATTATCTTAAATTGTATACCTTTCGAAGATTGCGAGAATTCCAAAAATTTCGAATAAACGTTTTACTTGCTGATTGACTACACTATTGAATTTTTAATAAATATTCAATATTTTATTTTTTACACGTCACACTCATTTTTCTCGCGAATGCTTGAATCCCATTAAATGATTTTACGTTTTATTAATGAAAGAACAGTTCCTCAATACGCACATATATTTAATTCATTTGTAAATACCTAACTTCTGTTGCACGGATTAACTCGCCAGGATGCGAGACGGGAATGAAAGAGGTTCTAATTGAAAGAGAACACGTATGTTTCTAGTTTTAAGTAGAAACAATAATACAATTTTTTATTACGAAATTAAACACCACAATTATATCAAACGAATATATTGCAATATTACAATGATGACGCACATTGCATCAGTACGTGCACGTTTGAGAATACAGAGTCTTCGATACATATAACAAGTGTGAACGCGAAATCGTCGCCAAGTCTTGCGCGGACCAATAGTAGTGAAGCGCGATCGGAAACACCCGTGTGCAGTTGTGATGGATGCGGATGCTCAGAGCCAGTATATGTCGGTATGTTACGCGGCGCAGGAGCGTGAATCGCGGGCCTAATTAAAAGCACATCAAAGACGCTTGATAAACAGCGCAAGTGCGGCTGAGAAAACTCAGCGGAGATCAAGAATTCTTGATCTCCTTGCTATTGTCAGTCGCGAGTAAATTAAAGTGAAGAAACAATCTAACTTTGGCGCGAATTAGCTCGTCGGATTCGATAGTAACGAGTTGGAACGCCAAAGAAGTTCTCATGTAATGCGACATTAAAAAAAAATCGATTATCATAATTATTTAAATTTTGTAAAAAAGAATTTATAACTTGATTAATCGAGTTGAAATTAATCGATTCTCAAGAATCGATTAAAAATTCTAAAATATATAAGTAGATAGGATTGATAAAAAACATATTTTATCATTGTTTTAAACATTGAAATATGCTCAATTGAGATTTTCAATATACATGTGTCTTTTTTTTAATAGTACTATGTAAAACATTTTGAAGAAACGCATTTTGTTCATTAATACTTACTACACTTTGAAGTTTTTTATTATATTATCAATACATAGAAATATATTTATAGCGTATATTTACTGCAGTTCTTTGATAATGAAGGCTAGGAACTTGGTAATAAATAACTAGGAACTATTATAAAGTAAATTATAACACGATTTAAACTTGAATGATTTTTTTTTTAATTTTTATGTTTGGTTTATGTATTCAATATCTGATATCTACTTCTTGTCAAGAGACACGGTAATGACTCGCCAAGTGGGCGCGCAGCGCGAGATCCTTTACGCGAATAAGCGAATAGCGAGCATTCGAAATCAGTTTTTAATAAAGGTTAGATCGATCGAATTCTGAATATGGCTTAATCGACAAGATCTAGGATCCAAATTATACAATAAGCGATTATTTTATCTCTACGTGTACTACGAATGGAGATATTGTAATACGAATTCCGAAATATCAAAATTTTTACGTAATATATGTCATCGCCTCAAAAAGTCATATTTTTTTCACATTTCGACGATAGATGACACTCGTTTATTCCTCTTGGCTGATTGTGGCTGCTGTGCTCGATGTGACGCCGAGCGTATCTGGGCGCTGATGATGACTAACTAATGGCGAAGGAAGATTGGCGGGAAATCGTTAAGTTCGCAAAGAAATGTTACTCAATGATTCTAATGACTCACAAGCCATAAGGCGATTTAATATAAATGAATATTTGGAACGTAAGAGACCGAAAGAGTAGAAACGTAATTACGTGCGTTATGAAAGCTTGGATAACGGTATCGCATTATTAAGTTAGAATACGAGAAACTAAAAAATTTACAACATAAGCGTTTATCTGACGGTGTGAGTAATTACCTAACAACATGAGCAGTAATCGATGTTGATCTCGCAGTGAACAAAATGATTATTAATCTTATCGTGCTAACTAAAATCTAGCTGAGCTCTCGCTGAGGCTTACAAAAGATCCGCACGTAGAACGTCATGAGACCAGAGATAGAGGGGGGGAAAAGAAGGGCGATGAAGGGGAGAGACGGAAGGAGGGGGAAGAAGGGACGGAAGGGGGATAGATAGATATCGTCATTTATTGAATGTTGTAGAACTGAGTCCTCTCAAGCGCTAAGATCATACATTTATGAACAATAAAATAATAAATAGTATAAACAATAAAATAAAACTAAAAACAAATTAAAAATGGAATTAAAATTAACTCAAATATATATATATAACATATAAATATACTAAATCATGAATACAAAATTATACACTCACTCTAACAAATGTTTATACAATACACGATACAAATCATACATTAACTTTTAACAAATAATTATGCAACTTGCATTTAAAATCGCAAAGAAGTAGCATTACGAATATTCCAAAATTTTGGGATACTATTCCAAAACTCAGCAGCACAGCTGCTAAAAGACCGCTTGAAAAATTCCGTGCGGCATAGTAATAATAAATAATCATTATCAACATTAGGAGTCCTCATACGATACATTGATGTATTTTTCTTGAATTCAAAGTTTTGATATGTAGCCTTGAGAAAGTTTAATGAAAGTGTAGCAAACATCAGGCATCTTACAAAATACAATCGCCTCGCCTTTACTTTGAGCCATTCAAGATCATTAAAGTGGAGAAGGAGAGACATGCTTATCCCACTTAACCAGAAACACGTATTTTACACATGAATTAAGAGCCCTCTGAAGTTTAAGATCTAGCTCGCCAGTAATATCGGTCATAATAGTACAGCAATCGCAGCATAATCGAAGATACAATAGAAAAAATAAGAGTAGATATTAGCCTAATACGAAGGGATCTTGGAATAAGCTGTTTATAAATCTTTAGTTGATAAAGAAACATATTCATTCACAGTCATTTCGATTACTTGCAAACTCCATGAAAGTGTTCCAGAAATTGTTAGACCAAGATACTTAACAGAATCACTGTATGGAATCTGCGCATCCCCAATTATAATATGCGAAAGTCCGACATACGAGATATTGTTGATGTATCTTGCAGTACCCAAAATCATAGTTGTAGTTTTTTTTGTATTTATTATTAAATTGATTTTCGTGGTCCAGTTCAGGATTCTATTTATATCTTCACTTACGCGGCTTATAGTATGAAATAGATTTTTAGACTCTGTATGTGTATAGATAAGCAGTTCAGCATAGAAAGAATATTTACAATTTAATTGTAAATGACTAAAGTCATTTAGACAATACAAATAACAGAGGGCTCAAAACAGAGCTTTGAGGAACATCCCTTGTTATAGTAATTTCAGATGAAATGTCACCGGATCCTTGACAGCTTACTTCCGTTCAAATAATCATATATCCAATGCAGAGCTGAATATGAAAATTTCAGATCTCTGAGATCTTTTTCAATCAAAATGCGATGTTTGACATTATCAAACGCTTTTGTTAAGTAAAAGCTTTTGTAAAGTCAAAAAAACTGATACAGTTAAATTTCTGGAGTCGGCTGCACATCTGACATCATTCAAAAAAATAAGTATTGCCGATTGAGTGGAATGACCTTTTCTATATGCAAACTGATGTTGATGCAGATTATTACTTTCGATATATCGAGTGATATGTTCGACAGCGATATAGGAAGGGGGAGAGGGAGAGGGGGAGGGGGGGGAGGGGAAAACCCAAAAAAAAGAACTGACTCGAGCGCTGCAATTAATGTTTGCAACGCCACACTCTTATTTATCGATTTATTTATCTCTAGTTTCACAGCACAGTATTATATGTCGATATTTCACTGTATAGTTTTTTTTTAATAATAATAAGTTACTTTTAAATTAAAAGTGTATAAAAATATTAAACGGACCGCTTGATTGTTTGACGTGTGAACATCATTGCGTGAACATTATTGCGCATATATAGAGTAACTGTCCCTATTAATGTGCCTTTTAGCCAATTGCTTATTACTGAATCAATTATTAAATATTGTAGCTATAATTTTGTCTGCTTGCAATCAATATCGATTTTTCAACTACTTCTTTTTCTTATAATATTTCTTTAATCTAAAAAATGTTAATACTTTATAATGTGATTGGAGCGAAATTTGGAGCAATCCTGGAGCGAAAATTAAAATCCATACAAATAACAGACAATTGAAGATCACTCATATATACATGTGTCCAAAAATTTCCAATGCATGTTCACACGTCTCAAACGAAGATCGCGGTCCCGGAAAGAAATCGAATGACTAAGAATCCTGTACGTCCTCTCGTACATGCGATCAGATATTTCCTTCGTTCATTCTCGCGTCCTGTGGGAAAATTTAAAAGTACGAGATCAATGTCTGATATTACTAATAGCAAAAAAAAATTCGTTGAGATAACAATCCAGGCAGTCCTCCGAATAATGGCGAACGCCACGCGATCGCCCGTACCTGCGCTCGAAAATTTCCTACGTTTGTCCCAGCATTCGGAATTGAAATCTAAAAGTATTGATGTAATGTCTGAGGCAAATAAAAAAAAGACAGAGAAATAAAAAAAATATTTCGTTAAAATTGTATACCCGGAAGCTCTCTGAATAATGGCGATAGTCTGCGCGATCGTCCGCACGATCGTCAGATATGATATCTGAGTGACACGTCGTCATATACGGACGTGTGTTATAAAAATGTGTGATTTTATATTTGATTTTAATATTTCTACTTTTGAAGTTTTAATATATTCAATAAAGCTTCAGTGCAATGCTTTATGTTCCGATGATGATTAACGTTGCATCTTTATCAATTTGCGAGTGACTTAACATTATGAACATATGAACTAATTATTCTTGTTGAGAAGAACTCCAAAGAGAATCAAATATTCAAAATAAAGAAAACATCAATCCAATATCTAATGATTGATCTTATTGATTGTTCACTAAATAATTGCGCCGTTTATCGTTGCTGACTCTCATTAGCCTATTACATTTATCTTTTTGTATTGTTTAAAAAGAATAATAATACGTAGCATTACTGCTTATTATATCAGTTTTGCAGCCCATTTTATTAGATGTTCAGTTTTGCTTATAAAAAAATTAATTATTGCAAAATTACAAACAGAATAAAAAAAAGCTTATACTATCTGATAGAAGACACTTTTTAGTTACTATGTTTTAAAAGTTTTATTTTTACCTTTTATTTAAGAAATATTGTCTAAGAGCAAAGTAGTATGTCGGTATCGGCGACACCTTTCCTCTATTAAATTATCTTAAGATCCAGTTTGACATATGTATGTATATGGAGGTCATTTGCGCGCTCGATTTTGATTCCATTGTTCAACGCTTACTGTCGGACCTTCACGGGCCTTTCACTCCATAAGTTTTTTTAGAAATAGAACGAAATATCTGTACTCATTTGTTACTTGAAGTCACGGATCAGCCTCTGAGTTTTGAGATAGCCATTCCTTGATCCGTGATGAACAGATCGCTCATGTGAGCGAATAATCCGTCACAGGACCAGATTTCGATTCGCGGATTTCTACGAAACGATTTTCGAACGAGGAAAAAACACAGCACAAATTTTTAAAATAAAGTTGTGTTAACTTCACGTAATCATCAGTAATCCGGACGAATTTTACGATTTTCAGTAATTAATTTTTTCCATAACTGTTGCAAAAATTGTAAAATAGTGCATGATTTGAATTTAGTTTAGTCTATATACTTGCTCACGAAAGGTGATACAGTCATTACCGGACATCTTATATATAAAAATTTAAGCTTCTATAAAATATGCAGAAAATCCAAGGTGTTATCGATTCAGTTCTGGCGAAAACTCTACAGTGTGTAGTAGTACCACGAATAAATAAATGGACATGCCAAAAAGATTATGTAGACAGATACGTAGTGACATCTCGAATGACATGTTATGGATTTCAGGAGGGGGGCATAGACGCTTGTCAAGTAAGATATAAATGCAATTCAATGTTTATTATTTATATTCATTCACATGTATTATATGCAGAGAGAAACTTGAGAAGGAATTGGCCATCACTTTCCAATTTGTGTCAGTTTTCCGGAGCTATTGAAATTGCTCGTACACTATTATTAGTATCTATTTTCGATTTAAGTAGCTACTGTTAATGAAATCTTGGTATAAAAATTAAATATGCATATGTTCCAATCCATACTATGTTCTCATTTGTAAATTTTAATTTGTTATTGTGAGTGTATCACGAACTCGCATCTATTTGTATTTTCGACAACCAATTTTCTTCTTTTTGTTTTTATAACCCGTAGATTTCAGACTCAAATAAGTCTTAGTATCATGCAAACAACTTAAAGGGTGGTTTCTTTTACTTCCAAGTGAAAGAAATTCAATCAGTTAGCTCAATCAAACTGACAATCCTTCTAGAAAAAAAGTATGTGTGTTAGTGCATATTTTGAAATCTAAGAGAAGAAAAACTTTTTCTTCTCTTTTTCTTCTAGATCAAAATTCAACAGCACTATGACTTACAAAATAATTTTAGTTTCATGTAAAAACTTAACAATAAATTTAGTCACTTTAAAACTGAGATTGCTAAGCAAATATTTTACTGAGAAATCGTGTAATTTATTAGGTGTACAAAAAAGTTCTGAGCTTTAGATTTGATACAACCGAAATAACAATTTAAATTTTATATATCTTCCCGCCTTTTTGTGGTTTTAAAGCGTTAACATTTGGCCTTCTA